>Ga0214472_10000143_pt1 | contig 98235 bp, 96 predicted proteins | sample RVTome_6_FD_207662 | JGI IMG/M metagenome (GOLD analysis project Ga0214472, IMG submission 207662) | Soil microbial communities from uranium-contaminated site in the Upper Colorado River Basin, Wyoming, United States - RVT140D175 | ecosystem: Environmental > Terrestrial > Soil > Contaminated >... | reverse complement strand
CCCGGGGGATGTCGAGTTTTGGTTGTTCACCGAAACAGGGAAGCTGTGTTTGAGCGGAAAGCGTCGGTGGTGACGAGCTAATCGAGCGATCCGACAATCTGCAACCGTGGATTCAGGCAAAGGGAGAGGAATGCCGTGGCACACCTGCCTCGCTGCCGTAACGGCTTCCGATACGCCTCGCCCTGTCCTCTCCCAAAGCAAAGGGAGAGGAACGTCGTGGCTCACCTGTGAGTTCGCCGCAGGCTAAGTCGATTGCTTTGTGGCCAGTGCCTCGAACTCGTGGCGGTCCTCTACCGACCAACCCTCACGGGCGACCACCAACTCCCAGCCTTCGAGGAGCTGCCAACCCTCACCCACACCTAGCAGATACGGATGTGGTGGGCGCTCGTGACGCTCCAAGTTCTCCATTGTTGCCCGACAGAAGACGAGCAAGCCACCAGGTCTGATCACTTCACGAAACGCCGGGAACAGCGATCGGTTGATGAAGTGGAAGTCGATGAGGGCATCCCACGGTCCGGGTGGCATCGGATCGGTGTCGAAGTCGACCTGAAGCGTGGCGACATCGACGCCTGCTTCGACAGCGGCCCGTCTCGCCAGATCGAGACCCACGTCCGAGATATCGGCGATGGTCACGTCGTGACCCCGCTGGGCGAGCCAGATGGCGTTCCTACCGGACCCTCCACCAACATCGAGTATCCGCGATCCCTCCGGGAAGTGGTGGGCAACCTCGAGCAGAAACGCCGCCGGCTCGGTGATCCAGCCGTTGTGGCTGTACCGGTAGTTCCAATGCGCACGCTCGACCTCTGACATATGGGTCATCCTATGCGCACAGATCCACGAGGCGGCCCCATGGCCACCGTGCATCTCGTATTCGAAAGTGAGGGCAATCGCGGTGAGAACGACTCTCCCGTCTCCTGAGATCCGCTGTATTGTGAGGCTCAACCAATAGCGCCAATTTGATCGACCAGCTTGCGGGCGCTCTACAAGAACGGCTAAAGCGGCAACGCCGCTCGGTCCTACGACTCGAGTGGTTTGCGTCTCTCAGTCGGCTCGTGGCCCGTCGATCGGGAAGGTCTGCCGATATGACCAACAAACTCGTCACGAACTTGGAGCGGAACGGCCGGCTCGTGGCCGACGGCGGGATGGGTACGTCGCTCTTCGAGCTCGGTCTTCAGGCCGGCTCCACACCCGAGCTGTGGAACATCGACCATCCCGACCGGGTGGCCGGCGTCCATGCCGGATTCATCGATGCCGGCTCGGACATCATCCTGACCAACACGTTCGGCGGGACCGCAGCACGCCTCAATCTCGACGGACTCGGTCACAGGGTCCAAGAACTCAACGAAGCAGGCGTTGCGGTCGCCAGATCAGCTGCCGACAGGGCTCCGCGGGAGATCATCGTGGCCGGCTCCGTCGGACCGACCGGTCAACTGTTCAGCCCGCTCGGCGAGTTGAGTCACAGCCAGGGTGTCGCGTTGTTCAAAGAGCAGGTCACCGCTCTCGCCGGCGCCGGTGCCGACCTGATCTGGATCGAGACGCTCTCCTCCACCGAGGAGCTCGCCGCTGCCGTCGAGGCATCGGCAACGACCGGGCTTCCCATCGTGTCGACTATGAGCTTCGACACACATGGCAAGACGATGATGGGCCTCCCGCCATCGCAACTAGCCGAGTGGTGGGCCTCCAGCGATCTCACCCCGACGGCGGTGGGAGCGAACTGCGGCATCGGGCCGGCCGACGTAGTGGTAGCCGTCGACGAGCTGAGAGCTGCCGATCCTGAGATCACGATCGTCGCCAAAGCCAACTGCGGGGTGCCACAGATCATCGATGGGACACTCTGGTATCCGACATCGTCAGACGACATGTACATATACGCAGAGCTGGCACTCGACGCCGGCGCACGTATCGTTGGTGCTTGTTGTGGATCGATTCCCGAGCACATCGCCGAGATCAGAACAGTCGTCGACACCCACGAGGCGAGACCGGGCATTGACTCCGCCGAGGTCTTCCGACGACTCGGCGGGCAAGCACGATCCACCGACGGCGCCGAGAGGCGGGCGCGGCGGCCACGCCGGCGAGAGACGTAGCGGGTCCAACTCACAGGTTCGGGCGTGACCGGGTACCCGCTGTTACCTGTAGGGTCATCTCATGTGCAGATCCATCAAACGGCTTCGTGACGGCACCGTCCCGGCCACTCCCGAGGAGATCGAAGCGGCCGCTCTACAGTTTGTGCGCAAGATCAGCGGGTTCCAGAGACCCGCAGCCCACAACGCAGACGTATTCGATGACGCCGTCGCCAAGATCACGTCTACATCGCAGCAGCTTCTGGACGGTCTGGTGATCCGGGGAGCAAAGAGTTAGCGTGGCTGGTGTGAGAGCAGCCGTGGCGGCTCGCCTCGCCGATGAATCCGGCGTTTCCGGCGGCGCCCGCGAGCCAGAACCGGCGATTCACACCAGTCAGGCAGGGTCCCCCCGTTTCCGAAGGGACCCCACTCGTTTCTCTTTGTCCTCCTACGCCTCCAGCCTCACTGCCTGGGATACCAGGTCGAAGAACTCGTTGGCGGCCTCGTAGTCGAGCTCACGCCACGGCAACTCCTCCAGCTCATCGAGGACGTCTGTCAGATCGAGCCCACGTACCCACCGGCTGTTGCGTAGCACCTCGGCGTAGGCCGCAACAGACGAGACCAGCTGAAACTCGGCACTGGTCTCCTCGAACCGATCGGCCAGCAACACGGAGCTGATATCGCCCTCGATCTCGTCCGTCCGCCCGGTCTCGGCGTCGATCCATCGCAGATACACCGTCGCCAGAGGAGCGTCGGTACGGTAGGCGTCCCTGGTCAGCTCCAGCTCGTAGAGAGCGGTGACGGTATGGCCGGCGTTGATCTCACCGGCATCGACCGAATCGTCACGGAAGTCGTCATCGGCGATGGCGCGATTCTCGAAGCCGATCAGCCGGTACCCCTCGACATACTCGGGATCGAACTCCACCTGGACCTTCACGTCACGGGCGACGGTCTCGAGACTCATGGTGAGCTGCTCGCGGAACAGCCGCTCAGCTTCGGCCTGGGTGTCGACGTACGCGTACCAACCGTTGCCCTTGTCGGCGAGCTGTTCCAGCAACACGTCGTTGTAGGTGGAGATGCCAACACCGATTGTCACCAGGTCGATGCCATCGAGCGCACGCTCGCCGATCTCCTCGAGAATCGAGCCTGGACCGGTATTGCCCACGTTGGCGACACCATCGGACAACAGCACGACACGATTCATCGCATCGCGCTGGTAGGAGTCGTCGGCCAACTCGTATCCCAGCTCCAGACCGGCCTCAGCATTAGTGGTGCCGCCTGCGCTGAGGGCGTAGATCGCATCGATTATGTCATCGGCGTCGTCCACGGATGTCGGCTCGAGAACGACTCGCGCGCTGGTGTTGTACGCCACGATGCCGACCGTGTCGAGCCTGTCGAGCTCCTCGATCAAGACCGCCAGCGCGTCCTGGACCATCTCGAGCTTGTTCTCGTCACCCATCGATCCCGACACATCGACAACCAACGTCAGGTTGAGATCCTGGCGCTGCCGATCGCTCACCTCTCGGGCTTTGACACCGATCCGCAGGATGTCGTTGCTCGCATCCCAGTAGGGCGTCGGTCCCCCGTCGGCGTAGATCGCAAACGTCGAGTCCTCGGGCGCCGGGTACCCGCCGTCGAAGTAGTTGATGTACTCCTCGACCCGAACCGAGTCCGGGTCCGGCAGGTAACCATCGTTGAGCCACGCCCGCATCAGTGTGTACGAGCCGGTGTCGACATCGACCGCAAACGTCGACAGCGAATCGTCCAAAGGGTCTTCAAACGGGTTGGCGCCGTAGTCCTCGAAGTTGGTGTCGGCCGGCTCGTCGGGGGCGGCCGTTGTTTCTGCCATCTCCTCGCTCATGGCCGCGGTGGTCTCCGTGGCCCGGTCCTTGTCCCCACCTGCAATGGCGGTCGGGCCGCCTGCGGTGGTTTCGGTTGCCGCCATCGTCGTTGCCGGCTGGTCTATCCGTCCCAGGGTGGTCTCGGATGAGTCGCCATCATCTCCTCCACACGCTGTGACGAACATGGCCAACACGAGGATCGCCGCCCACCCTCGGGTGATCATTGTGGTCTTCCTCATCATTGGTATGCCTCCAATTCGATCGCACGGTTTTCTCGTGCGATGCCGATTGGACGCATCCAGCCTCTGGCAGGGTTCCCGGTTACTACCGGTTCTCGACCTCGTCGGTGACAACCGCGGGTTCGACGAACTCGCCGAGCACCAGCGCATCGAGGGTCCGCTGTAGCAACGGAGTGCTAACCGGGCCGCTCACTTTGGCGCGAACGACTCCCTCCCTGTCGATGAAGAACGTCTCGGGCAACCCGACCACGCCAAACTCGACGGCGACACGGGAACCTTGATCGAACCCGTAGACATATGGGTCGCCCCTGCCCAGCTCTTCCAGAAACGCAAGGCTGTTCCGCCGCTCGTCCAGGTAGGCGACACCGACAAAGCGGACTCCCAGGTCCGCATAACCCGATGCCGCCGCCAGAAGCGCATCATGCTCGACCCGGCAGTTAGTGCACCAAGATGCCCAGAAGTTCAGCACGATGATCTCGCCTTCGAAATCGGTCAGCCGGAACTCGTCATCAGAGTCGAGGTAGCCGATCGAAACGTCTGGGACCGGCTGATCGGCGAGCGGTGTCTTTGACAGGGTGATGTCCGATCCAAACCGACCCACAAAGACGACTCCGAGGACCATGACCGCCACACCGGCCGCAATGGCCAGCCAGAAGACCCACCCCGAGTGTTTGCTCATTGCAGTGCCTCTGCGTCCGCCAGCAGCTCCTCAGCGGCCGTTCGGATCTCGTCGGGAACCTCTTCGTACTCGAGCAGGCTCTCGAGCGGTGCGACGGCCCCGGCGGGGTCGTTCAACCCATAGAACCGGATCGACGCCAGGTACCAGAATGCGATTCCCCCATCCGGCTCGATGGCCAGGCTCTCTTCAACAAACGACTCTGCCACCTCGGGCACGTCCGACAGATAGGTCATCCAGCCGACGTTTGCGAGCGCGGTCGGATCCTTGATGCCTTGTGTGTCGAGCACGTACATGTAGTGCTGGAGCGCATCAGGGAAGTCACCGTCGACAAAGTAGCGCTCTGCCAGTGCCAGCCGCATCGAGGTGATGTCGGGGTTCTGGGCGACCACCTCCTCCATCTGCTCGTTGGTCACATCGTCGAGGCTCATCGCCTCGCCCGTGAGCACATCCTGAGCCACACCCTCGGCGCCCGCGGTGTCATCCGCTGTCGAAGCAAGCAACCAGATGCCGAGCGCGATTACGGCGGTGACGGCGAAGCCGATACCGAGCAGACGACCTCCGCTCAGGACACCCGCACTGCTCTCGCCTGTCCGATCGCTTTCGCCTGTCCGATCGCTCTCACCGGCCAATTGCTCAATCAGGGCCTGCCGCTCCGCGTTGTACCTCTCCCGTAGCTCACCCGCCGTACTCGGATCGATCTCGCCAAGCTCGACCTGTTCGCCGAGCTCGGCTAGGTCACGTTCGGTCTGGGCGATCCGCTCTCGTAAGGTGGCACCTTGTCGGCTCATCCGGTACCCCGCTGTCGTGACCAGACAACCCAGCTGCCCACCCCGAGCGCCACCAGCGGGCCTGCCCAGAGCACCGTCCCCCAACCAAGCAGTGGGGGTTCGAGGACAATGTGCTCCCCATACCGGGCTGCAAAGAAATCGAAGATCTGTGCGTCGGACATTCCCTCGCCGATCTTCTCACGCAGAATGCCCTTGAGGTCCGAGGCGACCTCCGAGTCCGACTCGGCAAGTGACTGGCCATTACACAGCGGACAGGCCAGCCGCCGTTCGAGGCTCTGTGCCCGTTGCTCGGGGTCCGTGGGAGCCTCATTTGGCAAAAGACCGACCACCATGACCACGATGGCGGCGATGGCGACTCCCCAACCGGCCATGCGTCTGACGTCGCTACGCATCGGCGGACACCTTCTCACGAGCCGGCCGACGCCGCGGCCTTCTGGCGTAAACCGCCCACAGACCGCCGGCGACGGTGATAAGCCCACCGGCCCAAAGCACCCACATGAGCGGGAAGATCATCACATCGAGAACGACCTCGTCACCGGGAACATCGGCCAGCGCCACAAAAACGTCTTCGGATATCCCCGTACGCACCGCCGGTGTAGCCACCGCCGGTGGCCGGGCGTACCGGTTGAACACCGGCTCGAGTATGCCGATTTCGCTCTGACAGTCGGCGTCTCGAAGAGAGAGAACGGCCCCGATCACCTGCCGGTTTGGCTCGACGCGAGACTCGGGCGCTACATAAACCAGGCAGTAGTCGTCAACGTTGACGCTCTCCCCGATTGCCAACCGCACCTGGTCCCGCACCGCCATGCCGCTCGAGGCGGCGATGCCGATGGCGAGCAACGCAACACCAATGTGGGAAAGCTGGCCACCCCAGTAGCCGGGGTCACGCCGCGCCAGACGCACAATCGCCTCGGGACGTGACCCTTCGACCTTCCCGAGCTGACGCAGGAATTCGCCGACAATCACTGCTATTACATAGACGCCGAGCACGATCAGCAGCACTACCGGGATCGACTGCACACCAAGCGAAACCGCCACGGCGCCTCCTACGAGCCCGACGACGACAGGGGTTGCGATTCGTTGCCAGACAATTCCCGGCCGGGCGACCCGATAGGGCGTAACCGGCCCAATCCCCATGGCCAGCAGCAGGAGAAACGCAACGGGTAGCATCACCCGGTTGTAATACGGGGCGCTCACCGAGACACGGGCCCGACCCATCGCCTCGAGGATGATCGGGTACATCGTCCCCATCATCACCGCAAGCCCGAACACCGTCAGCATCAGGTTGTTGAACAGGAACACCCCTTCCCTGCTCGCGATTGAGTCGAGCCTCGGCGTTGAGCTCACCAGGTGCGAACGCCAGGCGAAGAGCCCAAGCGAGCCGATGACCACAACGAGCAGGAACCCGAGCAGGATTGGGCCGACCTGTGACTGGGTGAACGAGTGGACGGAGATGATCGTGCCGGACCGGGTCAGGAACGTGCCGAGGATGGTCAGCGAGAACGTGGCGATCACCAGCACGAGGTTCCAGGCTTGGAGCATGCCACGTCGTCGCTGCACGACGGAAGAGTGGATGAATGCGGTTGCTGCAATCCACGGCAGCAACGCTGCGTTCTCCACCGGATCCCAGCCCCAATAGCCGCCCCAGCCGAGCACCTCGTATGACCACCAGGCGCCGAGCAGCATGCCAAATCCGAGGAACGCCCAGGCGATTACCGACCATCGTCTGGTGCGCTCCAACCACCGGCTGGCCTGGTCGCCGCGGATCATTGCGGCGATGGCGAAGGCAAAGGGCGCCGTGAAGGCCACATACCCGATGTAGAGCATCGGCGGGTGGATCGCCATCAGGATGTGGTTCTGGAGCAGCGGATTCGCTCCTATACCGTCGACGGGGGCCACCGACTGGGCAAGCGGTAGCCAGCTCGTCTCCACACACGACGCCCCTGCTAGCTCTGTGCACACTTCGAACGGGTTGGCCACCGTCGCCATCAAGCCGAACCAGAAGAGCGAAACCACACCCATCACCGACAGCGCGGTCAGCCCCAGCCGGTCCCCGCCCCGGACCGAGCGGGCGACGAAGTAGACAAGCAAGGCCAGCACCAGGCCCCACAGAACGATGCTCCCCTCGAGAGCGGCCCAGGCACCGGCAAGCTTGAAGATGAAAGGTGTCGTCGTGCTCGAGTTGGATGCGACATACCCGAGGCTGAAGTTGTCTTGGAGGATGGCGATCTCGAGGACGGCGAACGCCGCGGCCGCGCCGGACAACATCACCAGCACCGGGGCCATCACCCGCTCAGCGTCGGGCTCGGGGGCTATTGCCTGTCCCCAGGCGCGAACCGTGAGCACCACGGCTGCTCCCGTCGCCACCAGGATTGCGAGCAGACCAATCGTTGCCGTCACGAGCCTTCCAACTCATTTTCGACCGGGTCGTATATCTGGTTGTCCTCGGTCCGGTATTGCTCATCGTGCCGAATCAGCATGGTGTCCGAATGGAATGTCGTGCCGTCCCAAGTGCCTTCGACGATTACCCCCTGCCCCTCGCCGAAGAGTTGAGGCACCACGCCGTTGTGGATCACCTCCAGCGCCTCCCGTCCGTCGGTTACCGTCAACAGCAGCATCTCGCCCTCAGTGACAACTGTGCCCGCGACAACCTGGCCACCGAGCCGCAGCCGGTCCCCGGACGGCGCGACCTCGTCTTGCAGCTCCGTAGGTGTGTGGAAATACACCAGGTTGCCGGACAAGTTCACGAGCAGCACGACGATCAGCCCGAGCAACAGCACCGCCGGCACGAGGAACTTCCAGTAGCGCCGGATCACGTCCGCTCACCCGATCTCTTGCGTGCCAGGACCAGACGCCGTCCCAGCCATACGACGTACCCGATGAGGGTGCCGTAGGTGAGTAGATACCCGACAACCACGTACCGCATCAGCCACCCGACCCGATTGTCGGGGCGGACACCGCATCGCCGGCCACCGGGCCTTCGACGGCGACTGAAGCCTCGTGTGCCTCCAGCTCGAGATGAGCGAGCGCATAGCGGTGCCGGAGCAACGCGGCGTAGACGATCGTAAACGCGGCCACCGAAATGAGCAGGGCGGCCAGGATCGGACCATCCATCTGGATGTCGCGGGGGCGGAACGTATTGGTCTGGTGCAAGGTGCGCCACCATGTCACCGAGAAGTGAACCGGGATGAGCTGCACCAGACCGAGGATTCCGAGAACAGCCGACCGCCTCGCCCGAGCCTCGGGATCGGCAATGGCACGTCGCAGCGCCAGGTACCCGAGATAAACCAGAAGCATCACCGCGGTCAGCGTCAGGCGGGCGTCCCACGTCCAATAGACATTCCACGTCGCCTTACCCCAGATCATGCCGCCGATGATGGCGACGGTGGTGAAGACGACCCCGATCTCAGCGGATGCGCCGGCGATCAAATCCCATCGCAGCTTCCTGGTGATCAGGTAGGCAATGCTGGCTACGAAAGTAACCCCAAACGAGACATAGGCAAGCCAGATCGTCGGGACGTGGATGAACAACATCCTGGCGGCATCCCCCTGATCGGCGACTCGAGGGCTGGCCAGCGCAAACACCAATGCCGCGACGATGGCAACAACCGCCACCACGTCGAGCCAGCGGCGGCGAATGCGGGATGTCATCGGATCTCCTGTAGGGGTCTGGCTGTCACCACGCCGACGATTGCCAAGACGAGCACGACGGCGGTCATCAACAGCAACCAGGACAGGTTACCCCCGTCAGGACCTAGTTCAACGGTCTGGGTTGCTCCGAGCAACAACGGTATGGCCAGAGGTGTGACCAGCAATGGGACCAGTGCCGGCCCGGCATCGATGCTGATCGCAATTGCAGCGGAGATCGTCCCGAGCTCGGCGAGACCAACGGCGGTGAGCGGCATGACAACCCCCATCCACCCCCAGTTGCTCAAATCGAGCCCGTAGAGAGTCAGCGCCACAACCCCCATGACGACCTCGAAGAGGAGCAGCAAAACTGAAGAAGCGATCGTCTTGCCCGCAAACTCTGCGACCGGGTCCACTCCGAGCAGTGTGATGGCGTCCCGCTGTGCGGGTGTCTCGAGGTTGGTGCGACGTACTGCGGTCAACACACCGAACAGCATCACAACCACAAACAACATGCCGGTGCCGATCCTGCCGAGCACATCCTGGTTGATACCGACTGCAAGTGGGACAAGCAGCAGCGCGCTCGCCCCAAAGGGAATGGTCACCCAGGCCACCTCTCCCGAGCGACGCTCTCGGTCGAGGTCGCGTCTTGCGATCGCCAATGCCTGTTGCCAGAAGCGGTCATGCATGAAGACTGCCCCCGGCAAGCTCGGCGGTTCTGGTGACCATCGGGGCGACCCTGGCGACATCATGGGAGGCGACCACCACCGCTCCCGACCGAGCCAGCACGCCTGCAACGATGTGTTCGACCAGTTCGACGGCACTCGGGTCCAACGCCGAGTGCGGCTCGTCGAGCAACAAGAGGTCCGGTTGCAGCATCAGCTCCCTGGCGAACTCCACCCTCCGCTGCATGCCGTATGACGCCTCACCGGCGAGACGATCCGCAGCCGCACCCAACCCGACGTCGCCGAGCACTCCCCGTGCCGTGGCGACCGGAGCACCGGCGATCCTGGCGGAGAACTCGAGGTTGGCGAGCAGGCTCAGCTCCGGGTAGAGCGCCGGGTTGTGGCCGATCATCCCCACACGGCGACGAATCGTGAAGCGCTCGTCGGTATCGAGGTCCGCCCCAAGGACTCTCGCCGATCCGGCGCTCGGCCGTAACAGGGTGCCCACCACCCTGAGCAGGGTTGTCTTGCCGGCGCCGTTGGCCCCAAACAAACCGACGGACTCGCCGCCGGCAACCGTGAGGTCAACGTCCCGAAGTACCGTCGCCATTCCGACACGAGCAGCGACAGCACTAAGTTGGACGAGGAACGCGGAGCCAGGCACAGCTCGGGCAGTCTAGGAGAGTGCTCATCGGAGGCTGCGAAGATTCGCCACCCAGGGGAATATTCAACGATCTGTATGCGTTCTTGCGTGCGACCACACAAGCAACCGGAGTGGATAAATGGCAACCGTCAACCTAACCAAAGACAACTTCGAAAAGACCATCCTCGACAACGACATCGTGCTCGTTGACTTCTGGGCAGATTGGTGCGGACCCTGCAAGATGTTTGGCCCAACTTACGAGAAGGTCTCAGAAAACCATGCAGGTGTTGTCTTCGCCAAGGTCGACACAGAAGCCGAGCAAGAGCTGGCCGGATACTTCCAGATCCGCTCGATCCCGACATTGATGGTCTTCCGCGACCAGATCGGCATCTTCTCACAGCCGGGTGCCCTGCCTGAGCCGGCGCTGGAAGACCTCATCAAGCAGACAAAGGCATTGGACATGGACGCCGTCCGTGAAGAGGTCGAACAGCAGACATCTGACCACGATCACGATCACGACCACGACCACGACCACGCCTGAGCGTCAGCAAGCCAGTAACCACACATTCTTCTCCCCCTGGGATGAAGTGGCGTCACCTGCGGTGACGTTGCGCAGCGAAGGGGGATGAGCCACACATTCTTCTCCCCCTGGGAGAAGTACCCGAGCGCAGCGAAGGGGGATGAGGGCATTGTGAATTCAAGCTGCGCATTTAGGAAGCCCTCACCTGCCTCGCTGGCGCTCGGCTGTCCTCTCCCAAAGCCTGAATCCACGGTTGCAGATTGTCGGATCGCTCGATTAGCTCGTCGCCGCCGACGCTCTCCGCTCTCACACCGCTTCCCTGTTTCGGTGAACAACCAAAGCTCGAGATCCCGCGGGCACATTGCGGAATCGAGCGATTCCTCCTCCCCACTCCGTGGATCCAAGCAAAGGGAGAGGAATGTCGTGGCCCACCTGGCTCGCCAACATATCGGCTTCCGATACACCTCGCCCGTCCTCTCCCAAAAGGGCGAGGGATGTAGTAACGAGCGGCGACCGCAGTTTGAGAACCCCTACCCGCGCCTCACCAGGTGTGCGATCAAGGGCTGGGCAGTGGACACGTTGGGTTGCTCGACCTCGATTCGATGAAGCACCGGACTCCCCAGCGAGCCCGGCTCGGTGAGCAGGTTGGCCGGGATACCGGCTTCCTCGAGCACCGCCCACGCCTCTTCGGCGACGTCACGCGAATCGAACTCGGCGATCGGAACCAGCCTGTCTTTCTTCCACCTGTCCTTGTTCCACACTTGCCGCTACCCGGACGCGCCGCCGGTGAAGTTCCAGCCCTCGAGATGCAGGCTGGGGACGTGCATCATCCCTGGGCCAAACTCGGAATCGGCAAACCGGGCGTCGTCGCCGATGTGATGCACCCGTCCCTGCTCGAGCGCCTCAACGAAGGACTGGGTGAACCGCAGGTTGGTCACCGCACCGGTGATCTTCCCGTTCTCGATCATGAAGGTGCCGTTCCTGGTCAGCCCCGTGACGGTCAATGCCTTCGGGTCGAGAACACGGCAGTAGTTGAACGTCGCCACGTAAAGGCCCCGATCGACCGACCTGATCATCTCATCAACCGGAGTGGTGCCGCCATCGATGAAGACATGAGTGGGGATCGGACCCCATTGCTCGGACCCGGGATCGCCATGACCGGTCGACTCGCCACCCACCTTCTTGGCCGTCCTACGGTCGTGGGCGATCGCCTTCGACTCGCCGTTGACAACCAGATCCAGCCGTCTCCTTGGGGAGCCTTCTGCGTCGAAACCCACCCCCAATGACCGGGTGTCCGTTGCATCGTCATAGATGTTGATCGACGCATCGAGCTGCCTTTTACCGACCTCGACAAACGACTGCCCCTCGGCGTGCTGTTTGCCATTGAAGCCGTAGAAGGACAGAAACATGCCGATGGTGCCGACACACTCGGGCGCCAGGACGACCTCGTACTCTCCCGGTTTGATGTCGTGGGCGTCGAGGCCCCTCCTCGCACGATCGGCAGCGATCGTTCCGACCTCGCTGCCGTCGAGATCGCCAAAGTACTTCGAAGTCGCATGACCGGAGCCTGCTGCTCCGTCCAGCTGCTGGATACCGTCGATGGTCGCCCTGGTGTAGCGGCCGACGGCCCGATGACCGGCGGTGTTCACGAACGCCACGGTGTGCCCCAGGGTCTCGCAGTAGCCGGCCGCCAGCATGTCTGGGCCCGCAGAGACAAAATCGGCGACCTTGGCCGCACGCTCGTCGGGCGTCGCCGCCTCTGTGTGCTCGTCGTAGTGGTTGGGGTCGGTCACGTCGAGCGGTCGGGTCAGCCCCGGCCAGTTCTCGTCGACACGCTGTAGCGATGCGATCTCGATCGTCGTGTCGACAAACTCCTCGAGCCGATCCAAGCTGGTTGTCGTGGCAGCGTTCACCCGGCCATCGACGGCCACACGTAGGGCGACCGCGTTGCCTTCTTCGGCCACGTTCTGGTGGATGAAGGAATTGGCAAACCGGGTGAGTGCGGATACCCCTCCGGTAACGACGATCTCGGCGTCAGCCTTGTCGCCGACCAGCTCGAGAACCTGACCGGCGAGTTCGATGGTCCGCTTCATGCGCGTACTCCTACTCTCACTCGGGCGAATCTCGCCGGTGCTGCGGAGTGGCCGGTGTGCGCTACCTGGATCGGCTGTCCCTTGCCGCAGTTCGGGGTTCCCCAGTGCACCCACTCGTCGCCGCCCGCCAGCCTGTCCAGCTGACCCCAAAACTGCGGGGTGATGCCGGTGTACGTCGGGTTCTTCACCATCCGGCCGAGCTTGCCGTCCTTGACCTCCCACGCTATCTCGCAGCCGAACTGGAAATTGAGCCGCCGGTCGTCGATTGACCAGGAACGGTTCGTCGACATATAGACACCATCTTTGGTGTCGGCGATGATCTGTTCCAGCCTCGCGTCCCCTGGAAGGATTCCGACGTTGGTCATACGCACCATCGGGAGCCTGTTGAAGCCGTCCCCACGAACCATGCCTCCCGGTGGCAATCCGGCGACAGAGGCGGAATCGCGACCCGACAGCACGCCGACCCAGATGCCCTCTTTGACGATTTCGACACGTTGGGCTGCGGTGCCCTCGTCGTCGTAGCCGAACGTGCCGAGAGCCCCTGGCAGAGTCGCATCAGCGGTGATGTTCATCAAGGCAGACCCATACTTGTGCGCATTGAGCTTCTCCAGCTCGAGATGCGACGTGCCGGCAAAAGCCGCCTCCCACCCGAGGATCCTGTCAAGCTCAATAGCGTGACCTACCGACTCGTGGATCTGGAGCGCCAGCTGGGAGCCTTCGAGAATCAGCTCCTTCTCTCCCTCTTCGATCTCGGGAGCCGACACCAATGCAGCGGCTTCCTCAGCGATCCTGCCGGCGTTGGCCAGGTAGTCCCACTTCTGCACCGCCTCGTAGCCGCCGGTCTCGAACTGTCCGAACGACTGCGGGTAAGAGCGGCGCTGGATCTCGCCTTCACCCACCGCCGTCGCATCAAAGCCACCCCCTGATTCGACCAGGTGCTGATGGATCTTGTGACCTTGTGAGGACACGAACCATTTGTTGGTGTCCCAGAATGACAAATTCCCCGTTGTGATCGCGATGCCATCGACCTCTTTGACGGTTCCCGTCACCTCGATCAGGTGATCCACCTTGTCGGATATCGGGACCGCAAACGGATCGATTTCATGCGGTGTCTCGTAGGCGGCCTCCACAACGGGAACATCCGCAAGCGGCATCGCCGGGCCCGGAACGGATGCGGAGGCCTTGGCGATGGCGGCGCTGTGCTCACCCGCGGCCCGGGCCGAGGCGGTCGTCAGATCCGATGTTGCATAGAAACCCCATCCCGATCCCATCAGCGCACGCACCCCGACCCCGGCACGTTCCTCCTGATCTATGGCCTGCGGCTCGGCGTTGTGAACCGCGATCGACTGATTCTTGGAGATAACAACCCTGGCATCCGCGTACTGGGCGCCGGCAGCCAGCGCACTCTCGACGGCCGCCTGAGCAAGCTCAAACACTTCGCACCCTCCAGTCCGATTACTCGATCCGATGGTAGCGGTCGGGAGGAATGCTCAGCGGGCGGTCATCTCTCGTCCGGGAAATGGACCAGCACATCTGCCATGTCCTTGCGCTCGATCGCCGGGACCCGGCAACCGGGGGCAGGATATCCGATGGGGAACAGGGCAAAGGGGCGCTCGTTCTCCGGACGCTCGAGCACGCGCGAGAGAAAGGCCATCGGGCTAGGTGTGTGCGTCAGCGTCGCAAGACCCATGTTGTGAAGCGCCGCCACGAACACACCTGCGGCAATGCCGACGCTTTCCTTGACGTAGTAGTTCTTCTCGGTATCGCCGTCTTCGGTCAGTGCGTAACGTTGCTCGAAGAGCACGACTACCCACGGGACTGTGTCGAGGTAAGGCTTGCTCGATGTGGTCCCCAGCGGCTCGATGGCCGTTCGCCAGTCGTCGGGCAACCGGCCACTGTCGTAGTTCTCCCGTTCCTCACGCTCAGCCGCTTCTCGGATCCTTGCCTTCATGCCAGGATCGCCGATCATCACGAAGGTCCACGGCTGACGGTTCGCCCCCGACGGTGCGGTGGCCGCGGTACGGATCGCCGTCTCAACGAGCTCGGCAGGCACGGGGTCGGGAGCAAAGTCCCGCACGCTGCGGCGGCGCTGCATCAGGCGCAGGAAGTCGTCGGCCCGTGTGGCCATGTCATCGTGCGTCCGCCGCACATACTCATACTCAACAGTCAGCGCGCTCACCTGACCTACCTCCTCCAGCCGGCACCCTACCCGCCGGTGTGACTCTTTATCCGTCCAAAAATGGGCTCGGCCGGGCACAAGGCCCGGCAACGAAGTCCTTAGGTGGCTGGTGTGAAAGCAGCCGTGGCGGCTCGCCCCACCAATGAATCCGGCGTTTCCGGCGGCGTCCGCGAGCCAGAACAGGCGATTCACACCAGTCACCTAGCCTGTCAGCCCCGGTTGAGCCCGACAGATACCTCAATGGCGGGCGCCTGCACCACGCGCAACGCGGCACTCCGTACCGACAGGGTCCACGAGGGTCCGGCAATAGTCTCAGCCTCGACCACGACACCGGCAGGGTCCTCGGAAGCAGCTGTTGCGGTCCAGCTGTTGCCGATCATGACCAGCGCCAGGGACGCGGCAAGGGTCAGGGCCGCGATCAGAACGACAACACGCCTGTCTCGCAGCCAGGGCAATACGCTCGTGGTCGCCATCCTTGGTACCTCCAGTGTTTCCGAACGATGTTCTCTCCTCGGATCGGCAAACGGGCCGCTGAACCTTGAGAGTCATAATCGCCGATGTCACGGGCACTAGTCCTGACTAGTACGCCCAGACGTCACCAGAATGGAGTCAAGGTCCCCCGTCGACCGTGCCGAAGAACCCTGTGGTAGCCGGCACCCAGGAACACGGAGGTCACAAGGTGAATCCGCCTCCGGCTCTCGAACTCAGCGAGAGCCTCGCTCTCCCCGATGAGGGTCCTGCCGCGCCGTTGCTGGGGGCATCCACCGCGGCTGACTCGGGTCCCGAGACGTCCACCGTCATGGAGGAGGTCGCCGAGGCGACCCGGCCTCGTCGGTCAATGTGGGCAGTTCCGTTCATTACTGCCGCGATGATCCTGACGACGTTCGTGGGCTTCGAGATCCTGCTCCGCTTCGACACGCCCATGGGCACACCGGGCTATCCCACCTGGTGGATGCTCGCCATCGGGTTTGTCCTGGCCGAGAGCATGTTCGTTCACCTTCCGGTCCGGCGGGACTCGCATACGATCTCGATGAGCGAGATACCCCTCGTGATCGGCCTCGCTCTGGCGTCGCCGCCTGCGGTCATCTTCGCCCGTGCGATTGCAGGAGTCGCCGTGCTCGTCGTCCGCCGCCAACCCTTGCTCAAGCTGACATTCAATCTCTCGCTGTTCACACTCGAGACAACCGTCGCACTCGTCGTGCACCGGTACATCCTCGGAACGGCCGAGCCGTGGACACCACGCGGCTGGTTCGCCGCAATGGCCGCGATCGCGGTCGCGGTCACCGTGTCAGCGGGCCTCGTAGACGTCGTGATTGCATTGAACGACCGACGCAGGAGGTTGCGAGAGATCATGCGATCGTTCGCAGTCGGGTCGCTTATCAGTGTCGCGGTCGGCTTTCTCGGAACCATCACCGTTGTCATCATCCACCATGAGCCAATGGCGACCACCCTGCTGGCGGTGATGATGGCCTTCTTCTTCATGCTCCTCCGAACCTTTGGCAGACTGAGCATGCGACACGACGATCTTCGGTCTCTTTACTCGTTCACCAACCAGGTCGACGGGACCCTCGGCGCCAGAGACATAGCAGTCGTCACATTGCGCGAGGCAGTCTCGATCCTAAGAGCGAAACATGGCGAGATCGTCCTGTCCGACCCGACCGAGTCGCACGCGAGCTATCTCGGCTTCTCGGCTGGCGAGAACCCGTCACAAAGACGGCTCCCCATCGGCGATGTCACCGAGCTGTACCAGATCGCCCTCGGCCCGAAACCCGGCCGCAGGTTTGGTCCCGAGACACGTGACAGTAAGCTCAGAATCGCTCTCGGAGCACAGGCGCCGTGCGGGATGATCGCGCCGGTCCGGCACGGTGCCGGAAGCGTTGGTGTGCTCATCGTGACGGGTCGCACCGGAGTCGCTAAACATTTCTCCTCGACCGAGCTGGAGCTGCTGGACACGATCGCGAACCACGCCAGTCTCACCCTGGAACGGGCAAGAGTGATCGAGCAACTAAAGACGGAGATCGAGTCGAAACAGGAGCTGATCCGCTCCAAGGATCAGTTGATCGCCGCGGTGAGCCACGAGCTGCGGACACCGCTGACCGGGGTTCTCGGCTTCGCGGAGATGTTGCGTGACCATCGAGACGACTTCACCCGCGACGATTCCGACGCCATGTTGCGGTCGATCGCCGAGGAGGCTGCCGATCTCACCAACCTCGTCGAGGACCTGCTGACCGCGGCCCGTGCCCGGATGGGCTCGCTGACGATCGTGCCCGCACCGATGCCCTTGAAGCCCCTGATCGCCCGTGTTGTCGAGACCACCGCGAAGACCGCTCACCGGGTCGTGGTCACCGGCGACGACACAACGGTGCACGCGGACGAGGGACGGGTCCGGCAGATCCTCCGCAACCTGATCACCAACGCTCGGAGATACGGTGGCCACCAGGTGCACATCGCTACACACGTTGAGGGCACATACGCCCACATCCGGGTCAGCGACAACGGCGACGGTATACCCGAGAGCGACCAGGAGAGAATCTTCGCCCCGTACGAGAGCGCCCATGATCCCGGCACCCAGCCGGGCTCCCTCGGTCTCGGGCTCGCCATCTCCCGCTCGCTTGCCCGTCTGATGGACGGCGATCTCTCCTATGACCGGAGCGACGGTTGGACCACGTTCGACTTCAGGCTTCCCCTCCACGAGAGGACCAAGCCCGTCGACGTGAACACAGTCGAGCTCGAGCGCGTGTGACGGGACGGACGACATGCGAGACTGTCGTCGTGCATACCCACGAATGGCCCGGCGAATTCACGTTCTGCCCACAATGTGCCTCGAGGCTCGAGACCAGGGTTGTGGCCGGCAAAAGCAGAATGGCTTGCCCGGGTTGTGAATTCGTGCACTTTCGCAACCCAGGCGTGGGCGCCGCCGTGGTGGTATGGGATGCTCACGGCCGGCTGCTGCTCGTCAAAAGAGGGCCGCGCGCCACCCGCACCGGCTTGTGGGCGATACCCGCCGGCTACGTCGACTACGGGGAGGAGGTCCGAGCGGCCGCGGCCCGCGAGCTCGAAGAGGAAACGGGTCTGATAGCCGAGGTTGGTGACGTCGTCTGGGTGGCGTCGAACTTCCACGACCCGGCAAAGCTCACGGTTGGTGTGTGGTTTGCAGGAACCGTGATTGGTGGGACGCTTCGTGCCGGTGACGACGCCGACGAGGCTGTGTTCTTCCCGCTCGACAATCTCCCGCCACTTGCCTTCGACACCGATGTCGCCTACCTGCAGTCACTCGGTTACGCGGCCGAAGTGGGTGACACACCGGGCTGAGCGCTACCTGTCACAAGCCCAGCTCGCGCTCCATCCGCTCCACCCGTTCCCGGAGCTCGAAGAGCTCAGTTTCCAGTTCGGCAACACGATCGTGCTCGGTGTAGCCGGGCTCGGCCGCAACCGGCGTCGGATCGGTGTGCACCCCCAACAACTGCCTGTACCGTGCTTCATTCTCGCCGGGTCGGCGTTCGAGACGCAACGCCAGCGGGGTCTCTGCTGCACTCAGCGTCTCGAGCTCCGCGGCCACATCGTCCAGATCGACGAACTCGACGTACCGGCCGGTGCGGCTACGTAGCTCGCCCAACGTCTGGTCGCCCCGCAACATCAGAACCGCCAGCACGGCGGCTTGACGGTCACTGATCTCGAGGCTCTCGGTGACGACGTGACGGTATTTGAGGACCCGGTCGCCCTTGCCGTGGACGGTGCGAGCGAGGCCGCGGCCACGCAGCCCGTCGACGGCATCTACCACCTCGGTCTCGGTGTAGTCGACAACCGGATCCCGGTTCGATTTCTGGTTGCACGCCATCGTCAGGCCGTTGAGCGACATCGGGTAGTAGTCCGGTGTCGTCATCTGCTTTTCGATGAGACACCCAAGCACCCGCAGCTCATGTTCGGTGAGTTCCATGACGACGATGGTAAGCGGAGACTGCAGGAGTTGCGCCTCGCCCGAGGTTCGGGCAGCGCTGACGAGCTGGAGTGGATGTCCTAATCGCTCCCCACATTGCACCCGGCGGGCCGTATGACGCAGGAGGGTAGCGAGCGCCGTTGCCGAAGGTCTGGGCCGGGATCGTCGTGCACGACCAGCGGCCGATTATGAAGACCGCGTCGACGGGTGGGCGGTGCCGGACTTGATGCCGGACCACATGGCGTCAAGCGGTGTGCTCAGCCGTGCTGCCCAGCGGCAGGTTTCGGCTTCCGTCGATCACGTCAATCATGACTCCCCCTCGCGTAGGCGCCTCGGACTCAGGCTACCCGGCGGTCTCCAGAAGAGGGATACGGCGCTGCCACTAGTACGAGTTGTCAGCGCCGCAACAGGGCGCGGCGGAGGAGGCGCGTCATCGACTCGACGTAGAGGTCGTCGCTCCATTCGAGTTCGATGACGAGTTCGCGCCACGTGTCGAAGTGGGCGACCGCGTACAGGGTCGCCGCGGCGTCTTCGATTCTCCAGCCTCCGTCGAGTTCGCCTCGCTCGGCGAGGGCCTCGATCATCGCCCGGAACGTTGCGTACCGGAACCGCATACGGTCTCGCCACGCCGCACCGAGCGCCTCGTCGTCGTGCTGAGCCGCTTCGAGCACCTGGGCAACCGGAGACACCTTTGCCCAGAACGTCGTGTTGAGCCGCATGGCTGCCTCGAGCAGCGTCGCCCCGTCATCGGCCGTGTGCACATGGGCAAGCGACTCGGCGAGGTCGAGGGTCTCGTCCATGTGCTGGACGAGAGCGACCAGCAAGCCGGCCCGGTCACCGAAGTGCAGATAGATGGCCTGACGCGATACCGAGCCCCGTGTCGCCACATCAGCCAGCTTGAATCGTGCACCCTGCTCGGTGACCAGTTCCCAGGTTGCGTCGAGGATCCGGTCCCGGGTCCCGGGGTCCCCATACGACGCACTGTCAGTTGACACGATGTAAACCTCAGATCTAGGCTAGTTGACACAGTGTAAATCAGACGTCTCGGGAGAGTGGTGATGATCGACGCGGACTTCTCAAAGGCTCAAGCGGCAGTTCTCGACCGCTATGCCATCAAGGCGGAGGAGGTTTGGATCAAAGCCCCGATCGTGGGTGGGCAGGCTCACATCCTCGTCACCGGCGAGGGTCCACCGGTTGTCATGCTCAACGGCATCGGCACACCCGCGGCCATGTGGGCGCCGCTGATGACCCGCCTCGACGGAGTCAGGCAGTACGCGGTCGACCTGCCCGGGTACGGGTTGACCGACATCTCCCCTAACTTCGCCGGCGACCTCCCGGCCAACGCGGTTCGCTTCGTCACCGAGGTGCTAGACGGACTGGGTCTCAACCGACCAGTCGTTGTGGCCAACTCGCTCGGGTCGCTGTGGGCAAGCCGGCTGGCGATCGACCAGCCCGACCGAATCGCCGCTCTGGTTCACCTCGGGTGCCCGGCCATCGTGTTCGAAACATCCGCTCCGTTGCCGATGCGCCTACTGTCGGTCCGACCCCTCGGCCGTGTGATGATGAAGCTCCAGCCCCCTTCTGAGCGCCAAGTCGAACAGCTGGCCAAACTGGTCCACGAACACCCCCTCCCGCCCGAGATAGCCCAACTCATCCTCGCTACCGAACGCCTCAAACACTTCCAGGACACCTTCCTCGCAATGCTCAACCGACTCGTGCGGCTGCGAGGCAACCGCCCCGAGCTCGCCCTGACCGCCGACCAGCTGGGTCGAATCCAGGCGCCCACACTGCTCGTGTTCGCCGACCACGACCCGATGGGCGCTGCGCCCATCGGCCGACGCATGGCCGGCGCCATGGTCGATGCCGAACTCCACATCGTTGAGGGCGGCCACGCCCCATGGCTACACCACGCAGAACAGATAGCCCCGCTGCTTACGGCCTTCCTCCAGCGGGTCAGTCCCCAAGCGAGCAGCTAACCCCGATCGCCGACCGTGGCAAAGACGCCTTTTCTGCGTCAATCCGCCGATCGGCGTGGGAACCTTGCAGAAGATGGTTAGCGTTTGATCGGACGTCTAATCGGACGTCTAATCGACAGAGTGCTCGAATGGAGGATGCTCGTGAGAGGCATCATCGGTGTGTTGGTCGTTGCGTCGTTGCTCGGAGCCGGCTGTTCGCAAGACGGCACCTCCGAATCCGCACCGGAAATCGGTGACTCGACCGCAGCGCAACTGCAAGCCCGCGCCTTCCAGCGTGCATGCTTGGATATGATCTGTCCCGGGGCGCCCATTTACGCACCTGATTCGACACCGGAGGCGGTCAGGCAGGCCATCGTTGGTCAGTTCACCGACGAGGTGCAATACCTCAGCGACGCGGAACTCGAGCAGCTGACCGCTCCCGACGGACGTTTCTCGGACAGTGCCACCATGATTGCTGTTGAAGGCGTTCGTAGCACCGGGCGTGACGACGTCAAGAGCGTCAACGTCGGAATATCGAAGGGGTACCGCGACCTCACCGGGCGGACCTATCTCTTCCTCTGGAACGATACCGAATGGGTCGACACGACTCCTGACGCAGTGAACGTAACCGTGACGTCGTCAGTGTCGTAACTCACCGGTGGCTAAGTAGCTGTCAAGCGTTGTGGTTCGACCACTCAACGAGGACACGGGGGGAGCTGTCCACTTGCTCGGGATTACCGCTGGCGATTGGCGCGGAGCCAGGATCCCCGGCGTCCGCAGCCGGGCCGAGGCCTTGACGTTCCTCTGAGTCCCGAAGGCACCGTCTACGGCAACTGCGGGAACTCGTACATCGAAATCTGGGACGACCCGACCCCGACTGGGGCCAGTTCTGGACCGGCTTCCATGTCAACGGGTGGGCGTACGATTTTGCCTGGTACCAAGAGATTTACTCCGAAGTTGATGTCGAGCACGATCTCTGGAGCGATACTGGGCCCATGGTGCCGGACAACGACTGGACATCTGGCATCATGGCCTTGGTAAGCCGGGACGTTGGGAGCTATGGAGAGTTCTAAACGCCCCCACGTCGGCAAGCGAGTTGACCCGAATGCAGGAGATAGTGGACCCCTGCAAAGACCGGTGCTTTGACATCGCCTCACGTGTCGCTGCCCGGTACCCCTTCGTTCGGGAGTGGTCCGTTCCTACGTCCGGCCTTAGGTGGCTGGTGTGAATCGCCTGTTCTGGCTCGCGGGCGCCGCCCGAAACGCCGGATTCATTGGAGGGGCGAGCCGCCACGGCTGCTTTCACACCAACCTCCTAGACCAACGATCCTCGCTCTGGCCACACCGCAGCATCGAAAACCGAACTCGCCTCACCGAAGCGACAGCGGCGCATCTGCCATCGCGGTCGCCTTTGTCGCCCGATTCTCGACCGCTAATCCGTCTCCACCGCACGGCAGGTGGTGGGGCTTCCGACAAGGCTCAAACCGCAAGGTGATCCAATCTCGTCAGCTACTGCTCTCACTTCCACCCGTGACAGCGACCCAATTGATCCCCATCACCGGAGACACATCTGCAGAATCGGTCGTCATCGAGATTCGCGGGGAAGATGTGTGGTCCACCTCTCCGTTCCCTCTTGATCACCCGGTGGAGTTTGCAGTCCTGATGGGTAAAGGAGTCCCAATACCCGAGTCCCTGGCTGTCCGGGGCACCCAGCGCATCGAACCTTCCTCGCGAACTACGGCGAGTTTCTAGCCCAATACGCGGGACGGGGTTGAGTGATCGACCAAAGCCGGTCGGGAGAGAGGAGACCACGAGCCGGGTTCATGCCTCGTGGACCACAACCACCCCGGCCCATTCATCGTCGTGGACGAGCATCCGGATGGATCGGCAAAGACTGGTGTGTCTGTTGTGAGGAGCGGTGCCAGGCGAAGAGGTCTATGTCGGGCAACAGGCCGTCGAGTCGATCCGTTCCGCGGGTCGCACGCCCGATCCCGGTTAACGTCTTCGCCGGAGGTACGGAATGAGTGAAGTGGGTTGGCGGGAGTTCCTCGGCGCCGACGGCCTCGATGATTGGGTGGTGCTGCACGGCGGTGCGACTGCGGTGTTCACAGTCGGGTCCCTCGTCGAGGCAGCGCGACTGGCGGATGCCATCGCAAACGTCCCGGGATTGGAGCCGGGCATCCTGATGACTGTCGCGGCGGACCGCCTCACGGTGCGGCTCACCCGCGACGTCTGGCAGCTCGAACCGAGGCACGTCGAGATTGCACGCGCCGTGTCGGCAATCGCTTCGACATATGGCGCCACGCCAGACCGCAGTGCAGTGCAAGAGGTTCAGCTGGCCATTGCAGCACAACCCGACTCGGTCGACGTTGGCTTCTGGCGGGCGGTCCTCGGCTACGCGCCGATGGCCGACGACAACGCCGTCGACCGGCTCGGCCACGGATCGACCGTCTGGATGCAGGAGTTGGATTCCACAAAGCCGCTCCGGCATGCGATGCACGTCGACGTGTCCGTCGCACGCGAGCGTGCAGCGCAACGCCTCGCCGCGGCGCTTGCGGCAGGCGGCCGGATCGTCGACGACTCCGAAGCACCTAGGTGGTGGACCCTTGCTGATACAGCAGGCAACCGCGTGTGCATTGCTGCCTGGCCCGACGGCGCCGAACGTCAAGTGGAATTGAGCTCATGACTGTACGTGATCGGCGCTCACGCCGCGATTGAACTCGTGCGACGCGGCTATTCGGGAGGGGGCGAGTGGGAGTTGCAACCGAGGCTGTGCTCTCGCCGCCACGCCGACCAGCGTAGGACTCGACGTGTAACGCCCAGCGCCGTCGTCCAACCGTGAAGCCGGCCGTACCACCCGCCCTCGATCCGCCCCGGATCGAGCGCACGGTCAAGGTCGCCACGATCGGTGGTCACTGGAGCCTCCCCAACACTGCGATTACAGCGTGCATCGTGAGCGACATCGCGAATCGTTGACATCGCGCCGCCTCGTGAATCGTCTCCACAAATCGGCGAACGGCGCCTGACTCGAGTTGGCCCGTCTCGACGAGATCTTCGGCAAGGCTCGTCATCGAGAAACACCCGTCGGGCGCCGGCGACTCATCTGGGTTCCACTTCGTCCAGGTTTCGGTGTCCGTGGTCTTCATCGTCACTTCGAGGCCGGCTGCCTCTGCGAGTTCTGCGAGTCGGCGTCCGACATTCGACGGACGATTGCGTTCGACGCAAAGCCCATTTCGAACCGCCTTCGCGATCTCTGGATCCCCGACGTCCAGCCGCAATGTCGACCAATCGGTGTCGATCAACGACAGACGGCCCCCCGGCCGAAGCACACGTGCAAAGCCCGCAACGACGATCTCCGGATTGGGCAACCACTGCAACGTGCGCTCCGAACGGACGGCGTCGAACGAGTCGTCGGCCTCCTCCAAGGACCGTGCGTCACCGACTGAGAACCGCACGGCACAGGGCGCCGCGCTGCTTCGTTGACGGGCGACTTCCAACATCGCCGCACTCGCATCGACTCCCACCAGTTCTCCAGACGTTCCCAGATCGCCGGCGAGAGCGACTGCAGCATCACCTGATCCACACCCGACATCGAGAAGTCGCTCACCGTCGACGAGTCCTAGGTGCTGCCGTTCCCATGCCCGCAGCCGCTGCGTTGCTTGCCACTCGGCCGTCGCGTCCATATTGGAGACCAGCACCGACTTGTGGGGATCAGCGTCCACGTCGCGATATCCGAGGCCGTACGGGTCGGAGGAAGCCATGAGCGAACATTATGGGCCGAGACTCAACGCCGCATCTTGCCCGGCGTATGCCCAGCCGCTCCACCGATCGGATCCCGATATGCCTGCACTCTGTGCAGTATTCCTTGATATTCCGTGACGAAATCCATCTACTCGAACCGCAGGCCATCTGCCGTTCCGGGTTGCGCCTCACTGGTGATGTCGCTGACGCTTTGTGTGATCTACCCACCGCAGATCCGATACCCATCGTTTTGGCCGTCTGCGAGGATTGGCTCATATGACTGCGACCGAACCCATCAAGAGTGTCAGGTTGATGCTCACTCCGCTCGACGTTGCCGACGCGGCCGATATGGTCGCTGTTCTCTCCGACCGGGACATCTATGCATTTACCGGTGGCGAACCGCCCGCTTTGGATCAGCTCCGAGAGCTGTATCTGCGCCTGTCGGCCGGCAGCCCCCGGGAAGACGAAACGTGGCACAACTGGATCGCCCGTCGCGATCGCCGGGCCATCGGTTATGTGCAAGCTACGGTGATAGGAGGGGCTGCCGACCTTGCCTGGGTCGTGGGTACCCAGTGGCAGGGTTTGGGCTACGGGACGGAGGCGTCCAAGGCGATGCGTGATTGGCTGGCGGACCGCGGAGTAGCCCGTTTCTCGGCCCACATCCACCCCGATCACGCCGCATCCAAAGCGGTAGCCGCCAAGCTCGGCCTCCGGCCCACCGACCAGATCGACGATGGTGGAGAAGTGATCTGGGCATAGAGTCGGACGGCCTCCAGGGCGAGGCTTCACAATCGACCCCAACTCGCCGCCACAATGGCGACGACTCATCGCACCCAGATACCGACGCCCCGCGATAGCCGGCGAGCGACAACTTCCCTGCCCCTTTGAACAGGTTCACGACACCGACCCGCCGGCACCATCATCACCGTACCGAAGGCCGGCAGCGACGCTTCGGCCGTTTTTGCGCGTCTGCCTCGATTGGAGCGACCGGACCTCAGTCCCGTAGGACCAGCCAGAGGTCGCCGACATTGGTGCCGGTGGCCCCGGTGACGATCTGCTCGCCGATTTTGCCAAAGAACGTCCCGGAGTCGTTGCGCTCGAGGGCCCGGTTGGCGTCGAGCCCGGCGGCGGTGGCACGGGCAATCGTTCCGCCGTCGACCACCACACCGGCCGCCGGGGTCATGCCGTCGATGCCATCGGTACCGGCGGCGAGAAACCAGACATCGGAGCGGCCCTGAATCAGCGTGGCTGCCACCAAGCCGGCCTCGTGGTTGCGCCCGCCGACCCCGTCACCGGTCACGTCGACGGTGGTCTCTCCTGCGAATACCGACAACCCAAACGCGGCACGGTCGAGAGCCTCCCCGGCCATCAGGCCTGCGTCACCCGACATGCGGGTATCGAGCACCCGGGCGGGGATACCCAACCGCTCCGCCTCCGCCGCCGCAGCATGCGCCGCAGTGGCGCCTCCGGCGACGATGTGCAGCTCCTGTTCGGGCGACCCTCTGTGAGCCAGGGGACGGCGGAGCGCCTCGACAACGGCAGGATCAAGCGAATCCAGCATGCCCAGACCCGTCACCACGTCGATGGCCGCCCCCTCGCCTTCGGCAGGCGCGACAGTAGGCCCCGAGGCGATGGTCGCAGGGTCGTCACCGACAACGTCGGACACGATCAACGTGATCAGCCGCGCCGGGGCGATGGCGTCGGCCAAGCCACCGCCCTTCAGCTTCGACAGCCTCCGGCGCACGATATTGGTGGCGGTGATGTCCGCACCGGAACGCAACAGCGCCCGGTTGATCTCGGCCAGATCTGCGATCTCGACACCGGGCACCAGGACCTCGGCCAGTGCAGACCCTCCGCCGGAGATCAGCACGAGTGCTGTGTCCTCGGCTCCCAGCGAACCCGCACTCTCCAGCAGCGCCCGCCCCGCCTCTAGGCTGGCTTCGTCCGGCACCGGATGGCTTCCGATCAGAAGCTCGAGCCCTTCGGGAACCTCTGAGGGGTGGTTGCTGACGACAATGCCTTCGAGCCGGTCACGCCTCAGGGCACGGGCTACGCCCCTGGCCATCGCCGGGGCAGCCTTGCCTAAAGCCAGCACGACGACACGACCATCGATCGGGCGCAGGAGGCTGGTGCGAATCGCCCGTTCCGGGGAGCCTGCGCCGCCGTAAGCGCCGGATCGTCGGTGAGGCGAGGCGCCACGGCTGCTCCCAGGCCGACCTCCGATGGCGCCCGCTACCGCTTCCTCCGGGTCGACCGCGGCAAGGCCTGCCCGGAAGCAGCCGACCAGCAGCTTCCTAGCCACCGGCCCGTCCACTACCCGACCTCACTTCGCTCGTCGGACATGTCACGCAGGAATCGGAGGGCACGCTCCCGGTCGGTGGTGCGGAGGAGGCGTGGCAGCGAGCGTATGATCCGCTGTCCGTAGCGCATTGCGGTCAGCCGCCGGTCGAGTACTGCGACGACACCCCGGTCCGTCTCGTTTCTGATCAGCCGCCCGGAACCCTGAGCGAGCAGCATCGTGGCGTGAGGAAGGTCGACTTCGTCGAACGCACTTCTGCCGGCCGCGGTCACCGCCTCCCGCCGCGCCTGCATCAACGGGTCATCGGGACGCGGGAACGGGATACGGTCGATCACGACTAGCGACAGCGACGGCCCGGGGACGTCTATCCCCTCCCAATATCCCATCGTCGCCACCAGTGTTGCCGTCTCCACAGCCGCAAAGCGGGCGATCAGTTTGCGTTTTGGCAACTCGCCCTGCACCAGAACCTCAAAAGCGAGATCGGCGAGGGTGCCCGCAACCTCTTCCATCATCCGGTAGCTCGTGGTGAGGACGAGGGCCCGCCCCCCGGCGGCCTCCACCAGCGCACGTGTCTCGGTGGCTGCGGCCTGCGCCCACCCGTCGTCACGCGGATCGGGCAGCCACGAGCCAACGTAGAGAATGCCTTGCCGTGAGTAATCGAAACTGCCTTCGACCCGCACACCTTCATACGTCCGGGACAGCGGATCATCTACATCGAATGCCGCCGGGTCGTCTGCGATCTCTTCTGCTGCGAGACCGAGGCGGCGTGCCAGCGGGGCGAACGAACCCCCAGTGGTCAGCGTGGCGCTTGTGAAGATCGTCGGGTGGTGCACAAGCAGGTTCGCCGCTATCGAGAAGTCGACGGATATCGGGGCGACTCTGACCACCAGTTGCTTTGGTTCTGCCCAAGCGACATAGCCACCCGGCATGTCGAGTGCCATCCCGAAGTCTCCCTGGACGTGTCCCCCCTGCGCACGGATCCTGGCAACGGCTCCCGCAGTCGGATCGTTGTCGTCGATCCGGGGAAGCGCCCTGACCACGGCGGCGACCGACCGGATCGACCCGAGAATGGCATCACCTAGTTCCCCGTGTCCCGGCTCGAGCCGGGCGTGGTCCAGCACCCGGATCGCGGTGGTCAGCTTGTCGGCGTTGGCGCGTACGGCACCGATCAGCGAGTCGCGCTTTGCCGGGTTGATCAGACGCTGTGCGTTGTTGGCGAACGCCATCAGCCGTCCCCCACCGACGTCGATGCTGAACGCGGCCGATGATGCACCTTCGAGCTTGTGAGCCTCGTCGAATATGGTGACATCGTGGGCGGGGAGGATTCTGCGCCCCGACGCCATGTGCAACGCATAAAGGTGGTGGTTCGCAATAGTGATCTGGGTGGTCTCTGCCGCGTCGAGCGCTGCTTCGGCGAAACAGGATCCGGCCTGTGGGCACTGGCTCTTGCCCGGGCACTCCATCCCTGAGACAGACACCTTTCGCCAGATATCGTCGGGTACCGATTCGGGCAGGTCGTCGCGATCACCGCCGGCCCCCGACCTGACCCACTCCCCGATCGAGCCCAGGGCTGTTTGATCCGTGCCGTCAAAGAGTCTGGGGGTTGCCCCGTCGAGCCCCGGGCCGAGTTCTTCGACGAGCTTGGCCATGCACGCGTAAGAGCGACGGCCCTTCACCACCGACCATGTCACCGGCACTCGCAGGTGCTCTGCCAGGAACGGGAGATCTGCATCGGCAAGCTGGTTCTGGAGCGACTTGGTGGCGGTGGCAATGGTCACCCGCTGCCCGGAGAGGATCGATGGGATCAAATAGGCGAGAGATTTACCGGTGCCGGTACCCGCCTCGACGACCAGGTGTGAGCGTGACTCGATGGCACGGGCAACCGCCTCGACCATCTCGATCTGCCCGGCCCGTTCAACCGCGTTCGCTTTTGCGGAGAGGACGGCGACGAGGGCACCTACTGAGTCGGCGGCGAGAGAGTCCACCGGCTCAACGGTAACCGGTTCAGGAGGTCTCGACGGTTTCCTTGGGAACGCTGCTCTGCTCGTCACCCTTGACCACGGGGATGCTGAAGCCGACCACTGCCCCGGTGTCGGGTCTCGCCACAAACGCAGTACCGCCATGATCCTCGGCGACCTTGGCCACAATGCTCAGCCCAAGACCGGAGCCGGGTGTGGACCGCGCCTTGGTAGCGCGATAGAAACGGTTGAAGACAAATGGCCGGTCCTCATCGTCGATACCGGGGCCACGATCGGCAACCGTGACGGCGCCAGCTTCGACCCTGATTGTCACCGGCTCGTCGGGAGCGCTCCATTTGAGAGCGTTGTCGACCAGGTTGCCGACCGCCCGCTCCAAGCTGGCGGCGCGGCCACATACGACTGTGTCGTCAGAAGTCACCTCGATGGGATGGGTGGTGCGACGCCGGTATTTCTCAGCGACCCGATCCACGATCTCCCCCAGGCTTACCTCCTCGGTCTCAGCCGTCGTCGGCGGTAGCTCGGTGGCCAGATCGACCAGCTCGGTGACCAACCTGCTCAGCTCTCGGATCTCATTGTCGATGTCGGCGATCATGTGCTCCAGCTCCTCGGGAGGGATCTCATCCATACGGCGGAGCAACTCGATGTTGGTGCGGATCGCAGTGAGCGGGGTGCGCAGCTCATGACCGGCGTCGTGAACCAACCTGCGCTGCTGCAGGCGGGAGCTCTCCAGCGCAGCCAGCATGGCATTGAAGCTCTCGGCAAGACGCCCCACTTCGTCGGTTCTGTCTACGTCGATCCTTGCCGCCAGCTCCTGGGTCTCGGCAACGTGCTCGGCGGCCTCGGCTAGCTGGCGGAGAGGGCGCGACGCCCCCCGGGCGATCAGATAGCCGACTGCGGCGGCGAGCAGCACACCAACCACCGCCGCCATCTTCAACACCGAGGCAAGCCCGGCGAGGCTGCTGTCGACCTCGGCAAGCGACCGCGCCACCTGCACAACACCCGTGGGGATGGTCGTGGTGAGCATTCTCAGGTTGTCGCCCTCAACGGCCACCGTGCGTCGTATCGATGAAACCGTCCCGTCGTAGACGGCCTGCTCCGCCTCGCCGATCGGCAGGCCGCCTTCCTGGGTGTAGTTGTGAACGAGCGCCGGGGACCCGGTGGGCCAGTACTGGTAGAAGATCGCATCGAACCCGCGCTCGGCGCGGCCGAACGGTCCGTAGCCTCGGTCGGCATCACCCCGCAACGCACCGATCAGGTCGAGCAGATCCTCTGCCTCGCCGATCGTGTCGAGCCGGATCTGCAGGCTCTCATCGACCTCGGCCAGCAGCTCGCGCCGGGTAGCGTTGTAGGTCACCAGGGCAGCCAGAGCGATGGCGATTGCAACGGCGACCGCCGAGATCATCGCAACCCGGACGCGAAAGCTCATCAGGGCCCGCGGATGACGTAGCCGACCCCGCGGACGGTCTGGATCAGACGGGTCGCTCCGTCGATCTCCGTCTTGCGACGAAGGTAGCCGATGTAGACGTCGAGCGAGTTCGACGAGGTTGCGAAGTCGTATCCCCAGATGCGGTCGTAGATCGTGTCCCGGTCGATAACGATGCCGGGATTGCTCATCAGCAGCTCGAGCAGGTCGAACTCCGTCTTGGTGAGGTCGAGCACGGTGTCCCCACGCCTCACTTCACGAGAGCCGGTATCCATGACGAGGTCTCCTACCTTCATCACCTCGGCAACGCTGCCCGCCGAACGTCGCAGCAGGGCACGCAGCCGGGCCAGTAGCTCCTCCAAGGCGAATGGTTTGACCAGATAGTCATCCGCTCCGGCGTCCAGACCTGCAACCCGGTCACTGATCTCGGTGCGTGCGGTCAGAATCAGGATCGGCGTCGTGTCCCCTCGTGCCCGGATCCGCCGGCACGCCTCGAGCCCGTCGACGATCGGCATCATGACGTCGAGCACGATCGCGTCGATCTCCTCGTTGAGAACGAGCGACAACGCCTCGGCTCCGTCACGGGCGGTCAGGACCGCGTAACCTTCGAAGACCAACGCCCGTTCCACGGCTCTGCGGACCGCGCCGTCGTCTTCGACAACGAGCACTCGATGGCTCGGCTTGTTTGCCACTTCCCGGCTCCTGGGATCGGTGAGCCGCCCGACGGGTGACTCGCCAGGCGGACTCCTCCCAGGTTTAGCAGCTTCACATGAGAGCAGGATGAAAACCGCTCATACAACGCTGGCTAAGAGAGCGCTGGTTAAGAGAGCCTCAAGAAGCAGCCGGCTCAGACCTCTGCTGATTCGATGAACCGGCCGCGAACCCGTGGGTACCGCTTCGGGGCGTGACCGTGGCAAAACTCCTTCGCGTTGTACCGGGAGATGAGGGTGTCGCATCCCTCCTGGGCACATACCCGGTCCGAATTGTATTGCTTTGGTCGCCTGGAGCGGGGACGGATAGACCGGCCCTTGATCGTGTCACTTCTCATGGTTACCACTATCGTCACCGCAGCTATCGACGGGGCTAAGGCAGATTCCAGGTTTCTTTAAGAATCAGAGACAATCAACCGGGGCCGCGCACTAGTGCGCCTCTGCCGGAGAACCCGGGGTGCGGGGACGTGACCGAGCGACTAGAAGCCAAGCTGGGCCTATACGGTGTGCTGGCGGTGAGCGTCGGGGCAATGGTCGGCAGCGGCATCTTTGTGCTGCCGGGTCTCGCCGCCAAGCTGGCCGGGCCTGCGGTCGTGATCGCCTATGCGCTCGCCGGAGTGATCATCCTGCCCGCTGCGCTATCAAAATCCGAGATGGCAACGGCGATGCCCGAGTCGGGTGGCATCTATCTATATATCGACCGGGCGATGGGGCCGCTCCTGGGAACCATCGCGGGATTTGGTGTCTGGTTCTCAATGGTCTTCAAGTCGGCTTTCGCGCTGGTCGGCCTCGGTGCCTACCTCGAGCTCTTCGAGGATCTACCACCCCGTCCGGTTGCTCTCGCGCTCGGGGTCGGCATCATCCTTGTCAACATTGCAGGGGCGAAGACAACCTCCCGATTCCAATCGGTACTGGTAGCGCTCGTGCTCGCCGCCCTTGCGGTCTTTGCAGCCAGGGGCGCCGGGTCCGTGTCGACACGGGAGTTCGAGCCGCTTCTCGCCAACGGATACCAGGGGTTGCTGTCGGCTACCGGGCTCGTCTTTGTCTCGTTTATCGGCGTGACCAAGGTTGCCTCGATAGCCGAAGAGATCCACCGGCCCCAGCGCAACGTGCCGCTGGGAATCATGCTGTCGGTGTTGTTGATGATGGTGGTTTACCCGGTTGTTGTGTGGGTGATGGTTGGGACGGTCGGCGCCGAGGCGCTGGCGGCAACCGTCACCCCGATGAGCGAAGCAGCCGAGCATTTCATGGGCACACTCGGAGTAGACATCGTGATCGTCGTCGCCATAGCCGCCCTCATCTCTATGGCCAATGCCGGGGTGCTGGCATCTTCCCGCTACCCGTTCGCCATGGCCCGGCGCGCCCTGGCGCCCCCTTTCCTCAGCCGAGTGAGCCCGAGGTCGACACCGACGTATTCGATTGCAGTGACCGGCGCTGTCCTCCTGGTGCTGATCGCCTTTGTCCCTCTTCTCGATCTCGCCAAGCTCGCCTCCGCCTTCCAGCTAATTGTGTTTTCGCTCGTGAACCTCGCAGTCATCGCGTTTCGGGAGAGCAGGCTCGACTGGTACAGACCCTCCTTCCGATCTCCGCTCTACCCGTGGACACAGATCTTCGGCATCGTCGGAGCTCTCGTCCTACTCACCCAAATGGGTGTCGTCCCCGTCATCGGGGCAGTGCTGATCGTCGCAGGCGGAGTCGGCTGGTACCGCATCTTCGGTAGCTCGCGCGCCAGTAGGGAGAGCGCTTCGCTCGATGCACTGCGGATTCGCGACACGGAGCGCCTCGTAGCAACCACAGAGGAGGTGCTCGATCAGCCGGGAGCGGCCCACGTGTTGGTTATCAGCTGGCGTGGGATGACCAGGAAACGGCTCCAGGGGATACTCCAGATCGCCGCAGACCTGACTCAGGACGGTGGGACAATCGACATCAGCCGTGTCGACCGGGGAGGTCCGGGAGACGCCCGCGAGGAACAGGCATTTGCCCTGGAGGTCAACGCCATCGCACGCAAGATGGGTGTTGTCGTGGATCGGGTCATGCCATCAGCGATAAGGGAGCAGCAACAACACAGGATCGACGAGGACGGGATCGATCTGCTGCTTGCCGAGATGCCCAACGATCTACGGACCAACCGACCGTTCGTCCGTGATCTCAGGTGGCTGCGTGACAACTCGGAGTGTGACACGATCCTGTTCCGCAACCGCGGTCTGGAGACGATCGACAGAATCGTCATCCTGGGCTCGGGAGGCCCATATGACGTTCTCAAGATCAGCCTCGCCGACCGGATCGCCCAACGGGAACAGGCCTCGATCCGTTTTGTCCACGTTGTCAACGAGGATGCAACCGAAGCTCAGATCGCGTCGATCGCCGAGTATCACAAGCAGCTGCACGAGATGATCTCGTTGCCCACCGAGAGCCGGATCGAGCCCGCAGCCGAGCTTCTCGACACAATCGCCAGGCTGGCACGAGGCGCCAATCTCGTGATAATGGGCGCCGTAGCAAGCCGATTCAGGTTGACGACCGACCTTGCCGACCGCATCGCGGAGATGGTCGATGCCCCAGCGCTCCAGGTCTATGCCAAAGTCTCAGCCCGGAAGTCATGGCTGGCGAAGATCGTCGAGTACTTCATCTATTGACGAGGTGGCGGTCCAGAGCCGCCGGTCGCAATAGAATCCCGGAAGGACTGAGTTATCGCGACTGCGAATCGACGACTGAGAATCGACGACTGAGAATCGACGACTGAGAATCGACGACTGAGAATCGCGACTGAGGAATCACGACTGAAGGATCGCACCGATGATTGAGCCACATCTGTTCGTCATCTACGGCGGCACCGGCGATCTGAGCCGGCGCAAGTTGCTGCCGTCGATGTATCAGAACATGGTCGACTCCGGTATCTCCGACCGGTCGGTGCTGCTCGGCGTGTCCTCTCGTGACCTCGACGACAATGGATATCGCGACTTCGCCAGGAAGGCACTGAGCGAAGCAGGCATCGACAACGCCGGCCCGTGGTGCGACGAACGCGTCTACTTCCAGCGGGTCGGGCGTCACGAAGGTCTCGGCGGTGTCGCCGACAAGATCGCCGCGATCGAGACGACCCACCGTCTGCCCGGCAATCGAGTCTTCTATCTGGCACTGCCGCCAAACGCATTCCCACCCGTCATCACCGCACTCAGCAAGGCGGGTCTGAATCAGAGCGCGGGCTGGACGAGAGTTGTCATCGAGAAGCCGTTCGGTCATGATCTGCCGTCGGCGCAGGCGCTCAACAACCTGGTCCACCGTCACTTCGACGAGAGCCAGATCTACCGGATAGACCACTACCTGGGCAAGGAGACGGTGCGCAACCTCCTGGCGTTCCGATTCGCCAATATGTTGTTCGAGTCGAGCTGGAACCGGGACCGTATCGATGCGATTGAGATCACCGTTGCCGAGACTCTCGGCATCGGGAGCCGGGCCGCCTACTACGACCAGGCCGGCGTCATCCGTGACATGCTGCAGAACCATCTCACACAGCTGCTCGCATTGGTCGCCATGGAGGCACCGCACTCATTCGACCCAGAAGCCATCCGCGACTCCAAGGTGCAGCTACTCAACGCAGTCAGACACATCGACCTGGATGAGCTGACTCTCGGCCAATACGGGACCGGCCGGCTCAACGGCGACACAATGCCGGGATACCGCGATGAACCCGAGGTGCGGGACGACTCGACCACCCCTACCTACGCCAGCCTGCGCATCGATATCGACAACTGGAGATGGCAGGGTGTGCCGTTCTATTTGCGGACGGGAAAGCGGATGCCGGCAAAGAGCTCCAGGATCGTGATCCGCTTCCGCCCGCCGCCGATCTGCCTATTCCACGGCAAACGAGACAAATGTGTCGAGCATCAGAACAGCATCAAGTTGATCCTCCAACCAAACGAGGGTTTCGAAGTGTCCTTCGATGTCAAGACACCCGGCGATGCGTTGCGGTTGGTCGAAAAGCAGCTCCGGTTCATGTATGCCGACGAGTTCGACAGCTTGCCCGACGCCTACCAGACTCTGCTGTTCGACATCATCCAGGGTGACCAGACTCTGTTTGTGCGGGCCGACGAAGTCGAGGCCTCGTGGCGGCTGTACGACCCTGTGATCGAGGCGGCCGCCAATGGTCATCCGCTGCTGACCTACGCTGCGGGAACCTGGGGACCGTCAGGTCGCCACACACCGATCCAGTCCGCCGCCGGCCCGATTCGTGGTGAAGTGCGAACCAGCCCGCAGGCGCCGGCTACTGATCCTCAGCCGGATGGCGAAGATCGATGACGATGTTGGTGCGATCCTCGTCTGTCATGCCGACCGCTCCCGATGGGAGATTGGCCGTCCGGCGCTGGTAGCGGGTCAGCCCCTGACCGAGAACAGCAGGCACCTCCGACGGCGCATCGTCTTTGCGGCCCGGATCTCCCTTCGTGGCCGATGCAATGCGGTCGGCAAACCCGGAAGTCTGCACCCCACCATCGCCACGGTGATGCCGTGTCCGTCGCCGCGCCATACGACTCCCTCCGAGAGTTTCTTGCAGGAGTTGCTTTTGCAGAGTTCCCGCTGTTGGGGACCACCATACTCTGAGCCGCTGTGACTATTAGCCGCCCGCACAAACGGATCACCGTGCCGGCTGGTCAGTAACGACCGGTCAGTAACGACCGGTCACGTACCAACCAATCAGTACCGGTCACGTACCGCCGGCATCGGCATCCGCAGCGGCTCGGCCGTCTCCCGGATCTCGGCGTACCAGGTGTGCAGCTCGTGGTCGCCGCCACGGTGCTCGGCAAGTGCCCGGCGATAGTCTTCCTCTGCTTGGATTGCCTGCGGAGCCCTATCCCCGACGGTTCGGGCCAGGCCATCCACCGCGATCCCCCATCCACGCAAGATGAACAGGTTGTGCGAGTTGACACGGAAGCCCTCGCTGAACGCCTCGATTGATCGCATGTAGGCCGCCTCGGCCTGGTCTCTATCGAGACGATGGCCACGTTCCAGATGAGACCAGCCTCTTCCTACATACGTGTCGATGACACCCTTCTTCGTCTCTGTTGCCGTGGCAAAGAACGTCGCCGCCTCGCCGAAGAGGCCGACGGCAGCATCAGGCTCAGCGAGCTGTGCCCTCCTCACCGCTATTTCGCCGCATATGAGGTTGGCGTCAAACGAGCCGGGGCGAAGCTTGACCGCATCGCTTGCCTTCTCCGCAGCTTCGGCGAGCATGTTCTCGGCAAACATCCCGGCGCCACGGGCCGCCAGAATCAGCTCGTCGGCCTCTTCGAGGAACCGATCGTGTGTCAGCTTGGTCGTTGACAGCTGGGTTTCAGCGTCGATCGGGAGCGGCGGCGGTCCCTCCACTCCGGGAAGCGCGGTCAGCGGCTGCTCGGGTCGGCGGGCCGCACGATTAGCCGCCATGCGCGGTAGGACCTCTGTGAAGAAGAACCATCCTGTGGTGAGCAGGATCGACGTGATGATGGTGCCGAAGAGCCAATCTCCCATTGTTCGTCTCCGATTCTTCGTTCGACATTATCCGTCGACATTATCCGCTCGGGATCCCGCGATGCCCGGTTGCGCACGATATACGTCGATCCACGCCCGATCGGGCTTTAGCTCTAAGCTCGACTCATGCACCACGACTTACACGAGAAGGTCGACCGGCTGATGCCGGAACTCGTAGACACGCTCGAAGCTCTCGTACGAATCCCGTCGGTTAGCGCACCCGAACATGACCCGGGTGAGGTCCGCCGGTCGGCGGAGTTTGTGGCGGATCTGTTACGAGACGCCGGGTGTGAGGACGTTCGGCTGCTCGAGCTCGATGGTGCCCACCCCGCCGTGTTCGCCCACACAGCCGCACCGGACGCTGCGCCAACGGTGCTGCTCTACGCCCACCATGATGTGCAACCACCGGGTCCCGAGGACGAGTGGGACACGACACCGTTCGAGCCGTTTTTGCGCGACGGGCGCATGTACGGCCGCGGTACCAGCGACGACAAAGCCGGGGTGATCGTTCACGTTGGAGCGCTGCGGGCGCTCGAAGGAAACCTCGGCGTATCTGTGAAGGTGCTCGTGGAAGGTGAGGAGGAGATCGGCTCGGCTCATTTTGCCGACTTTCTAGCAAAGTACGAGGAGCTTCTTTCGGCAGACATCATCGTGATCCTCGACTCGAGCAACTGGGCCGTCGGGGTGCCGACGCTGACCACGTCGTTACGAGGGCTCGTCGACTGCACGGTCGAGGTGAGGACGCTGCGACATGCGGTTCACAGCGGGATGTTCGGCGGGGTCATCCCCGATGCCCTAACCGTCCTGGCCCGTCTGCTCGCCACCCTCCACGACGAAAACGGTGAGGTTGCTGTCCCAGGACTCGAGGCACATGACACAACGGATCTCGATCTGAGCGAGGCCGAGCTGCGAGACCAGGCGGGGCCGGTATCAGGGCTCGAGCTGATCGGCACCGGATCGATAACGTCCCGGATCTGGACCAAGCCGTCGATCTCGGTACTCGCCGTCGACGCCCCACCTCTCAACGCGGCGATAAACCAGCTGGTACCGGTGGCCAGGGCAAAGGTGAGCTTGCGCATTGCCCCCGGCGATGACCCCGCCGGGGCCATGGACGCGCTCGTCCACCACCTGGAGCGTCATGTGGAGTGGGGTGCCGAGGTGACCGTCACCCGTGGTGTCAGCGGCGAGGCCTTCGCCGGCGTCACCGATGGCGCCGTTTATGACCTATTTCGCTCCGCGCTCACCGAGGCATGGGGAGCCGAAACCGCAGAGATGGGAGTCGGCGGCTCGATACCGTTTGTTGCCGACTTCGCACAACGGTACCCGGACGCAACCATCCTGCTCACCGGAGTCGCCGACCCGACCAGTCGTGCCCACGGCCCAAACGAGAGCCAAGACATTGGTGAGATCCGCAATGGTGTCCTCGCCGAGGCGATCGCACTCCGGTTGCTCGGTAACGAGTAGGTGGCCGGGCCGTCGTAGGCTCGCCGCGATGAACCGCCGTCACCTTGCCGCCGCCGTGCTGACCGTCGTGTCGCTGGCGGCGTGTGACGGTTTGCCGTTTCCCACCACGACACCACCGGACACGACGACATCAGCCCCGGTGACGACGGGTGCCACGACTACGGCGGTGCCGGCAGCAACGACACTCCCAACGATGCCGCCCTCGGCGCCGGGCGGTCTGTGCAGATCCTACGAGGACGCCGTCGTGACGGGAACCATTGTCAACGACGAAGCAACCGAGATCTCGGGCATCGTCGCCTCGCGCACCCACTCCGACGTGCTTTGGATGCTCAACGACTCGGGCGGTGGTCCGTTTGTTTATGCTGCCTCGGTCACCGGGGAGCATCTCGGCACCTTCGAGGTCGACACATCCACATTCGACTGGGAGGACATCGCGATCGGCCCGGGGCCCGACCCCGGAGTCGACTACCTGTACCTCGGCGACATCGGCGACAACCTCCATTTCCGGCCCTATGTGACGGTGCAACGTGTTGCCGAGCCGACCCCCGACCCTGCCGGCGGGTTTGTCGCCTCGGTGGAGGAGATCGATCTTGCATATCCCGAGCCCGGCCCCGACGCGGAGGCCATGTTCGTCGACCCCGTTACGGGTGACCTCGTCATCGCCACCAAGCCGGACCGGGGTGGGACCTCGGTGATCTACCGTGCTCCCGCAGCCGGACTGGTAGACGGAGCGACCGTCGATCTGGTCGAGATCGGATCGCTCCCCCTCGACCGCGGCGTGTTCGTGACGGCGGCCGACATCGACCCTACCGGCGCCGTTGTCGTGTTCCGTGGCTACAACGAGGTATGGCTCTGGTATCGCACCGACGTTGCCATGACGGAGACCTTCTCCGCCGAACCATGCCGGACCCCGTCGACCGCCGAGGTGCAGGGGGAGGCGATCTCGTTTAGTGGTGACGGGCTGTCCTACTTCACAGTGTCCGAGGGCGGCAATCCGGACATCCACTTCGTGTTTAGCATCTTCGACTGACACCCGCCGATCCCGCACAAAATGGCCTTTTGGGCACACTTTGTGCCTTCCCTCCCGGGTGGCCTGCTGATACAAAGGAGATGTCGACCGGAAAATGCCAAGACAAGGCGAACGGCATGCGCAGGATGACCGAACCTCTAAAAGTCCGACCCTTGGGAGAGGAACGCCCACAACGGCGACGAGACCTGCCGAGTCTGCCGATGGTGCTGGCGATCCTGGCGATCGGCGCCGTCTTCGGATGGGGATACTCCGCCGTTTCCGGCGACCCAACAACGCTTCCCGCCGATACACCGACGACCACCGGCGCCGGGACGCTTTCGGCTGATGACTCCTCCGGTACCGTCAACTGGGTCGAGGCAACCGACGTCCCGGCGTTCCCCGACGGCCATGAGTACCTGGGAACGTCCACTCCGGTCGAGTTCGACGGAAGCATCTATCTCACCGTCCGGTTTCTCGACCCGGCATCGGATACGATCCGCAACGAGCTGTGGAGCTCCCCCGACGGGCTGGTCTGGGAGAACGAGCCGATCGAGACGAACACATCACTGGCGGCTGTCGAGCTCACGGCTACCAGGACGGGGCTCATCCTCACTGCTACCGGAGACACTGCTACCGGAGACACTGCTACCGGAGACGGTGCCTTCAGCCTCTGGAGAACACCCGCAGGAGGGCGTGTCGAGGGCGATGCCTGGACTCCCCTCGACATCCAACTGCCCGCAGGCTTAGAGGTTGAGCACTACTCCACTGTGGTCAACGATGCGGGTGAAGTAGTGACTGCGGTCATCGGCAGGCTGGAGATCTGGCGCGACGTAGTCGCACCTCTTGTCCCCGCGAGTCTCGACTTCCCCGCGAGCCTCGATCCGACCGACCCGGCGCTGACGTTATCCGGCGATTCGGTGATCACAGGAACGGGATCGACTGTTCAGTTGTTTGCCGAACCGCCGGAAGTGCTGACCACCGGAAGCTCTATCTGGGTCCGAATGGTCACACTCGACGGCGACGAGATCATCCGGTCCTACGATCTTCCCACCGGGGCGCACCCGGTCGACGCAGCACCCCAACTCGGATGCATTCGCGTCGCCATGATGTGGACATCTCCCAACGGCATCGACTTCTCGCCGGTGCAGGACGGGAGGCAGCTCCCGTGTGGATACTTCTTGCCCATGGCGTGGAACGATGGCTTCATCGCCGCCGCCTACGAACACGGCAGCGCTGTTGCCGGGTCCGACGAGGTGCGGCTGTGGCGCAGCGACTCCGGACGGGAGTGGGAGTCGGTCGAGCTGCAACCACCGGCTGAATGCAGCCGGGTTCGGGCCGCTGCCGGTGATGGCCTGATTCTGTTGACGGACGAGGACGGCACTCGCTGTCTTGGCTCTGCCGCCGGAGACTGGTCGGTGCTGGGCGAACCGAGCGAAGTCGGCTACTCGGTCGGCGGGCATGCGGGTTTCATCGGCTACCCGAAAGGTTTCGACTACGGCACCGCGATGTTCTCGACGGATGGGCGAGTCTGGTCCGAGATCCCGATTCCGGCACTACAGCCCTACCCCGCCATGGTTCCCCTCGAGGATTGTCTGCTGATGCTGTCGGCCAACCAAGCCGACCCGACGCTCCCCAAGCACATGGATATCTGGATCGGGGAGATCGTCTAGACGCAGCGTCGGCTACGCTCGGGTGTATGGAAGAAGAACGCATCGGTCTGTTCATCGACTACGAGAACCTCGCCATCGGCGCAAGAGACGACCTAGGCATCCAATTCGAATTCAAGCCGATCGCAGAGTCCCTGGCCGAGCGAGGCCGGGTGGTGGTCCGCCGCGCCTATGCCGACTGGTCGTCGTTCGAAAAGGACCGGCAGATGCTTGCCGACAACCAGGTGGAGCTCATCGAGATACCACAACGCCGGGGCCGGATCCGGAAGAATGCCGCCGACATCAAAATGGCGGTCGATGCCGTCGAGCTTGCCTTCGAACGTGATTACGTGACGACATTCGTCGTCTGCACCGGTGACAGCGACTTCACGCCACTCGTCCAGAAGCTGCGGGAGCTCAACAAGAGGGTCATCGGCGTCGGCCTGAAGGCCTCGACCTCGGCGATGCTCCCCCCGGCCTGTGACGAGTTCTTGTTCTATGAGGGTCTCGGCGGGGTGGAGATCCCAAAGGGCAAGAAGGACAAGAAACCAGAGAGAAAGCCCGCGCCGGAACAGGAAGAGACGAGGAAGCCGCAAGCCACCGACGACATGGTCTCACTGGTCACCACCACCCTGGCCGGGTTACAGCGGTCGTCCGACGGCTCGGTGCGGTCGTCGTCGCTGAAGCGGGCATTGCTGCGAAAGGACCCGACCTTCAGCGAGGCCGACTGGGGCTTCCGTGGGTTTGGCGAGCTCATCCGTCACCTGGCTACAAACTCGATCGTTGAGTTGAGCGACACAGGGGCCCAAGGAGACCCGCTGGTCGACTTCCCAAGCGACGAGACGCACAACAGCGAGTTCCGGCTGCTCGCCGACGTGATCGGCAACGCCAAGCCTCAGCCTCTGTCGGGTCTCAAGGATCAGATCCGCAAACGTCAGAGCGACTTCAACGAGCGGCGTCTCGGCTACTCCGGCTTCCTGCGATTCGTCCAGGCCGCCAGCGCCCGTGGCGTAGTCAACCTGCAATGGAATGACGAAGTCGGCGACTACATGGTGTCAGTCGCCGACTGACGGTTACAGCTCCCGCTGCTCCGCCCCGCGGACCGCCAGCCACAAGCCACCAGCGGTCAGAAAGACGGTGACCACACCGGCTCGCAGATAGTCGCCGGGCGTCTGGTCGCGGATCAGCCCATCGACGGCTCCGATGAGATGGCTGGGCAGCCACTCCCCGATCGCCGGGGCCAGCCCGATCAGTGGCATCGCCAACAACACGCCGATGCTGACCACCACGGTCAGCATCACCGACCGGGCCCTGGCCGCGACCACAGCCACGAGGGCGACGGCGAAGACGAGGTACAGCGCGCCGAGCAACGACCCCACCAACCACCAGCCGATCGGGATCGCTCCGATCAACACCACCGACTCGTACAGGGCGGCGATCGAGCCGAGCAGGAAGCTGCAAGACACGGCGACGGCCATGACGACAAATCTGGGCACGATGATGTCACGCACGGAGCGCACCCTGGTGCGCAGGAACACACCCATCTGCGGCTTGGCGTCGAACGCCAACGCCGCAGCGGCAATACCAACCGACACCAGCAGCCCGATCTGAGCCGCATTCCCCACGTATTGGGTGATGCCGTCGGCGGGCACGGGATCGGGGACGACCAGCTCGAGGTCGCCGCCAAAGCTGCTGAGGATCTGCTCCAGATACCTTGCGGTGATAGGACCGAGGAAGCCGAAGAAGAGATACACGCCGACCAACCCGATGACCCTTCGGGTGCGCACCAGCCGCAGCCATTCGAGTCTCCAAAGGGTCACCTGATCACCTCCAGGAACACATCCTCGAGCGAAGGCGCATCAGGCGAAATCGACACGACTCTCGCGCCGGCCGTGGCGAGCGCGGGCGTTAGCTCGCGCTCCAACGTTTCGAGATCCGCAGCTCCGACCCGTATCCGCTCCGGGTCGACAACTGTGACCTCGTCGATCCACGCGACGCGTTGCAGCGAGTCGACCACACGTTCTATCGGGGGCCGCAGCCGCACCAGGTATTGCGGGCGGGCCTTGCCCACCAGCAGGTTCTCGAGCGGGCCCTCGAAGATGAGCCGGCCGCGACGCAGAATGCCGACGGTGTCGCAGACCTCCTGGACGTCGGCGAGGATGTGGCTGGAGAACACAACGGTTGCGTCGCCACGGAGCCGGGCGATCAGGTCGAGCACTTCACGACGTCCGAGTGGGTCGAGCGCCGAGCATGGCTCGTCGAGCAGCACGAGCTCTGGGCGTGACACGAGAGTGGCGGCGACTCCGAGCCGCTGCAGCATCCCACGGGAGAAGCCGCCGACGGCCCGGTCGGCGGCGTCGGCGATCCCAGTTTCCGCGAGCATCGCGGCCACCCGTTCGGGGTTGCTCTCGCCGGTGGTCAACCTCAGGCTGAGGTCGACGACCTCACACGCCGTCAGCCAGTCGTCAAACAGCGGTGTGTCGGGCAGTACACCCACTCTGGTGGTGCCGACCTCGACCGCCCCATCGGTTGCACGGCGAAGACCCGAGAGGATCCCGAGCAAGGTTGTCTTGCCTGCCCCGTTGGGTCCGACCAGCCCGTACACCGAACCCCGGGTGACCGCCAGGTCGACGCGGTCGAGCGCCACTGTGGCGCCGTAGCGCTTGGTGAGGCTGCGGGTCGTGATCATCTGACGGGAGCCGAATCCCGGCCGACGAGCAGGTAGACGATGCCACCAGCGGGAACCGAGACGCCGACAATGATCGCCCAGAGCCACCGGGGCAGGTAGCGGACCTCGTGACGGGACATGTCGACCCAGCACCAGATGACAAATGCAAGGGCAAGTACCAGCAGCGGCGCCCATGCAGCCCAGTTGAACGATTCCATCTCACTCGGACCTTCCAGCAGATTGTTCTATTAGTTATATAACAATCCTGTGTCAAGGTCAAGCCCGTCAGGTGCTGCGAAGAGCTTCGGTGGGTGAGAGCCGGGCGGCACGGATTGCCGGGTACAAACCGGCGACCGCACCGATCAGCAGCGCGGCGGCGATGCCACCGGCAATCGCGATCGGCGGGACCAACGTGCCCCATCCCCTGACGTTGGCGTAGACCCCGGTGACCGCCCAGCCGAGGATGACTCCCCCGATACCGCCGACCACGGACAACAGCAGGGCTTCGCCCAGGAACTGCACCGCCACGTGCCGCTTGGTTGCTCCAAGCGCTCGTCGCAAGCCGATCTCCGACCGTCGCTCGAGCACGGAGATGACCATCACATTGGCAATCCCGACCCCACCGACAAGCAACGCCACGGCACCAAGGCCGAGGAACAGCGCCGTGAACGCGTCGTCGGCGGCCTCCTTCGCCTCGAGGGCATCCGACGGCCGGGCCACCTCGACCTCCTCCGGGTTCTGCGGGTTGGCGGTCGCAGGCAACACTCCGGTGACGGCATCGACATAGTCGGGGTCGACCCTGACCAGAACCGATGTCGGCACAGTGTCGTGGTCGAGAAAGTCCTCGGCGGTGGTTAGACCGACGAGTGCCGCCCGGTCCAGATCGGGGTTGAGCTCGAACTCGTCGAGAACGCCGATGACGGTGAACCATTGCTCGCCCAGCCAGATCTGCTGGGTCCCGGTTACCTCGCGGATCCCGAGCCGCTCGGCGGCGACCGAGCCGAGAACCGCCGTCGGGTAGGTGGCGGTGGCTCCATCGAGGAACTTCCCGTCGGCGATGCTGCCGGCCAACGTCTCGAGCAGGTTCACGTCGACGGCTTGCACCGTGATGCCGCCGGTCTGACCTGCTGGGACGTAGTCCGACTTGTACACGTTTGCGTCGACAGTACTGACTGTGCTCGTCTGCTCCACCGGGCCGATCCGGGAGATCATCCCGGCAGCTTCGTCGGGCAACTCACCGGCTCCGATGCCGATACCGGTCCCCGCCTGGACGGTGAGCAGGTTGGTGCCAAGCCGGTCGAGTTGGGCGAGCAGATCCGACTTCGACGACTCGGAGAGCCCGAGCACCCCGACCATGGCGGCGATGCCGATCATGATCCCGAGCGCCGACAAGGCCGCTCGCAGCTTGCGGGTACGCAGCCCGACGCTGGCGGTGCGAAGCGCGTCGGCGCCGTGGAGCTTGGAGGGGATTAGGCCGTTGCCCTTGCTCATCGGCGCACCCCCGTGTCGTACTCGATGCGACCGTCGAGCAACCCGGCCGTCCGCGGAAACGCCTCGGCAATCTCCCGGTTGTGGGTGATTACGACGAAGGTCACTCCCTCGTCGTTTATCTGCCTGATCAGCTCGACAATCGCGTCGCTGTTCTTCGTGTCGAGATTCCCGGTCGGCTCGTCGGCGAGCACGATCGACGGAGTCCCGACGAGGGCCCTGGCGACTGCCACCCGCTGCCGCTCACCTCCGGAGAGCTTTGTGGCCACATGGCTGAGCCGGTGACCAAGCCCGACACGCAGCAGCGCCTCTTCGGCGAGGTCACGGCGGGTGTGGACGTTGAGCCCGGTGTAGAGCAAACCGTCGGCGACGTTGTCGAGAGCGGTGTAGCCGCTGAGCAGGTGGAACTGCTGGAACACGAAGCCGATGTGTCGCGACCGCAACGCAGACAGGTCCTTGTCGCTCAGGTCGGAGATGTTGTACCCGGCGACCGTGACCTCGCCGGCGGTGGGCCGGTCGAGTGTGCCCATGATGTGAAGGAGCGTCGACTTGCCGCTGCCCGATGGGCCGACGACACCAACCAGCTCTCCGTCCGTCACCGAGAAGTCGACACCCCGAAGCGCGTGCACCGGCGGCGTTGTCGGGTATTGCTTGGTGACCCCATGCAGCGATAACACCACATCGGTCATCCCGGCAGGCGCCGTGCCCTCGCCGGTGACGGTGCTGGTCACGGGACAACCACCATGTCGCCGACGCTCAGCCCGGCCGCCTCGACTTCCACCAGCCCATCGGCATAGAAGCCGGGCTCGACGGCGACGAGCTCGGTGCCGGTCGCAGTTTGCACTTCGACTGCATAGCCACCCTCGGACAGGGCGACGAGTGCCGACACGGGCACCGCCATCACGTCGGCCACCGAATCGGAGACGACCTCTACATCGACAGGGGCCTCATCGAGACCGGCGGCAACGGAGGGGTCGTCGAGGACAATCTCGACATCGAAGGTAGCTTCTGCCTGCGCACCCCTCGCCACCGACGCGATCTCGGTGACGGTGCCCGTGGCATCGGTGCCGTCGGGCATCTCGATGGTGACCTGCTGGCCGACGGTGAGCAACCCCTGGTCGGCGGCGGGCAGGCTGAAGGTGACAAACTTGTCGGCCGACGAGATACCGAGCACCGCGGTCCCGGCGCCGACCGATGAGCCGACCGATGCGACCACTTCGTTGACCCTCACCGCGGCCGGCAGGAACACGACCTCACCCAGGTCGACGACACCGTCGGCCTCCATGCCGGTGTCCTGCTGCCAGGCGAGGACGGCGCTCTTGGTGGCATCGTCCCAGACACCGTCGAGGGTCGGCAAGTCGTAGCCGAGGGCAACAAGGGCTTCCTCGAGCTGGCGCACATCCTCACCGGCAAGCGGCTCTCCCGTCGAGATGGTCACGATCGGCTGACCGGCGCCCACCGAGTCCCCGACGGCAACATCGACGGCCAACACCTCCGACGGGCCTGGGATGAAGATCACGTCACCCAGGGTCACCTCGCCGTCTTCGTCGACACCAAGGTCCTCCTGCCACCGCTCCACCATCGTCGCGGTGTAGTCGGTGAACTCGTCGTCGACCGATGCCAGCCCGTCCGGGTCATAGCCGAGAGCAACCAGAGCTTCCTCGAGTTGGCGTACGTCGGTGCCGGTCATGTTGTCGCTCAGGTCACGCAGTGTGCGGTAGGCGGGGATGTCACCGTACATGACGACGATCGGCTCACCGTTGACCCGGTAGAGCACGTCGCCCTGCTCGAGGGTCTCGCCGGATGCGATGACCTCGGTGACCACGCCGGCTGCGCTACCAGCCACGACCTTCGAGTCATCGGTGGCGGTGAGGTCGCGGTATGCCGGCAGCTCGCCGTAAAGCAGCACCACGGGCTCGTTGTCAACCGTCAAAAACACATCGCCCTGCTCGATGGTGGCGCCGACTTCCGCCGTCGTCGTCACCGTTCCCTCGATCGGGCTGACGACCGGGTCACCGGCCTCGGTGCCGAGCGTCCCGTCAAACGAATCCATCTCGACCAGGTCGGTCCTGATGACCTCCTCGAAAGACAAGACGGTGGCAATGCCGGCCTCGGTCTCCCCATCACCGTTCAGCAGTACTACAGCAGCAATTCCTGCGACCACCACGATCGCCAGCCCGCCTATCCACCACCGGAGGTTCAATCGTCTCGAAACGGCCGGAGCCTGGCCATTCTCGTCATCGGGAGACGTTGGCGACCGGTGCTCCGTTGAGTTCCTCGTTCTCATAGCTCTTCCCGTCATTGGTCACCACCTCCGGCGCCACCCGGTGGTGGACCACCGACGCCTGGCCCCCCGAAGGTGTCACCGAGCAGATCCTGGCAAGCTTCCTGGGCGGCCACAAAATCGGGGTCGTCAGGATCGATCTCGCCAAACGCCCCCCCGCCACCACCGCTGCCCGGCCCCGCACCTGAGAAATCAGGATCATCCATGTCGTACCCATTCTCTCGCATACACGCCGCATACTCGACGAGTGTGTCCTGCAATTCGGTGAAGTCGACCTCACCGCGACCACCAATGCCGAGCGCCACCCCCTCGAGACTCTCGCCGCAGACCTCCATCGCGTCGCCAATTGCATCGCGATCGAACTCGGCCTGATCCTCTCCCGGCCCGGGCCGGAAACCACCGAACTGGAGATTGCCGCTGGCATCGACGGTCGGATCCTCGATGTCGACTCCGTTGTCACGCATACAAGCGGCAAAGTCGAGCATGGCTTGCTCGCTGTCGACATCGGTATCCGGTTGGTCGGAATCCACAATGGTGGTGGCCGTTTCGTCCGCCTCGAGTGTGGCTACGCCGTCGCCATCACCGTCGGAGCCGCCGCATGCCGACGCCAGCAAGCCGGCGACTGCTATCAGCAACAACAACCTCGTTCGCATTCAATCCCTTTCGAGAGCCGCGCGCAGCATCGCAGGCAATTCCGTGAGGACCCTGGGTGGCGGCTAAGAGTTAGCTGAGAATCTTGCAGACCCGAGGTGTTCATTGTGGCGTTTGCGGTCAACCGCCTGCGATACCCGGGATTCCCGGAAGCACGTCCTCACACGCCTCGAACGCCGTCTCGAAGTCGGGATCGTCGAGCTCCGGCTCCCATCCCGGAAAGAGAGGCTCCCCGTCCATGATCCCGGAGAAGTCAGGGTCGGGCATGTCGACACCGTTGTCCCGCATACAGCCGGCGAAGACGACCACCTGGTCCTGAAACTCGGTGTCGAAGATGCGCTCGAACCCGAAATCGACTCCCTCGAGGTACTGGAAACACGCCTCGAACGCGGCCTCCATCTCGTCCTCGTCAACGTCCGCAAGCTCCCCCATCGCCATCAGATCGAACCCGACATTGCCATCCGAATCGACGGTCGGGTCGGGAAAGTCGATGCCCTCGTCACGCATACACGACGAGAACTGGAGGACGCTCTCCTCGTCGATGGCTAGTTCGTCCTCGCCCGAGGGTGCTGCGGTCGATGTCGTTTCGGTAGAAAGCTCATCGATGGATGCGACACCGTCGCTCGTGTCATCGTCGCCGCCGCAGGCGGCTATCACCAGCGCAACCGTCGCTGCCACGAACATGGTCCTTTGCTTCATCCCGACCAGCCTAAGCCCATCGCGGCCATACGATTCCGCCCCTATGCTCGCCCGATGCTGTGCTGTATCGGCGATCTCGTGGAAGACATCGTGGTCTGGCCCTCATCGGAGCCGACCCGGGGTACGGACACCTCCTCTCGGATCTTTCGCACCCGGGGTGGCAGCGCCGCCACCGTTGCTGTGCATGCTGCCGCCGTGGGGGTCGCTACCCGATTTGTCGGCCAGGTGGGCAACGATCCGCTGGGCGAAGCACTGGTCCGGGACCTGGAATCCGCCGGGGTCGAGGTCGTGGTGACGCGCCACGGCCGAACCGGATCGGTCGTTGTCCTGGTCGACGAGACGGGCGAGCGCACCATGCTCCCGGACCGCGGTGCTGCTACCGCGCTCACCGAGTTGCCCGTCGGTGCGCTCGACGGCGTGAGCTGGCTACATGTTCCCGCCTATTCGCTGGTCGTCGAGCCGCTGGCCACGACCAGCATCACGGCTGTCACCCGCTCCCGCGAGCTTGGGGCCACCGTGAGTGTCGATGCTTCCTCGACCGGCCCGCTGCAACACTTTGGCGTCGACCGATTCCTCGACCTTCTCGCCCAGCTCGGCCCGGATGTTTTCTTCTGCAACAGAGATGAGGCGGCGACTCTCGGTCTCGGCCCGGATCATGGCATGGCGGGGATGCTGACCGTTCGGAAATCCGGAGCCGACCCCGTTGTCATCACCGACGAGCGCGGCACCGTTGTGACGGTTCCGGTGCCGGCAGTCTCTGATGTTGCCGACACAACCGGGGCAGGCGACGCTTTTGCCGCAGGTTTCATCGCCGCATCGATGCAAGGGGCTACACCTGCCGTGGCGGCGGAAGCAGGCATCGGGTTGGCGGCTACCGTTCTCACCCGACCCGGAGGCTAGACAACCGATGCCATCAGTGAAGATCAGCGCAGAAGTGCAGACCGCCCTGTCGGAAGGGGCGCCGGTGGTCGCCCTCGAGAGCACCATCTACAGCCACCTCGGGCTTCCGTCCCCAGCCAACAGGGAGGCGCTGGAGCGGTGCACAGCGGCAATCCGAGCCCACGGTGCGGTACCGGCGATCACGGCCATCTTCGACGGCGAGCCCCGTGTCGGGATCGAGCCCGGCGAGCACGAGCGGATTCTCGGCCGTGCCCGCAAGACGGCCGAACGAGACATCGTGGTGTCGGTCACCCAACGCTGGGAGGTCGGTGCGACGACGGTTTCTGCGTCGCTGGCGCTTTGTGCGGCAACCGGGATCCGGGTGTTTGCCACCGGCGGGATCGGCGGTGTTCACCTCGGCTCGGAGGAAACCGGCGACGTCAGCTCAGACCTGGGGGCCATCGCCCGTCATGCTGTGCTGACGGTCAGCGCCGGGGCCAAGGCGTTCCTCGACATCCCAAAGACCGTCGAATACCTCGAGACACAGTCGGTACCGGTGCTCGGGTGGCGGACCGATGACTTCCCGATGTTTTATGCCCGCACCAGCGGGGTGAAGGTCCCGATGCGAGTGGAGAGCCCGTCCGAGGTGGCGGCGATCGTTGCGCAGCGCATCGCCTGGGGGCAGGGTGGCGTGCTGCTGGCGGTCCCGGTTCCCGAGCCGGACGCCATCGCACTCGACGACCTCCAACACGCGATCGACACCGCCCTTTCCCGCACTGGGGATGTCCGGGGCGCCGCGGTAACGCCGTTGGTCCTGGAGCAGATCGCCGAGATCACCGCCGGTCGCAGCATCCCCGCCAACCTCGCACTCGCCGAGAACAATGCCTCAGTTGCTGCTCAGGTGGCGGTGGCACTGGTGAGATCCTCATAGCGGTCCCGTGTTTACGATCCGCCCTGCCACCGGTGACGATGAGACATTCCTCTTCGAGATGCTCTACGAGGCGCTGTTTGTCCCACCCGGTGCCGAACCGCTCCCACGTTCAATCCTCGACGAACCGAAGATCGCTCACTACGTAGCCGGATTCGGGACCCGTGCCGGGGACTTGGGCTTCGTGGCCGAGGCGGCCGACGAGCCGATCGGTGCCGTCTGGGTCCGGCTGTTCCCAAGTCACGATCGTGGCTACGGCTACGTCGACGACGACACGCCCGAACTGACCGTCGCGGTGGTGGAGCGATGGCGAGCGAAAGGGGTCGGCGCCGCCCTCGTTGCCAGGTTGATAGACGATGTGCCCCGGATGAGTCTCAGCTGCGACACCCGCAACCCTGCGATGCGCATGTACAGACGTCTTGGCTTCGACACGATTGCCGTGGAAGGCAATTCCATCACCATGCTGCGTGGCACCTGATCCGGGAAGGTCAGCGGCGCTGAGGCACCGCGTCCGGATCCGATGGCGCGCGTTATGTGCTGGTACGTGACGCGACCTAGCTCTGCGGGTTGACGTGCACTCGATGTCGCCGTCATGGACTTGTTCCAGTGCTTATGCGATCTTCCGGCGGTAGGTGACGATGGCGAAGGTGGACGCGACGATGAGGATGCCGACACACCAGGCGAGGGCAATCCAGATGTCGTCGCCAACGGGCTGCCCGGCAAATAGGTCGCGGATCGTGTTGACGATGGGGGTGACCGGCTGGTTCTCGGCGAACCAGCGCACGGGCCCGGGCATGGTGTCGGTCGGCACGAATGCCGAGCTGAGGAACGGCAGGAAGATGAGCGGGTAGGAGAACGCGCTCGCACCCTCCATGGTCTTCGCGGTCAGGCCGGGGATGACGGCGATCCAGGTCAATGCCAGGGTGAAGAGGAGCAGGATTCCGGCGACCGCAAGCCATGCCGGCACTCCGGCCTCCGAGCGGAAGCCCATCAGGAGGGCGACGCCCACGACGAGCACGAGCGAGAACCCGTTGGCAACGAGCGAGGTCAGCACGTGTGCCCACAGCACGCCCGACCTTGCGATCGGCATGGACTGGAACCGTTCGAAGATCCCGCTCATCATGTCCGTGGACAGCCGAAACGCGGTGTAGGAGATGCCCGAGGCGATCGTGATGAGGAGAATGCCTGGCAGCATGTAGTCGATGTACGGGACCGGACCGGTGTCGATTGCGCCGCCGAACACATAGACGAACATCAGCATGATGGCGATCGGGGTGATCGCGGTCGTGATGATGGTGTCGACGCTGCGTGTGACATGGCGCAGGGTGCGTCCTGTGAGCACGGCGGTGTCGACGAAGAAGTACGTGGTCATCGTTGTTCCTTACTTGTCTGTGCCGAGCTGGGGTCATTGCCAGCGTCGCCGTCCTTGGCGTCCTCACCGACGACGGAGAGGAAGACGTCTTCAAGGGTCGGCTGCTTCTCGACGTATTCGACCTTGGCGGGCGGGAGCAGCTGTTTGAGCTCGGCGAGGGTGCCGTTCACGATGATCCGACCGCCGTGGAGGATCGCGATCCGGTCGGCAAGCTGTTCGGCCTCTTCCAGGTTCTGCGTCGTGAGCAGCACCGTTGTGCCGGTCTCGGCGAGTGCCTTTACGGCTTGCCACACCTCGATGCGCCCCTGGGGGTCGAGCCCGGTCGTCGGTTCGTCGAGGAGGATGACCGGCGGATTCCCGATGAGGCTCATCGCGATGTCGAGGCGGCGGCGCATGCCACCCGAATACGTCGACACCCTCCGCGCCGCCGCGTCGGTCAGCGCGAAGCGAGCGAGCAGATCATCCGCGATCGTCCCCGAGTCTCTGAGGTGTCGCAGCTTGGCCATCAGCACGAGGTTCTCCCGCCCGCTGAGGATCTCATCGACAGCCGCGAATTGTCCGGTGAGGCTGAAGGACTTCCGCACGTCCGCAGCCTGCGTGACGACGTCGAAGCCGTTGACGCGGGAAGTCCCGGCGTCGGCCTTGAGCAGCGTGGACAGGATGTTCACGACCGTGGTCTTGCCCGCCCCGTTCGAGCCGAGCAGGGCAAAAATGCTGCCCCGCGCCACATTGAAGTCCACGCCGCGCAGCACCTCCAGCTCCTTGTACGACTTCTCCAGCCCCTGCACGTGGATCGCGGGCCCCTGGACTTCATTGTTGGCTGTCATCTGAATACTCATTTCACATACCCTCAGTTTTTAGATACTAACGGTATTCAAAGTCCAAGGGTATGTCAAGTGCTAAACTGGGAGGCATGGCAGAGGACTTCCCACCCATTCCACTCACGCGCGCCGAGCAGCAATCCCGCAACCGGGACGCCCTTGTCGCGTCGGCGCGCCGGGTCTTCGCCCGCGATGGGTTCCACGGCGCCACCCTGACGGCAATCGCTCGCGAGGCCGGGCTGACCAAGGGTGCCGTTTACTCGAACTTCGACAACAAGGCCGACGTCTTCCTCGCGGTTCTGGATGACGATCTGGTCGACGTCCCAGAGTCATGGGAGCCGGTGGCGAGGTTCGCCTTCTTCCCAGACCTCGAAGGCCAGAGCGTGCGATCGCCCGGTCTCTCAGCCGAGGAACGTGATGCCGTGGGATTTGGACTGGCAACAGTCGAATTCGCCACCGCAGCCGCGCGCGACCAAGAACTCTCGGATGCCCTGAACGAACGGCTGGGGCGGCTTCTTGCCGGGTACGGGGCCATGGCCCGGAGAGGGCGCCGTGACGACGACCCGCTGAGTGTTGAGCAACTGGGCGCCATGCTCATGGCGTTCGATCAGGGTGCCTCCATTCTCTGGCTCATCGGCCAGATGGGCATCGACCAGATGGGCATCGACGCCGACACGTTGCGCGAGGTGATGATGAGGATGCTCCGTCCCAGCGAGGAAGAGGCCTAAAGCGCTGGTGACCCATCATCGCCCCGATGCGTCCGACTCCAACTGATCGTGGCAGGAAAGCTGGCCCATTGCCCGTTGTACTGCTTGCCCGCCTGCTTTCTACCTGGGCATTCCCCCACGCCCCCACCCCACGACCTCGCAGACCTGGGCACGACAGCCCGAAGATCAACCAGATCGCAGACGAACGACTGGTGGACTTCACCGTCCACGACCGAGTCTCCTGGGGAGGCTCACTGTCACGGTCGACGTCATCCATCCTTGCCTGCCTGCATTCATTATCCGGACACTCCTCGTGGGGGTTCAACCCCGCCACCCCGACCTCGACGGATAGGTCGGAAAGATGGCGGCACGGGCCCGCTTGAGGGGACCGATGTCGGCATTCTCTGCGGTTCTGGTGCCCGCGTGGAGGAATTGTCCGCGTGCCTGTGCCGTAAACCGAGTCGAGAATCACCTTGAGCGGGCCACGAAGATGGGGGCATCTCCTGCGGAGACGCCCCCATCGCGGCTGACATTCAAGACGTCATCCGGCCTAGCTCCCGCTAGTCGGCGCAGTCGGTTTCCCAGTTCGGGTTCACGACGAGTTCTGCCCCATCGAACGTCGTTACTTGGGCAGCCATCAGTCCGGCCCATGTCTCGTACGCATCTGCACCGAGGTACGGTTCAGCGAGGAAACAAGCGTCGGCGCTCCATTGCATATTGATGGTCCTGTGCACTTTCCAGTGGTCGACCTCGGTGAACGTGAGCCCGTTGAGACCGTCCGGATAGGGCAGACAGAATCCCTCGAACAAGGCACGCACATCGTCGCGGCCCTCAACTGTCACACCCCCCGGCAACACGATGTGGACGCTCTCGGGGTACTGGGCCATCAGACGATCTACATCACATTCGTTCAACGCGTCGATGTGCTCGTAGGTCACCGCCAGAGGTGTGGGCTGACGGTCGAGCTTGGTCATTGCCACCGCTACCGTAGCGGCCGCCAGGGACGCAACAACGATCCCGATGACTATCAGTGTCCTTCGCATGGTGTTCTCCTTCGCGCCCCAACGGCGCAATAGACGTCAAGTATGGAGTCCATAGACGAGCCGGTGTCCTCCCATCACCGGTGACGTACCCTCTCACCTCCCCGCCACCGGAACTCACCACACAGCTATTCTCGATAATCGATTCTATATGACACAGCTTGACGCTGGGGATACCAATACAGGAGCAAGTGTGTCACCCGAAGCACGGGCCGAGGAGGGGCACATCAATCACCATGCTGCGTCGCGCCGCGCTCGATCCCGGTCGCGAAGGGGCGTCGTCAACCCATCCGCGTAGTGTGGTGCGGCTCGACGCGCACAATGAACCGCTGCTCGCCTGGCTGGAGGTACGGATACTCCTCGAGTCCCAGGTATCGCTTGGCAAGCGAGTGAACGAACGTGTAGTCCTCGTCGGGATCGAAGGCCACGACCTCGCCCCGGATCTCCAGGTACTTCTGAGGGTTGTCGAAGTCCATGATCGAGAGGGCGATCCGTGGATCTCTTCGCAGGTTCTTCATCTTCTGCCTGCCACCCTCTTGACTAAACAACAGATGTGTGCCGTCCCACATGAACCAGACGGGGTTGCTCTGGGGTTCTCCGTTGGGCCCGATCGTCGCAACGTGGGCGAACCCCGGCTGCTCCAACAGGTACGTGAGATCCTCGGGAATCATGGTCTCCTCCTTTGTCTCGCCAAGTACAACTGAAACGTACGGAGCGACTGGAGCCTTCCCGATTCCCGGGCGCGACTCGATTCGTGACAATTACGAGAGCAGACGCTCATGCCCGAGGCTGCGAGCGCGAGAGGGTATCGTCGCGGCGATGAGCAGTCTTACTCCGGCCGATGCCGACTACGAGTCCAGAGTACGGGCGAGTTTCGCCGCACAGCAGGTCATGACCACGATCGGCGCCACCCTCGACCGGGTCCTTCCCGGCGAGGTTTGGATCTCGCTCCCCCACCGGGACACGATCACCCAGCAGCACGGGTTTGTTCACGCCGGCATCGTCGCCACGGTCCTCGACAGCGCCTGTGGCTATGCGGCGCACTCATTGATGGGCGCGGACGACGGTGTGCTCACCGTCGAGTACAAGATCAACCTGATGGCGCCCGCACGTGGGGAGCACATCGAGGCACACGGGCGTGTGGTGCGAGCAGGGCGCACCCTGACTGTGTGTCGTGGCGAGGCGATGGCCGTTGAAGATGGGGTGACCACACCGGTGGCGGTGATGCAGGCCACGATCATGACAATCCGGGGTCGTTCCGACGTGCGAGGCTGAGACAGGTCAGTGGACGGTGTAGTGCCCGACGGTCGTCTCCCGGTCGATCAGGTATCTGTCGTCCTCGGGGTAGAACACGGCCCGGCTGATGTCCTCACCGGCGAACGCAACGATCGAGTCGAGGCTGTCCCAGAAGCTGATCGTCATGAACTCTGTGCGATCACCGTCGGGTCGGCTAACCAGGTAGGCGCCCTGGTTGCCTGGCGTTGCCATGTAGTCGGCGATGCCGGTTCTACGGATGTAGTCGGCATAGGCGTCGGTGTCCTCCGGACGGGTCCAGCCTCTCCAGGTCCGCACGATCATCGCCGACTCCGATCGGTAAATGGCTGGTCAGGACAGTAGCCGCCGAATTCCGCGACAATCACCGGATGGACACCGCTGAGCTCCTCGCAAGCCAGATTGCCTACTACCGGGCCCGTGCCGGCGAGTACGACGACTGGCTCGAGCGACGGCGGGAGTACCGCATGAGCGCCGAGTTCGTGGCGCGGTGGGAAGCCGACGTGGCGGCGGTCCGGTCCTGGCTGGGTGCCGACCCGCCGACGGGCCGAGTGCTCGAGGTCGCATCCGGTTCCGGCAACTGGACCGGTGCGCTGCTCGACACAGCCGACCGGGTTACAGCGGTTGACGCCTCCCCCGAGATGATGGCGCTGCTGGCCGCCAAGCACGACGGTGTCGAGCAGATCGTGGCGGACATCTTCAGCTGGCAGCCTCCTGAACGCTACGACAACGTATTCTGCGCCTTCTGGGTCTCGCATGTGCCGTTGGCTCGCTGGGGCCAGTTCTGGGATCTCATCGACCGAGCGCTGCAACCGGGAGGTCGGGTGTGGATCGTCGACAACGCTCACCCCGAGCACGCTGCCGCCAACGGTCCATCCGACTGGCCGAAGGCGGCCGAGCTGAGACAGATCGACCATGTCGGCGACGAGATTCACGGACGCACGCTGCGTGACGGGTCAGAGTGGACGATGGTGAAGCGATTCTGGCGCCCTACCGAGCTCGAAGCCGATCTGGGTGCCGCCGGTTGGCGGGCTCAGGTATACAACACCGGTTTTGCGTTTCTGCACGGTACTGCTCAGCGGCGCTAGTCGGCTCGATTTCGTGTCACACCCGGTTGATACGTTGTACCCATGTTGGACATCGATCTCGACGCATCGGTTGATGAGCTGGAGCAGCGGCTGGCTGCTTGCGAGCTGATGATCACCCGGCTCCGTGCCTGGCAGGCCAAGGCTCTGAGAACGCTTGATGTCCGCCAGGTCGATCAGATGGATGGTGCCCGATCGATGCAGGACTGGGTGCGAGCCCGGCTCGATGTGTCCGATGGGACCGCCCGCGATCTGGTACACGCCTCGAAGTACCTCCCCGAGCAGCCCGATGTTGCCGCGTTGGTCGAGGACGGTGTGGTGTCGTTTGATCGGGTGGTGGCGACCTCCCGTCTGAAAGCCTCGGGTGCTGACGATGAGACGGTTGCTCGCTCCTTCGGTTTCGACCTCAACGGTGTCACGAGGTTGCGGCATCGTGAGCGTCGCCTCACCCGGCATGGCGAAACCGAGACCTTCAACAACCGGTTTGTGTATATCCAGGATTCGTTGGACGGGTCGACCGGCCGCACCGTGGTTGAGCTGCCCGGGTTTGAGCATGGCATCTTGACCAAGGCACTCGAGGAACGGGCGGATATGTTCAACGATCTCCCCGGTCCTCCGATCACCAAAGGTCAGCGGCTTGCCGATGCGGCGGTTTCGATCGCCCAGGACTCACTCGACGGATATCAGGGCGAGGAAGCTTCACCTCGTTCCACCCCGGTCGCCACCGTCCTGGTCGATGCCAATCGGGCCGGCGCCACCCGGGGCGAGACCGGTGCCGAGATTGCCTACGGGCACCGCGTCGGGCCGCGTGTGTTGGATAGCATCCTGTGTGTGGGCAGGGTCCAGATCGTCGGTATCGAGGACGGCAGACCCGTCCGCTACTCAGATTCGACGGCCGCCATCCCACCGGCGGTACGGGCCTATGTCGCCTGGCGGGACGGAGGTTGTGTCATCGGCGGATGTAACAGCCGGTACCGGCTCCAACCCCACCACATCCGTCACCGCGCCCACCACGGTGACAACGACCCAGCAAATCTTGTCACTTTGTGCTGGTTTCACCATCACGTTGTTGTACATGGCATGGGGCTACAGATCGACCCCGAATCACCGCCACAACGGCGACGATTTATCAGAGCCCACGCCTCCGGGCTCGACCCGCCCTGCTGCTAGCCGCTCGCGGCTTCCGCGTATGACTCCCGACGACAACCCCAAATCCCTGCCGATAGATATCACCTGATACACGGTCGCCCCCACACGCGGGAGCGATCGTGCGCGCTCGGGCGGGTATTGTCATCGTGGATTGGGGAACTCGCACCAAGAAATGGTGCGTCGAAATCGGTAGCACCTTAGAAGCGTTCAGAGTGCTGGCAGCGTCCGTCTGAAGTCGCTAGCTCTCGCCGGCATTGTCGAAGCCGGAGGCGATGCCAACACCAACGATCAGCCACATGATCATCGCCATCGGCCAAGAAGAGAACGTCGAATTCACCGACCCGAGCCACGATCCCATCGATGGCCTGTACCAGTCCCACACGAACACCGGCCACGTCATCGCCAGCAGCAGTGGCAGAATGACCACGGGAGTTACGCGACCGGCTCGAAACCGTCGCCCGGGTGGGTGGGACCGCGACGCCAGCGCGATCGTCGCACCGGCCAAGGTCGCCAGCACCGCAGCGACAAACCATCGCCACATGCCTGTTGTCGGCGAGAAGGACCTCGATGCCAGGGCTAGATAGTCGCCGTGGACCCGATTAGCCCATTGGATGAGTGTGACGGCAAGGAGGGTCAGGGCGAGTCGTGCAAACCACAACACCAACGTCCGGCGACGTCTTGCCCCCATTGACGTGTTGGTGCTGGCGTTCACTGACTCTGAGTATCGCGGATTTGTCCTCCTGGACACAGCCAGGAGCCTGTCCGGCGTCGTTCCGGCGATGAGCCGATACCCTTGGAGGTGTAGTGAGCGACGATCCCACAACACGGATGCTGGCCAGCCTCGACGGCCTGAGCGTCGGTGACGCCTTCGGGGAGCTCTTCTTCGACCCCGGAATCGCCCGAACGTGTCTACCGGACCGGACTCTGCCACCGGGGACATGGCGGTGGACGGACGACACCAACATGGCGTTGTCCATTGTCGAGGTGCTCGCAGCCGAAGGCACCATCGACCAGGACCGGCTTGCTCTGTCCTTCGGAACCCATTTCGACGGGACTCGCGGCTACGGTACCGCCATGTACGGGCTGCTCGCCAAGTACGAGCTGGGCGTTTCGTGGCGGGACGAGGCACCGCGACTCTTCGGTGGTCAGGGTTCCTACGGGAACGGTGCATCGATGCGGGTAGCGCCGCTCGGAGCGTTCTTTGCCGGTGATCTCGATCGTGTGGTCGTTGAGGCCAGACGTGCCGCCGAGATCACACACGCCCATCCCGAGGGCATCGCCGGAGCCATCGCAGTGGCGGCCGCGGCAGCGCTGGCGACAGGCAAGAAGCCCAAGACCCTTGTCGAGCGGGTGATCGACGTGACCCCGGACAGCGAGGTACGCGACCGCCTCGAGCGGGCGAAACGGGTCGAGGGAAACTGGCATCTCTCCGATGTCGTGGCGCTGCTGGGGCACGGAAGCCGGATCACTGCACAAGACACCGTTGCCTTTGCGATCTGGGTGGCGTCGTACCATCTCAAGGACTACGAGGATGCACTGTGGCTGACGGTGGCAGCCGGTGGCGACATCGACACAAACTGCGCCATCGTCGGAGGAATCGTCGGCGCCCGGGTAGGTCGGAAGGGCATCCCGAAGGAGTGGCTTAACCGCCGGGAGAGGTTGCCCGAGTGGCATCACCGGTGAGGTGCCTGTCTCGTGCCACAACGTCTCAGCCGGCGGCGAAGGCGTAGTGGTCCTCTGGGATCGCGTCGTGGACGGTGAACGTCACAGCCGGATCGTCCGTGGCATACAGCATGACGTCCCTACCGGCGATGGCCGCGATCCAGGCACCGTCGGCCGACCAGGTCGCCTGGGGATACCGGTTCTCGAAGGTTGCGATCCGGCGCGATGAGCCGTCCGCCAGGTCGACAACGTACAGAGTCGACCGGGCCGGGGTACCGTTCACATCGGGGTCCTCATCAAATCCGACCAGCAGCGATGTGCCGTCGGGGGAGATGAGCTGGAGCGGCATCGTCGAGTTCGGGATCTCCGGCTCGCCCACCGGCGCCCACTCACCGTCGCCCGGCCGGGCCACGGCTCCCGTACGATCGCCGATGACTAGCTCGCAGTCAGACTGATCTTCGGCAGCGCACACCAGGCGCACAGTCGTGCCCGCCGACGCCGCGAGCGCGCGCCCGGGCCCGACGTCGGTGATGACTCCGGCGGCGTCAACGATGACAACGTGCTCCGAGCCCGGCTCCGTGATCCAGCCGTCGCCCGTATCCATGAGACGCTCCATGTTTAGCACGAGCCCGGCATTCGTGGCACCTATGGGGAACGCGTTGGGCTCCACCTCGAACGATGTGAGGCTGCGCCCGGTCGGGAGCTCCACAAGCTCGACGAGCGTGGGGACATCGATGTCACCGTACGCCGCCCCGGGCTGCACCACCCAAAGGGCATTCCCGTCGGGAGTGGGAACGACACGCAACGCCGGAGCCCAGCTGGCATCAGGATCCGTCTCGGGATTCATCTCCAGATCGGCCCGAGTGAGATCGCCGGAGAACACGTAGGCCGCCGGCTCGTACGTCCACACTACGAGCTCCCGGTTTGGTGTCATCACGGCTCCTTCAGCACGTGCTCTCAGGGCGTCAGATTCGGCGGTGTACAAGGTCATCGCCGCCGCCTCGAGGTCGATCACCGCAGACTCCAGCCGCCGGGGGGAGATGGTGAGAATGCGCAGTGCTACCGACCGCTCGACATCGAGTGGCGAAACCACAGGCAGCGCCGCAGTTTCGCCGTCGTCTCCGACGACCTCGCCCGTGGCGAGATCGAGGCGAACCTCCTCCGCTCCCTCGACGAGCAGGACCGTGTCGGTCTCGAGGGCCACGATGCGGGAAAACCCCAGATCCGTCACCCAGCGCACATCACCGGTAGCCGGGTCGATCGACGTCACAGCACCGCCGGGACCCACGGCGATGAGCAGGTCACGGGCCGGGTCGGCGGCCAGAAGCCCGTCCGAGAAACCCGATCCGCCGACGACCTCGGCAGCCCACAGCCGCTCACCGGAGGCCGCATCGAACCCGACCACGTGTCCGCTGCCCGGTGAGACATCGGGGTCGGTGTAGCGGGGCACGTCGAGCATCGCAACGACACCGTCAATCACGACCGGGTCCGACCATTGCAGCAACGTGGCGGCTTCGCCCTCGGCATCCCATAGAAGAGTCCCGGCGTCGACATCGATGGCAAGCAGCCGCGGAGGCCCGGTGGCGCCTTCGGTCTCCTCGTCAACACTGACGTACCAGACCGGTCGGGTACCGTCGGGCGCAGCACCGACGACGGTGAGCCCGTCTGGGATCACCGTCCGCCACTCGACCTCACCCGTTGCGAGGCTGAGCCCAACAACCGAGCCCGTGCCGGGTGTGGCGAGCACACGCTCACCGGCCACGCCAAGCAGGATGCTCGAGTCGCCGATCGACATCGACCAGCGGGGTACGAGAGTCTCCTCATCCCACGAGACGACCGTACCCGATGAGTACCTGCCGGCCGCTATCACAGCGTCACCGACACGCAGTGGCCCGAAGTCATCGATCCACCAAAGCCCCCCTCGATCCAGCGCCGCGGCGTACTGCTCACCAATGGCCACTGGCACGATGTCGAATCGGTCGACATCGTCGGGCGCATACGCGGCGCCTCCGGTGAAACGCATCATCACCATCTGATCGGGACGGCACACCACGAGCTCGTCGTCCCGGGTTGCGACCTCGGCACCTCGAGCGTTCACCTCGGTGAAGTCGAGCACCTCGCTGCAGAACCTCAGGGACAGGCCGGCGTCGAGGCTGTCTCCGAGAAGCTCGGCGGAGGTAGCGACCGTAGTCACCTCGACGGGCCCGTCGACGATGGATGTCGGGACAACCACCGCAAACCTGCTGCCGTCTCCCAGGATGACATCGATCACCGAAGAGCCACCATCGATAGGACGGGGAAGGACCAAAGCACCGTCCTGTGAGCCGATCGTCGTCGACGTCACCGGCGCCGTCGTAGTCACCACCCCCGTACGGTCCGGCTCGGGGCCTGATCGCACGCCCGCCGCAACGATGATGGCTGCGGCAACAAGACCGGCCAGACCGACGGCGGGAATGAGTCCCCGACGCGGGGGTCTGCTGAACGCCGGCACCTTCTCGTCATTGAACAGACCGGCGGCTTCGTCGGCGGCCCCACGGAGACGATCGTCGAGTCTCATGCCTCGTCTCCCAACATGTTGGCGAGTCGTGTCTTGGCGCGCTTTAGGTGTGTGCGGACCGTCTCGACGCCGCAACCGAGCAGGCGCGCCGTCTCGACGTGGCTGAGACCGGCGAAATATACCAACACAACGACCTCGGCCTGGCGTGTCGACAGCCGGCGGATGGCGTCCCATACGGCGATGGTGTCGGTTGTGATCGGGGGAGTCGCCTGCTCGCCGTGCATCCGCATAAGTGCCTTTGTCTCGGCGGCGAGCCTGCGGAAACGTGAGACCGAGCGGTTGGCCACGACCTTGCGCACCCACCCTTGCGGGCTCTCCATCTGCGATACGTTATCCCAGCGGCGGAAAGCGGCAGCAAACGCCTCCTGGACCATCTCCTCGGCCACCGAGCGGTTGCGGCACAACACATATGCCAACCCAAGCACCTCGCGGTACTCCTGCCGGTAGAAGTCACCGAACGCGGGAGTAGCCCGGATGATCGGGTGGTCACTCACAAGCTGGAATACCGTTGCCACACGAAGTACATCGCACGAACCGCCTCAGAGTGGGGACATCGGCGATGAGACGGTAGGCGGCGACGCGGACACGTGCGTGTGATTGGCAACCGCGAGATCAGTCGAGCCAGGTGTCGTGGGGAAGGTCGAGACGGGAAGCTCGCAGCAGGGCGAAGGGGCTGACGTTGGCGAAGTTGGCCACCCGCGAGGTGTAGCAGTCGGCGTACTTCTCGACCTGCCGGGCGAACAGGCTCTTGTCGATCCCGGCGCGCATCAACGGCCCCCACGCCTCGTTGCGAAGCTGCGACGCGGCTATCGCCAGCGGGGTGATCTCCTCGTCGATGTCTGCGATCTGGGTACGCAGTATGTCGAGCCTTGCCCGGTCGGGAACTACCCCCGACGGTGGATCCGCATAGCCGATACGTTCCCGTTGCAGGGCGAGGCGAACCGCGGACACCTCGGCCTCGAGCGTCGCCTTCTCAACCATCAACGTCTCCAGCTTCACCTCGTCGGGACGGAAGGAACGAAGGCTCGCCACCTCGGTTTCCAGCTCACGGAGGATCAACGCAGTCCGCCACCGCAGCAGCGCCTTTGAGAAATGAACGTCGCCAAAAAGGTGGTCACCGACATACAGGATCTCATCACCGGAGACACCGAGTGAGCTCTCCACCTGGCTGGCACATCCACCATGGAAGACGCTGCCGGGCTCGATCTTGCCGATGTGGGGCCGGAGCAGTGAAGCGTCCTCATCGACAACCTTGTACAGAGGCTTGTCGGCGGTGAAGAACAACGGTTTGTCGGCCGAGACGATGATTGCCTCAAACAGCGCCCGCCAGGTCATCCCCTCCGGCAGGTAAGGATCGATGGCGTACTCCATGATCCGCACCGTGTACTCCCACTCGGAGTTGGTGACGAGCATCAGGCGCTTGCCGGCCTCGAGCTGGTCGACAAGTGCCAGGACACCGGCCGGGTCCGGGTCGATAAAACGTTCCGGATCGTCAACGATGCTGCGCTTCAGCTTGCCTTCCCGGTGCGATCCGTCGAGCGCTGCTGCTACCGCTTGATAGAGACCGCCATAGCCGACGCCGCTCTCGATGCGTCCCGCGTCGAACAGATCCACAAGCTGGGCGTAGAGACTTGCCTCTGACAAGGAGAACAGTGTGTTGATGAACACGAAGCGGTCCTCGGCAAGATCCACCAGGGTGCCGGCATATGTGTTCCGCAGTTCCTCGTACTCGAGGAACCGGGTCCCGTGGGCCGCACGGATCACGTAACCGAACCGGGTCGCCTTTACCAGGTTCCCCAGCTCCAGATCGATCGCCAACCCCCTGATTACGACGGCGGGGTCGAACCTGATCCCCTGCACCGCGAAACCCATCGCAAGCAGCTGCTCCTTGGCATGAGCGAACGCGGCCGTCTCCCACTCCCTGACGTGATAGTGGACGAGGGTGTAGTCCATGTCGTAGCCGATTGCCTTTATCGACCTGAGATTGATCGTCCGGTTGACAAAGATCCCCTGTTCGGGCTCGATATGGGGAGGGCTCATGTCACACCGGCCGATAGGGAAGGTACTCGGGGAACCACATCTCCTCCTCGATCCGCCGGTCTATGTCGGGCACGGGGTCGGCAATGCCATCGGCGATCGCCTGTTTGGCCACTGCCTTGGCGACTTCGAGAGACGTGGCACGCACCTCGCTGATCGGCGGGTAGAGCTGGCCTGCGGCAACCAGTTCCGGGCGAACCCGGTCGGCAAGCGCCTTTGATGCCGCGAGGAACATCCGGTCGGTGATCTCTCTGGCACCGGCCGTCAGCACACCAAGACCGATACCGGGGAAGACAAACACGTTGTTCGCCTGACCGATCTTGTGCACCCGGCCCCCGTAGCTCACATCGGGGAATGGGCTCCCGGTTGCCACGATCGCCCGCCCCTCGGTCCACTCGATGGCGCTGGACGGGGTCACCTCGGCATGGCTGGTCGGATTGGATAGCGGCATGATGATCGGTCGCTCGACGTGCGCTCCCAGCATCCGGATCATGTCCTCGGTGAACGTGCCGGGCACACCACTCACCCCGATGAGCACCGAGCCTCTGGCGTTGCGGATCACATCGGTGAGCCCGATCGAGTCGCCGTCGAGATCCCAGTCTCTCACCGCCTCCAATGGCAGCACGAGTCTCTCCTTACCCGGGGACAGGTTGGATCGGCCCTCTACGATCAACCCGCGGCTGTCGAGAACCATGATCCGCGCTTCCGCCTCGCGGCGTGCCGAGCCCTCGTCGACCATCGCGGTGGCAATCTGGTCCCGGATCCCGATGCCCGCCGAGCCGGCGCCGACGATCACGATCCGCTGCTCGCTGATCTTCGAGCCGATGTGGCGAGTCGCAACTTTGAGGCCGGCGACCACCATCGCCGCCGTGCCTTGGATATCGTCGTTGAACGACGCCAGCTGCCGGCGATAGGTGAACAGATTCTCAAAGCTCGTCCGGTTCGAGAAGTCCTCCCACTGGAGCAGGGAATCGGGGTGGACCTCCTCGACGGCCGCAACGAATTCGGCAATGAACTCCCGGTAGTCGTCGCCGACCAGGCGTGGCTCCCGGTACCCGATATAAACCGGGTCGGCCAGCAACTCGGGGTTGTTGGTTCCAACATCGAGCGATACGGGCAGGCACCTGGTCGGATGGATGCCGGCGCCGGCGGCGTAGAGGGCGAGCTTGCCGATCGGGATGCCCATTCCTCCTGCACCCTGGTCGCCGATGCCCAGGATCCGCTCGTTGTCGGTGACGACTATCACCGGATGCGCCGCCTTGTGGCGGCTCCGCAACGCCTGTGCAATCCTCCCCCGATCACGGGGGGTCACGTACACCCCGCGGGCCCTGCGGAAGATCTTGCTCCAATGCCGGCAGGCGGTCGCCACCGTCGGCGTGTAGATGAGCGGGACCATCTGCTCCAGGTTCTCGAGCAGTACGCGGTAGAACAGCGTTTCGTTGCGGTCCATCAGACCGTTGAGATAGATGTTCTTGTCCATGTCGGTGGCCTTGTAGTGGATCTGGTTGGCCACCCGCTCCACCTGCTCCTCGATCGGTGAAACACGATCCGGCAGCAGCCCAATCAACTCGAACGCCTCCCGCTCCTCTCGCGTGAAGGCGGCCCCCTTGTTCAAGATGGGGTTCTTCAGCAGGTCGGCACCTCGTTCGGCAACGCCGACATAGCGCTCCCCGGAATCGGGGTCCACCATCACCTGCGAGTGGGGGGTAAGCCGGTGCATGACTCAGCGGCGGCGGAACAGGCGTGACAGGACGAAGAGCACACCCCCGGCTGCAACCCCCAGAGCCGCTGCCTGTGCAGTGGTGAACATCACCTCGGAGCTCTCCATCGTCACGCTACCGCCGACCAGGAGCCCAACCCTGCTGTCACGGACATGGGCTTCGAGCGCAACTAATTGCCCGACTCCTGCCTCACTCAGCTCGGCATTGCCTCCGACAATCATGTTCCCCGCCCCGGCTTCAGACATGGTCATGTCACCACCGATTACACAGAGCCCTGCGCCACCTTGTCTGATCGTGGCGCTCCCGCCGGCAACGACGGCCAGCGCACCTGCGTGCTGCACCACCACGTCGCCGTCGGCCCGAACCGAAGCAACCAGACCTCCGCTGAACTCTCTCGTCGTGGTCTCATCCATTGCGGTCTTCTCCTGGGTCCATCTCTTGTACGACCGTCTCGACCTCGGCGGCAGCGGCATCGATCCGGCTCCGACACAACCGGATCAACTCAGCCGATCGCTTCACCTTCAAGGCGAGTTCGTCGACATCGACCTGCTCTTGTTCGATCGCGGCAAGGATCTCCTCGAGCTCGCCGAGCGCCTCCCGGTAGGTGATCTGCTCACTCATCATTCATCTCCTCGGTGGCAACCATCTCCTCGGTGACCACGCTGTTGATGTCGCCACCGGCGACCGTGGTTCTCAGCACGGACCCGGGTGTCACGGCATCGGGGCTCGTCACCAGCGTCCCTTCCCTCGATCGGGTGATCGACCAGCCGCGGGCGAGCAGCCGGTGCGGATCAAGCAACTCGACCCTGTGCTCCAAGTCGTCCACATAGCCCCGCACGTCGTCGACGCAACGTAGGGCTGTGTTCCCGACCATCGTCGCCATCCTATCGACCGCCGCCAACTCTCTGTTCACCTGCACCGATGCGGCCCGCTGCAGCCGCTGTGCAACCGACTCGATCAGATCTGTCTGTTGCCGCAGCCGGTTGCTGCCGGCCCGGGAGATCTCTCTCTCGACTACTCCGAGCCGTTGTTGTGAGCGACCGGCGGCAGCGCGTGCGGAGCGGCGGAGTCGGGCAGTCGCCGAGTCGACATGCCCGGCCGCGGCGTGGAGCCGACCGCCTGCCACACGCTGGGTCGCCACAGCCAAGTGATCGAGCCGAGCCATGAACTCGCCCACCCTGGCGACGAGAGCGCCGGCACAGGCGGTCGGGGTCTTGTGGCTGCGGGCCACCAGATCGGCAACGGAGACATCGATCTCATGGCCGATGCCGGTCAGAACCGGGAGGGGGCACTCTGCGATGGCAACAGCAATCTCCTCGCTGTCAAAAGCCGCCAGATCGGTCTGTGCGCCACCACCGCGGACAATGGCGATCACGTCCACCCCCGCGGCACTCAGCCGGGTGATGGCACCGACGATGTCGCCAGTTGCCTCAGGACCCTGCACCCTGGCATCGACCCGGTCGAGCATCCAGGCGTAGCCGCTCAGCCCGAGCTCGTGGGAGAAGTCGGCGTCGGCGGCGCTCCCGGCGCTGGTGATCAACCCCACCCGCAGCGGTACGAGCGGCATCGCAAGCTTCCGGTTCTTCTCGAGCAGGCCATGTCTCTCCAGGTTCTTGATCAGCTGTTCCCGCTCCTCAGCCAGCTTGCCCAGCGTGTAGTCGGTGTCGATCCATGTCATCCGCAGCTGTACGGTCCCCCTGGCGGCATAGTGGCCAACCTGCCCTCTGATCCGCACGGCGACCCCGTCGGTCATGCGCACCGCACCGGACCGCTTCAACACGTGGTTGACGGCGAACTTTTCGGAGGCAAACAGGGTCACGGGGAGAATCGGCGCCGGTGACTCATCCGATTCCGGGTCGGTGAGGTTGAAGTAGACGTGCCCGCTGGCAGCCCGGTTCAGGTCCCGGATCTCTCCCTTCACCCAAACCTCCGCAGGAAAGGCCCGGCCGATGGCGCGAGTCACGATATCGGCTATCTCACCGACGCTGTATGTAGCCATACGGGGGACGCTACACAACAGCGCCGACCAAACGGCCGAAAGGTTGCGGATCGTCCGACACGCCGGCGCAGGCTAGTTTGTGGGGTAATGGGAACTATGCGCACCAGGCTGCGGCAGATCGCCAACTCACGGGGGCAGACGGCGTTTCTGACCGCCGCTCTTGTCGTTGGCTTCATAGTGGGCCTAGCCGTTGTCCTACTCGTGAAAGTGGTCGAGGCGGTGGACGCTGCCTCCGATTGGCTGCACCAGGATGCCGGCCTTGACTCCGGTGCTTTCTTTGTAGCGATCCCGTTCGGCCTGCTTCTCGCCTGGGCTCTGGCACAGGCATTCTCACCCACAATCGAGAGCGGCGGAGTCACAGAGACCATATCGTCGGTGGGTTTGCGTGCTGGGTACATATCGACCCGTACGATCCTTCCCAAGATCGCAAGTACGGCCGCTACGCTCGGGGTAGGCGGTAGCGGTGGTCGGGAGGGTCCCAGCGTGATGGTTGGCGCTGCCATCGGCTCGTCGCTTTCCCGCTACACCCGCTTCAGCGAAGACCGCATCCGCAGTCTGGTCGCAGCGGGTGCCGGAGCCGGCATCGGAGCAACGTTCAATGCCCCAATCGCCGGGATGCTTTTCGCCATGGAAGTCATCCTCGGCAACCTCGCCATCCGGCACCTGAACGCCGTCGTCGTCACTTCGGTCGTCGCCGCGGTAACCGCGCACACTCTGGTGGGGGAAGAGCAGATTCTCTCCTCGCCGGGTGGCAGATTCGAGGATCCACGCGAACTTGTCCTCTATGTGCTCCTCGGTTTGGTAGCTGCAGGCGCGGGTCTCGTTTTCATGCGGATCCTCAACTGGGTCAACGACTTGAAGGAGAACTACCGGTACCCGGGCTGGACACGCCCGCTTGCAGCCGGGTTGACTATCGCCGCGATCGGTCTCATCGATGATCGTGCGCTCGGCACCGGGCAAGGCTTCCTCTCCGGATTGATGCGGCTCGACAGTGTTGAGGGAACCGACCTCGTGCTTTGGTCGCTTCCGGTGCTGGCGTTGCTCAAGATGACAACCAATGCGCTGACCCGCTCCGGGGGCGGCTCTGCAGGAACGTTCATGCCCAGCCTGTTCATCGGCGGCACGCTCGGCACCGCCTTGGTACTTGCCGTAGAGCCGATATGGTTCACCGAACTCGAACCGGCTTCGTTTGCGATGGTCGGAATGGCCGCAACGTTCGCCGCGGTCGCCAGAGCGCCGCTGACTGCAATCATCATGGTCTTCGAGATCACCGGCAACTACACCCTGGTGCTCCCCCTAATGCTGGCTGCATCTCTCGCCTCGTTCCTCGCAGACCGGGTACACCCCGACAGCGTCTATACGATGCCACTGACCCGCCGTGGCGTCCACCTGGTCCAGAACGAAGACGTCGACCTATTGGACACGGTCACCGTCGGTGAGGTGATGACCGTCATCGACGACACCCTGTCCCCGGACATGACCCTCAGTGAAGCCGCCCACTTCTTCGACGTGTCGCGGCACCACGGCGTACCCGTCGTCGAGAACGACGGGAGGCTCGCCGGGGTGATCACGCTCCTCGACGTCGCCCTCGCCGACGGTGATCCCGATGTCACCCTTGTGCGCGATGCCATGACCGATCGCCCGATCACGGTCACTCCCACGATGCCGGTATCTTCCGCCCTTGCCAGGATGGCCGCGCTCGGGGTGGGACGGTTGCCCGTGGTGGACGATGTCGACCCGAGCCGGGTCGTCGGCATGTTCCGGCGCAACAGCGTCGTCGCTGCGTACCACCATGCGTTGGGCGCAGTCACAGATCGTCAGCTCTACCGGCAGCGGCTACGGCAAAGAGTCCAGCCAGGGGCAACGTTCTACGAGGTGCCGGTGCCTACCGGATCGGCAGCTGCCGGGCAGCCGGTCAAGGATCTCGACTGGCCGGAAGACGCGGTTCTGGTGTCGATCCGCAGAGGTGATTCCGTGATCATCCCCCACGGGGATACCGTGCTCAGGGCGAACGACACCATCACCGCGTTCGGGCAGGGCGACTCGCGGGTCGCCGTAGCATTCCTGCTCGAGCGCAGGCGCGTCCCAGGCGGTGCCGAGGGCGCGGGCTGACAAAGTCGCTTTGGTTCGAAAGGGGCCAACCGATAAATTGCCCATCGTGGATGGATTGCCCATTGTGAGTGAACAGCGACTAGTACCCGTGCTCATGTCCGGTGGCGCCGGGACCCGGCTCTGGCCGGCCTCGCGCTCAGATCGTCCCAAGCAGTTCTTGCCCCTCATCGACGACCGAACGATGGTCAAGGCAACACTGGACCGTATCGAGGGTCTGGACATCGACCCACCGCTGGTTGTGGCGAATCGGGCTCACGCAGATCTGGTGGCCCGGGAGCTGGCGGCTGCCGGTCACGACCCGGAACGCATGATCCTCGAACCGTTTGGTCGCAACACCGCCCCGGCGGCGGCGGTAGCCGCCCTGGAGCTCACGGCGTCGGGCGCCGATCCTCTCATGCTGTTACTCCCGGCCGATCATGTAATCGATGACGTCACCACGTTCCACGATGCGGTCGAACACGCCGCCGATCTCGCAGCCGGGGGGCGACTGGTCACCTTTGGCATCGTGCCGTCCAGCCCCGAGACCGGCTACGGATACATCAAGACCGGCAGGGCGGTAGACGAGGCAGCGTTCGAGGTCGCCCGCTTCGTCGAGAAGCCCGACCTGGAGACCGCACGTGCCTACCTTTCGGGCGGCAACTATGTGTGGAACAGCGGCATTTTCGTGTTCCGATGCTCGGCTTATCTCACGGCGCTGGCCAAATACGCGCCGGAGATGAGTCGCGGCTGTACCGAGACAATGGCGAGATCGAGACGCGACCACGGGCTTTATCTCGACGAGGAACGGTTTGCGGCGACACCGAGCGACTCCATCGACTATGCAGTCATGGAGCACACATCGAATGCGGTCGTCGTCCCGATGGACGCCGGATGGAGTGACGTCGGGTCGTGGACGGCGCTTTTTGAGATTGCCGCCAAGGACGACGACGGGAACGTGCTCACAGGCGACATCATCGCCCTCGACACGACCGACTCCTTCGTGCGTGCCGAGCACCGTCTGGTCACGGTGGCCGGTCTAGACGGCGTCGTGGTCGTGGAAACGGCTGATGCGGTCCTCGTGACCACGGTGGAGAACGCTCAGCAGGTAAAGAGCATCGTGGACTCACTGAAAAAGTCGGGTCGCCCCGAGGCGACGAAGCGGACAGAATCGGACTGACATGGATGGCAACACCTGGGACATCGTCATCGTCGCAATTGCGCTCCTGGGCTCGCTGGTCCTGGCCGGCGTGCTGATCACCCGAGCCCGGAGCCATGCCAAACCGGAGCCGATCGAGGGGAAGCCTGCGATCCCGGCGTCGGCGTCGCGCAGACAGCGAAGGATCCTCGACAAGCTGGAGCCAATCCCTCAGATACCCACTCTCATGGATCTCGTCAACGAGGAAATCGCGGAGCTCGGGCTCAGAGACTTGCCCGGAAGTGAGGGCATCTCTGGGCCGGTGCTGCTGAAGGTGTACCGTCGTGATGAGCTTGTGCACGAGCAGTGCCCCCACGGCACATACCAATACGTCGTGGCAGACGGAGTCGCCAGCGACGAAGCCGTCGACGACGACGTGCGGCTCTACTGCCCGCAATGTGTGGGAACCGATTCTGGTGACGAGACGTTGACGGAGTGACTTCTCTCACACGAAGCCTCTCGACGATCGCCCCTCGCCATGAGGGGCGATCGTCGTAGTGCGAGGGTCGCGCGCACCAGGCCGCACTGCTATTAACGTGTCGCGACGAGGATGACGATGACCAACTGCTCGCATTGCGGCGCGACAATCGATACCGACCGGGCCACCTGCAGCTCCTGCGGGCGGGCCATCGAGGGACCCGTCCAGACGCAACCCCCCGCAGGCAGGCCCGACTCCCCCACACCCCAGGTTGAGTTGATCAGCCGTGACTGGGGGGTTGTGGATGTCGACACGGGTAAGACGCCGGCCAATCCGCTAGATGAGGACGAGCCGTCCGGCCCACCGCTCCCGCCGGGTTCGATCGAGGTTGCGGTTGACGAGATCTCGGTCGTCACCGACGCGGCGGGCCAGATGGAGGAACAAGAGCCTGCGGTCGACTCCACCGGCCCGGCAGACCCGTGGGACCATCTGCGACCAAAGGGCGAGATGCCAAAGCTGGCTAGACGGGTCAGTGTCGCCGCCCGGTTGGTGCAGACTCTGGCGCTGGTCACGGCACTTGCGGCGGTTGCCGCCGGCGCCACCTACTTCTATCTCAACACCCGTCTGGAGGCGTTCGATGCGGGACGGGCGTCGGCCGGGAGTATTTCGGACATCGAGCTGGTCGCCGACGGCGGACTACTGGTAGTCGGTGTCCTGGCTGCGCTGACCATGTCGGCCTGGCTGGTGTGGAGGTGGCGAATTCGCCGCGCCCACAACACAAGCTCCGGCAGAGCCGGGCTCGTTGCCCTGCTGGCTCTCGTCGCCGGTGCAGGCGTCATCGCCGGCTTCTACCTGCTGCGCCAAGACACCGCGACCGAGAGGATCGCCGCCAACAGCCTGATCATTCTCGGCCTAGGGCTGGTGCTGGCCGCTTTCTTGATCGTGACCCGGGTCGTCGGCAGGATCGAACGCAGGATCAACGTGTGAACCCGACGGATCGGCGTGTAATCGCGGTCTTTGGCTCGTCCGCCACGTCACCGGGCAGCGCTGAGTACACCGACGGCGTCACCTGTGGACGTCTGCTGGGGGAAGCAGGGTTTGCGGTCGCAACCGGCGGGTACTTCGGGACAATGGAAGCCGTATCCCGCGGTGCCGCCGAAGCAGGAGCACCGGTCATCGGGGTGACGGCGCCGAGCGTGTTCCCGGGAAGAGCCGGAGCCAATCAGTGGGTGAGTCACGAGATCCCGGCCGAAGATCTGGTGCGGCGTATCGCGTTGCTGTCGGATCTGGCCGACGGCTTCATCGCACTCCCGGGCAGCATCGGCACCCTTGCAGAGCTCCTCGTCGCCTGGAACCTCGCATTTGTTGCCCCCTTCGCCGAGGTTGACTTCGGGCCGATCGCTACCGTCGGTGATACGTGGCGAGAGCTGGTCCCCCAGCTGACCGACCATCTCAACACCAACTCGGATGCCGTTGTGACTTGTGTTTCCGTGACCGACGCAGTCCGTCATGTGATAGGGGCGCTGGGACAGCCCCTCTAGTCTTCAGGCGGTCCGGCGAAACGAAGGAATACCGATGGGCAAACAAGGTCTCTACCTGGGCGAGGTGGTTAAAGGCTCGACCGGGGAGCGCACCGGTGAGCAGGTCGACTATGACCCGAGCGACCTGACTACCCACGGCGTGATCGTCGGCATGACCGGCTCCGGCAAGACAGGTCTCGGGATCATCTACCTCGAAGAAGCGCTGCTTTCCGGTATCCCGGCGCTCATCCTCGACCCCAAGGGTGATATGACCAACCTCATGCTCACGTTCCCCGACCTCCTGGCCGCGGATTTCGAGCCGTGGGTCGATGAGGCAGACGCCCGCAAGCAAGACAAGACCACCCAAGCGCTGGCGGCGGAGACAGCCGAGCTGTGGACGAACGGCCTCGCCGGGTGGGGCCAGGACGGAACCAGGATCCAGTCGTTGCGGGATGCGGCTGGGTTCACCATCTACACACCGGGCTCGGCCTCGGGAGTCCCGCTGAACATCATCGGATCGCTCGCCTCCCCCGATCTCGACTGGGACACAGAGACAGAGACCGTTCGAGACGAGATCGAGGGGTTCGTGTCCGGTCTGCTCGGGCTCGTCGGCATCGAAGCCGATCCGATCTCGTCACGAGAGCACATCCTGCTCGCCAATCTCATCGAGCACGCATGGCGATCAGACCGTGATCTAGACATGGCAACACTCCTGGCCGAGATCCAACGGCCACCGCTACGCAAACTAGGCGTATTCGATGTTGACACGTTCTTCCCGGAGAAGGACCGGCTCGAACTGGCCATGAAGCTGAACGGTCTAGTTGCCTCACCTGCGTTCAAAAGCTGGGTGGAAGGACCGGATCTGGACGTCGGAGAGCTGCTGTGGCAGGACGGCAAGCCACAGGCCGCGATTGTGTATCTCGCACATCTGAGTGACGAGGAGCGCCAGTTCGTCGTCACTCTCATCCTGTCGAAGGTCATCACCTGGATGCGCGCCCAGGCGGGGACCGGCGACCTCAGAGCACTCGTGTACATGGACGAGGTGTTCGGCTTCGTGCCCCCAACCGCCGAGCCTCCGGCCAAAAAGCCGATACTCACTCTTCTCAAGCAGGCGCGTGCGTTCGGCGTCGGGATGCTGCTCTCGACACAGAACCCCGTGGACCTCGACTACAAGGCCATGTCCAACGCCGGGACATGGTGTATCGGCAGACTCCAGACCGAACGCGACAAGGCCCGCATCCTCGAGGCACTGCAATCGGCGAGAGGCGACATCGACGTAGCCGAGCTCGATCGCATCATCTCCGGTCTCGACAAACGACATTTCCTACTCCACAACACACACGAGCCGGCACCGGTGCTGTTCACAACCCGGTGGGCGCTTTCTTACCTGCGCGGGCCTCTGACCAGGGAACAGATCGCCAGGCTGAGCAGCTACCAGCCACCCGTTGTTGAAGACGAGCCGCCGGCCCCGCTGGTTGTCACCGAGGCCACACCAGACGAGCAGATCGCCTCGGACGAGACTCCGACAATGCCAAACGTCCCCGACTCGGTCCCGGTCTACCACCTCGCCCCGGACGCACCGTGGACGGATCAACTCGACCTCGACCCGACGTCGAGACGCTTCTCCGCAGCCCTGGCGGCGCGGGTGCGCCTCACCTACGACGAGCGAGCCGCCGGCCTGGTGCACGAAGAAGAGTGGGAAGCAATCATCACCCCGCTGACGGCCCGTTTCGAGGCGGAGAGAGCGATCCACGTTGACTACGACGATCGTGACTTCACGACAGTCGTGCCGGACGGCGCTACTTACATGATCCCCGAGGCCCGAATCGACAAGTCGACCTTCTGGCGCGACGCCGAGAACGCCGTGGAAGAGTTCCTGTACCGGAACAAATCGATCACCATCTACAAGAACCCGGGGTTGAAGCTCTACTCCCGAGCCGGCGAGAGCGAACAGGCTTTCCTGGCAAGGTGTGACACGGCGGCACAGGGGCGAGCCGACGAGGAGACTGCACAGCTACGCGACAAGTACGCGCAACGTCTCGCGACGGTGCGTGATCAGGCTGCCGCCGCAGAACAAAGTGCCCGAGAGATCGACGGCGACCTCCAGGGAGCACGGCAGCAGGAGATCATCGACGGCGCCTCTTCTGTCATCAACATCCTGCTCGGAAGAGGGAGCACCCGCTCAGTGACCGGTTCGGCTCGCAGCCGCAATGCTCGCCGATCCAAGGAGGCGCGCCTCGAGTCTGCTCTGGCGAAAGCAAGCGACAAGCACGTCGAGCTACGTGAGATGGAAGCAGATCTCCAAGACGAGCTCGAAGAGATCAACGATATGTGGGAGGAACGAGGCGGCGAGATAGAGACAATCGATGTCGGACTCGAAAAGAACGACATCCGGGTCATCGAGGCTGCATTGTTGTGGATACCGACCGGGTAGACAGCACTGTCGACCACGACGTCGTACACTTCCAGAACGTCACTTCCAGAACGTCACGTCCAGAAAGTGCGGAGATCAGGAGAACATGAACGACCGCCCAGCAATAGTTCAAATCGACGAGCACACGAGCGATGACCAAGCAACGGTGACCATCTCACTCAGCTGGCACGACGAGGAATTCTTCGGCAGTGCTCACGGCCGACCCGACCACGAATCGCGGGCAAGGCTCGTCGGGGAGGCGACGCTGAGAGCCGTCGAGGCCGTGGCAGAGGACCGCATCGCACTTCAGCTCGAGGCGGTGGCCACCGCCGAACTGGGACGCACCCAGGTGGCAATGGCCCAAGTCTTGATGGACGGTGTACCGGTTCCGCTGGTAGGAAGCGCTCTTTTGACCGAGCACGACGCCACCACGGCAACAGTGAAGGCAGTCCTTGACGCAATCAACCGGCGGCTGATTCAGATCCTCTAGGGAACCCTGGTGACTGGTGGGTTCAGGCCTCCTGGACGAGAGCCCACATAAGGTCGCGAATCGTGACCACACCCAATAGTTCCTCCGCAGTAACCACCGGCAGATGGCGGTAACCGGTCTCGAGCAGCCAGGCAACCGCTTCCTCGATCGACACCTCGGGCCCAAAGGTATCGGGTCCCTCACTCATCCACTCCTCGACCAGAGCGGCGCCTAGATCGACCCCCTCGGCAACGGCAAGCACCAGATCCCGCTCGGTCAAGATCCCCACGACTTGCCTGTTGTCGGTAACGATCACGTAGTCGACCTCATGATCGGCCATTGACTGGGCCGCATCGATGAGAGTGCCTTCCGGCCCGATGATCTCAGTGGCTCCACCGACAAGCGCTTCCAGCCGCATGATCCCTCCGACTTCGTACACGAGGACACTACCCGATACGCAGCCCCGTGGTCCAAGCGGGGGTATTTGCGGGCGAGGTGAGGTCTGGTGGCAAGTGAATCCGAAACTGAGAGAGGCGCCACCTCAGCGTCCCGAAGGCTCCCGGCATGGATTGGGGCGGACTCGTGTGGACAGAAACCGCCGGTCAAAGCGATGCAACTCGGGGTCGATACGTGCCGGGACGACGTCGGCCGGGCCCGGTCCCATCGAGGGTCGACCCCGACGCAGCGTTTTGAGGGCTTCGACGTCGTAATCGGACTCGGCGACCTCTGTGGAGAGGGCCTCGATCTCCTCGCCGGCCAGGCGAGCCAGAGGATCTCCAGAAGATTGCCGGCGTGGTCGGGTCTGATCGCAGGGACCTTGGGTGAGTCGGCGTCGGGTTCGAGGTCGATGACGCTGAGAGCATGGTCGAGGGCGTGGAGAATGGCGGTATCCGAGATTCCGTTGTTGCGAGCCGACCGATGGATCTCCAGATCGACATTATCGTAATAGCGAGGAATGGGTCAGATCATGCGCAGAACACTCGTCGTCGCCGCCGCGACCGTGGTCGCCGGCGCGATGATGGTCTGGGGTTACCGGGTCCTGGGACCAAGGAGTGCCGGGTTCGCGTTCCTGGTCGTGTGGGTGCCGATGACGTGGCTCGGAACAGTGAGCCGGGTCGTGCCGACCCGGTTGCCTCGCTCGTACCACGAACTGCGCGAGTTCGAGCTCGACGGCCGTCTTTATGAGCGCCTCGGAGTCAGGGCGGCGAAGCGCCTGCTGCGTCGCGGACCGCTCGCCGTGTTCAACCCCCCACCTGCATTTCCCCGCGGAACGCTCACCGGAGCGTATCACCCACCTGGACCAGCGGATGCGAGACGCGGAGGCCAGCCACTCCATCCTGTTCGTCGCGACCTGCGGCGTCGTCGTCCACGCCGCCGCACGCGGCTGGTGGACCGCATGCCTGCTGACCCTCTTGTTCGACGTGCTGATCAACGGCTACCCGGTCATGCTCCAGTGCTACAACCGAGCCCTGCTGCACAGGCGCTTCCCTGCGCGTCTCGACAAAGGGCACCAGTGGCCGGAGCAGGCCGGCGTCACCGGCAACGAGCCCGCCTGAGAAGCGGTCACGGATGCCGGAGACATCACGGCCTGCCCCACCTCGTGACCAAGGACCCGTTGGGCCGTAGGATGGTCGGAAGAGAGCACATCGGGAGGACGACCATTGCCGAACATCGAAGAAACTCCCCTTCCCGGGGTGGGCCTCCGGCTTGACTTCACCGCCGACGACGGAAGTCGTATTGGAGTCGTGCATCACCGCACCGGCCGGAGAGAGCTTTTTGTCTGCGCGGCGGAGGATCCCGACGCGGCCGTGGTGAGCCTCAGCCTCTCTGACGACGACAGTCACGCACTCGCAGAGGCTCTCGGGGGATCAACCGTGATCGCAAATCTGATGGACCTGCAGCAACGAATCGAGGGATTGGCGATCGATTGGCTGGCAGTCGAGCGTGGCGCGCCCTACGTGGGCAAGACGATAGGTGACGCACGCATCAGGACCCGCACCGGGGTGTCCGTGGTGGCTGTGATCCGCGGGGATCAGGCTCACCCCGCTCCCGGTCCGGATTTCCAAATCGAGGCCTCAGACACCCTGGTCGTAGTAGGTACACCGAAGAGCATCAAAGAGGTCGACGAGATCCTGACGGTGGGCTGATCCCGTGGATGGTGAATCGCTACTTCTCGTCGAACTCGGCGCCGTTGTTCTAATCCTCGGAATCCTCGCGAGGCTGGCGAGCCGCATTGCGATCTCGCCCATACCCCTTTATCTCATTGCCGGGCTGGCTATTGGCGAGGGCGGGCTGGTGCCGGTGGTGACCTCCGAGGAATTCATCGAGGTCGGGGCCGAACTCGGGGTGATCTTCCTTTTGCTGATGCTGGGTCTCGAGTACTCGGCGGGCGAATTGGTGGCGGGGGTTCGCTCGGTGGCACCTTTCGGGCTCCTCGACCTCGTCCTCAACTTCACGCCCGGCGTTCTCGCCGGACTCCTGCTTGGCTGGGGGATCGTGCCAGCACTCTTCCTGGGTGGGGTGACCTACATCTCTTCGACAGGCGTGATCGCCAAGCTCTTGAACGACCACGGCTGGACCGGGAACCGCGAGACCCCGGTCGTTCTATCCATCCTCGTCTTTGAGGACCTTGCAATGGCAGTGCTCCTTCCCACCCTGGCCGTTCTCACGCTGGGTGGGACCACAGGTGCAGCGGCGCTCACAATCGGGATTGCTGTAGGTGTCGTGGCAGCCGCGATCGCATTCGCATATCGGCAAGGGGACTGGTTGGGGGATCTCGTGTTCCACCGCAGCGACGAGGTCAGCTTGCTGTCCGTCTTCGGCCTGACGCTCGTCATCGCCGGGCTTGCCGAGGGGGTCAATATCTCAGCAGCCGTTGGTGCTTTCCTCGTCGGGATCAGTCTTTCCGGAGATGCGGTTGCGCGAGCCAATGCGCTTCTCTCGCCGCTGCGAGACCTCTTCGCTGCAGTCTTCTTCGTCTTCTTCGGACTATCGATCGACCCTCGGGATATCCCCGACGTGCTTCTTGTCGCACTTCTCCTCGGAGCAGTGACCGCAGCCACCAAGGTGCTCGTCGGACGCTTGGCCGCACGGCGTCGCGGCATAGGTCCCGCAGGACAGCGCCGGGCAGGCCTCACTCTGATTGCACGAGGCGAATTCTCCATCATCATCGCGGGATTGGCAGGGGGAGTCGCCGGAACAGATGAACTTCCCGCCCTCGCCGCCGCGTACGTTCTGCTGATGGCCGTGACCGGGCCGATCGCTGCAAAATATGGCGATCCGAGACGTTCGAGAGCCATCGTCGGCTGACATGGCCGGCAGGTGATGCCCTCTGCGGTTCCCTTTGACGGTCTGCCGATCTTCGTAACGGTGGTCGGTCTGGCCGGCGACCTAGCCGAGGGGTGACACACACGAGCGGAGAGCCTTCACTGACCTCGAGATGCGTGAGCCCATCCCCACCTGTGAATAGGAGCAAAGACCCTGGACTCGGCCCGAAACTATTCTAGTATTAGAAGAGACATGACCAACGCTGAGCTGGCAATCCTCGGTCTGGTGGTCGAACAGCCACGCCACGGCTACGAGATCGACCAGGTAATCCAGGATCGGGGAATGAGGAACTGGACCGAGATCGGCTTCTCCTCGATCTACTACCTACTGAAGAAGCTGCAAGCCGAAGGCTTGGTCCATGCCCGGGTCGACGCCAGACAGGCCAAAGGCCCCAACCGGAACGTCTACCGGGCGACCCGAAAGGGTCGCTACGCCTGGAAACGGGAGACACGACGGGCCCTGGCCACGCCACAGCGACAGTACCCGGATATCTTCCTGGGTCTGGCCGGCATGCCCGGCCTCGAACCCGACCAGGTCGCAGCCGCACTAACCGAGCACCTCAACGGCCTGGAGGAGCGTCTGGACGAGGTTGCGCGAGCGCGCCGGCGCAGCGGTCCCGACCTTCCGTACCACGTAGAGGCGATGTTCACGTACAGCGAAGCCATCATCGAAGCCGAGAAGGTGTGGGTCGGCGGATTCGTCGAGACGCTGTCAACCCGAAAGGAGCCGGTATGACACTTCAACCATTTGCAGGGATCGACCCGTTCCCCACCCACCACTGCATCACAGGTTCGTTGCGGCGGATCTATGAGGCAAACGGCTACCGGATCAGCGAGGAGATGCTGCTCGGCCTCGGCTCGGGCGTCGGATTCGCCTACTTCCACTTCAAGGGCGCCGATCCCTTCTACGGAGGTCGGGGCAACTTCGAGCGCCCCGGTGTCGAAGGCCTGGAGAAGACAGTGGGACGCCGCACCGGTGTCAACGTCGAGTCCCACACAACTTCCAGCAGACGCATAGCGGAGACCGCCCTTCTGGAAATGCTCAATAGTGGAGAGCCGGTGATGGTCTACCTCGACATGGGGTTCCTCCCCTATGCCGATCTCCCCGAGGGCTACCACTTCGGCGGTCACACCGTCGCCGTGGTCGGATACGACCCCGAAAACCAGATGGTGCTCGCCGGTGACCGGGACGAGACCTTCTATCCCATCAGCCTGGACACCCTCGACGAGGCGCGGGGCTCGACGTTCAAGCCGTTCCCGCCACAGCACAAGTGGTACACCTTCGACTTCGGGTCGGCTCACCCGCCGACGGCCGAAGGCGTGTGGGACTCGATACGTGACGTCACCATGTCGATGCTCGAGCCGCCCATCTCCAACTTCGGCGTCAAGGGGATCCGTAAGGCGGCAAAACAGACGCTGAATTGGCCCGGGGTGCTCGACGATGAAGCGCTCCGGCGGACCTGTTTCACCACCTCGATCTTCATCGACGCCACCGGAGGCACCGGCGGCGGCATCTTCCGCTACATGTACGGGCGATACCTGGCCGAAGCCGCAGGGATCACCGGCGAGAGCCGGCTCGAGAAGATCGGCGGCTTGTTCGCCCACGTTGGAGACGACTGGGAGGAAGTTGCCGCCTCGTTCCGTGAGGCTGCGGAAGCCGAGGACCCGGCAGCGATGCTCGAAGAGGTGGTTGTGCCGATGTTCGACATCGCCGACAAAGAGGAGTCCCTCTGGGAGGAGCTGGCCGCCCTGGGCGACTGACCGTGTGGATATGCGGGCTACTTCCAGGGTTCCGACGGGAGCCTTTGGTTCCGTACATTCGTCGCTATCGTCAACCTTGTGCCTTCTGACGCCTTACGGGTCGCTCGCCAGAAGCCGCCACCCCACACGCCGAACCGTAGGCTCGGCACCGTCTCTGTTGTTGTCGACGGCGGAGGAAGCGACCGGGCAGTACTCCCGGGACACCGGTCCGGACCGCTGCTGTCGGTAGAAGCCGATCCGGAGGAGCATCGTTCGTAGGCACACCACGTGACGGGGCAGAGGTCTGAGATGACCGCGCCCCCACCATGGTGTCGCAAGGTGGAGACAAACTGGTGGAGACAAACTGGTGGAGGCAAACCCCGCGTCACCCGCCATGCCTGCCACCGGCGGATCGGTGCGCGGTGTAGTGCTCGACCATCGTCTCCCGATCGCCTCCCGGTCGGCGTGGTACCGGTCGCCTTCCGGATAGAACACCAATCGGGCTCGGAGAGCTAGAGCAGGTCCTGTTCGCGGATACCGAAGGAGGGGTGGCGAAGACGGCAGAGGGCCAGCTTCTCTAGCTGACGGATGCGCTCCCTGGTGAGCTGAAACTCGTCGCCGATCTCTTCGAGAGTGCGCGGGACACCATCGTAGAAGCCGTACCGCAACGCAAGGATGCGGCCCTCGCGCTCGGGAAGACGCTCGATCGACTTGCGCAGGCTGTTGGCGATGTCGAGCTCTTCTGTGACCCGCATCGGGTCGACAGCGTCCTCATCCTCAATGAAGTCTCCAAGCTGAGCGCCGTCCTCACCTACCGGCTGCTCCAGCGACACCGTGTCTGCGACACTCAGAGCAAGCTCGACCTTGTCGACGCTGACACCGGCCTCTTCGGCGATCTCCTCAGGACGCGGCTCACGACCCAGCTCCGCTTTCAGACTGGCCTGAGCGGCTCGCACCGCAGCCAGCGTGTCGTGAAGATGGACGGGAATACGCACCGTACGGGACTTGTCGGCGATGGCACGGGTAATCGCCTGACGAATCCACCACGTCGCATAGGTGGAGAACTTGAACCCTTTGCGCCAGTCGAACTTCTCAACGGCACGGATCAGACCCAGGTTCCCCTCCTGGATCAGGTCGAGGAAATCGATGCCGGACGTGTTGGCGTAGCGGCGTGCGTTCGCAACTACCAGCCGAAGGTTGGCAGTGAGGAAGGCATCCTTGGCCTCACGTCCCCGACGGATGTGGCGACGCAGGACCATCTCCTCGGACTTGTTCTTGAAGTCGCCCTTGTCGAACTTCTGCTGCGCGTTCTGGCCTGCCTCGATCTTCTGGGCGTACTCGACCTCCTTCTCGGCGGTGAGCAGCTCGTATTCGCCGATCGCGGTGAGATACTGGCTCACCAGATCGGTTGTCAACCGACCACGATCGTCCGTCAGCTTGTTCCTGTCGAGATCCTTACGAGATCGCGACAGGGTGTCCCGATCGAGACGCTCCTTCGCTTCCTCGCGTTCGAGCTTCGCACGATCGAGCAACTTGTCTGTTGTCTTGCTCGTCTTCGTCATTGAGAAGGCCTCCAAGACCCGTCTTTTCGTTTTAGGGCCGCGCGCAACCGCGGCGGCTGTCCTTTTAGGGGTGACCTACTATCACACACGCATTCACATTTGTGAACCCCCCAAAAAGGCGTTTCTCTCTGGGAGCTTCGAGCCGTAGCCCGGGAGACGGTTCTCCTGAGCCGGCCATCTTCCGACGGTATCTCCCCGCGCTACGAACGTAAAGGCCCAATAACTGCAACATCAAAGTGACCATACCTATTCCATGCCGATTCGATGCGGATTCCATGGACGCTATTCGCCAAAGAGATCGAGGATCCCAATCGTTGGGCGCACCCCAAAGCGCACCTGCGGCGCACGACCCCGCTCGCGACCGACCCCCGTAGAGACATAAATTAGAGAGCCATCCAGCCGGTGGAGTCCACCTGCTGCCACATCTCGGGGAACGGATGACAACGTGACCGGCGGACCAACGAACGGCACCGCAACCTGGCCGCCGTGGGTGTGCCCGGCGACCATCAGATCGATTGGAGTCCCGGACGCAAACCGATAGAGCTCGTCGGGCTGATGGGCGAGCACAATGCGGATTGGCTCGTCGGATGCGGGAGCGGCAAACAGCTCACTCGCCTGCTCGAAGCGATCCCGGTCGCCGTCGAAGCTGATACCGAATATCCGCACCGGGTGCCCCTCGACAACAACATCGACGACCTCGTTGTCGAGGACCACGGCATTTGTCCCGCGGGCAACCTCCCTCAGCCCATAGACACGATCGGTGTTGCCGCGAACGATGAAGACGTGCTCCACCTGGTCACAGATCATCTGCAGGATCTCTGCGAACTCACCGGCCCTCTGTGAGAACTCACTTGGTGACATCTGCCACAAATCGCCGGGGACGAGCACGATGTCGGGATCCCGGGCGAGGAGGGTGGCGACCGCATCGAGCTCGTAGTCGCCGATCGAAACGGTCTGAAGGTCCGACAACACCCCCACCCGCAGATCCAGGTCGCCGGCGCTCGCAACCGGCACCACAACATGGTCGACCCGCAGCCAGAACGGCTCGATATGTGTTGCATACAACCCGATCGGTGCCGGCAATATCAGCACACCAAGGAGCGCTCGCACCCACGCGGAGCTGAATGTGCCCCGGACCATGGTGGCCAGCGCCGCCAGAGGCACAGCAACAGTGACAACCAGATATGCCAGATGGACCACCGCAAAGACATCCCGACCTGCGTAACCGACCACGACCCCCGCTGCCAAGCCTGACAATCCCACTCCAGTCAGCAATCCGTACCCGAGTGCGCCCCATTCGCTTCGTGTCTTCGAAGCTGCCAGCGCGACGACGGCGGAGATGCCGCCGATCACGAGGGCTCCGACGAGCACAATGGTGTTGAAAATCATCCCTGGGGGTCTCCTACCGGCGAAAGGCAGACGCCAAGATAGACATGGCCGGGTTTACACATCCCCTACGCCGTCAATCGGGCCCGCCACGGGCCAATAACCTCGGGGTATGGTCAACCGTCTTGCACACTCCACCAGCCCGTACCTCCTCCAGCATCGTGACAACCCCGTCGACTGGCACGAATGGGGCGACGAGGCCTTTGGCGTTGCCCGCACAACCAATCGCCCGGTGCTGTTATCAATCGGGTATTCGTCGTGTCATTGGTGCCATGTGATGGCACACGAGTCGTTCGAGGACGAGGCAACGGCCGAGTACATGAACGCCCACTTCGTCAACATCAAGGTGGATCGGGAGGAACGCCCCGACATCGACCGGATCTACATGGACGCCGTTCAGGCAATGACGGGTCGGGGTGGTTGGCCGATGACGGTGTTCCTCGCCCCTTCCGGTGAGCCCTTCTATGCCGGGACGTACTTTCCGAAGGTACCCCACGGCCACCTCCCCTCGTTCACCCAGATCCTTCAGGCCGTGGACGATGCTTGGCAGACGAAGCGAGATGAGCTGCTCGAGCAGGCAGCCAAGCTGACGGCGGCGATAAGCATCGGGATCCCCGCCGGAGATGCACCCGCAACGGGTGAGGCCGTCGAGCGGGCAGTCTCGACTCTTACAGACACCTTCGATGCCGAATGGGGCGGCTTTGGCGGTGCGCCCAAGTTCCCGCAGGCGCCGGTCCTCGATTTCCTCCTCGGGGTCGAGGCGCTCGATCCCGACCGCTTCCCGGTCGCGCCCATGATCCGGCGGACGCTCGACGCCATGCGGGCAGGCGGCATCTACGACCAGATCGGTGGCGGTTTTGCCCGGTATTCGGTAGACAGACTGTGGCTGATCCCGCATTTCGAAAAGATGCTTTACGACAACGCACTGCTCGCGCGCGTCTATCTCCATGCCGGCCAGGCATTCGGGGAACCCCGGTACTTCGATACGGTTAGAGGGATCCTCGACTATCTCCGCACAACAATGCGCGACGAGTCGGGAGGGATCCATGCTGCCGAGGACGCAGACTCCGAGGGCGAGGAGGGCAAGTATTACGTCTGGTCCTTCGCTGAGTTCGGTGCGGTAGCCGGCGGCGACGCCGACCTGATCGGCGAGCTCTACGGAGTCACCCCGAACGGCAACTTCGAGGGAGCCAACAACCTCCACCTGGCAACGGGCGTCCCCGAGCTGGCTGAGCGCCACGGTCTCGATGTCACCACAGTTGCACTGGCCAAGGCGCGGGTCGACGATGCCCTCCTCGCTGTGCGCAAAGACCGGGTCAAGCCCGGACGGGACGACAAGATCGTTGCCTCCTGGAACGGGCTAGCCATGCGGGCGTTCGCCGAGGCCGGTGCGGTCCTCGACGATCCGGGATACATCGACGTCGCCACCGGCATTGCACAATTCGTCGAGACGGGGCTGCTCGACGCCAACGCCCGGCTGATGCGATCTTGGCACCGTGGGCGAACCTCAGGCAAGGCCTTCTGCATCGACTATGCGGCAGTATCCGTCGGTCTGTTCACCCTGTACCAGGCGACCGGTGACGAACGTTGGTACACCCTGGCGGAGCAGCTCACGGTGGCGATGGTTGATCTCTTCGACGGTGACGACGGGTTCTTCTCCCCGGGATCGGACACATCGGGGCTGATCACGAGGCCAATGGATTTCATGGACAACCCGCTGCCGTCTGCAAACTCGATGGCAGCAGAGGCAGTCTCAATGCTCGCCGCCTACCGGGGCCGGCCGGCAGACGTGCTGGAGAGGGTCGGCCGTGGGGCCGCCCGGCTGCTGGAACAGGCTCCACATGCGGTCTCTCATCTGCTCGGAGTCCTGTACTCCACAGAGCACGGTCGACGCGAAGTTGCCATTGTCGGGCCCTCGTCTGCCAGAGCCGGGTTGGAACGTGTCTACTGGGAGCGATACCGGCCCGACTGTGTCATCGCCGTCGGGGCTAAAAGCTCCGAGCCGGTCCCGCTGTTGCACGATCGCAACGCCCCTTCCGATGGGGCCGCCGCTCACGTCTGCCGCGACCATGTCTGCCACCTCCCGGTTACGACGGCCGAAGAGCTGCGTGAACAGCTCGGGTAGAGCAAACTCCCTCCATCAAAGGCCACGCGGAGGAAAGCCACCCGGAAATCGTCATCAATCGTAAGCTACGACATCGTGAGTCAGAAAACACCAGCCCGAAAGGGCCGCTGCCCGTATTGTGCGACGGAGCGGCCAACCACCAAGCCGATCTGCCCCGTATGCGGCCGACCGTGGATCGACACACTCCTCGACGAGGAGTTACCACCGATCACACCCGAGGTCGTGGCCGCGGCGATGGAGGACCGAAAAGCGGGGCTGGCGCCCGAGCTCCCACCACCTCCGGAGGCACCGCCGCCACGTCCCTGGGGTCTCCTCATCGGCGTCGCCGTTGGTCTGCTACTCATATACGTGGTCTTCTCATCCGTGCTCGGTGACGACGGTGATGCGACCGCCTCCCCTTCCACGACGACTGCCGCCACCACAACCACAGCAACGACGACCACGGCGGACGCCACCACAACGAGCCCGGCGAGCACCACCACAACAACCTCAACAACCTCAACAACCTCACCGGCAACCACAACAACAACGACTACAACCACGACCACAACGACGCTGCCCCCAATCGAGGCCGTTGGTGAGCCGATCCCCCCCGGCGACCTGACCCTCGGTGCGTTTGCACTCGGGCCGTTCACGTTCAGCGACGAGGTACCGGCATTGGGAAGGCTGGTCGCCAGCCTGGGACAACCGGATGCCCGGAGCATCGCAGGCGTCGAAATGGGGTTGTGTGAAGGCGAGGAGGGCTCTCTGTACACCTGGGATGGGCTCACCGCCATCTTCCGGTTACAAGAGGAGACCGAGGTGCTCGTCGGCTTTCGATTGGATGCAACGGGCAGTGGCGGGCCGGCCCAGCAGATCACAACTCGCTCCGGGCTGGCCCTCGGGCACACCATCGAGAAGCTCGAGGGTATCTACCTCCAATCGGCCATCGTCTACGATGAGATCGACGGCACGCCGCACTTCCTCCTCTTGCGCTCGACCGACAACGCAACCCTGTTGTGGGGACCGGTTTCCGGTACCGACCCGGCCTCGGTCGTAGACGGCATCTACTCACCCGGGGCCTGTGACGGGGGACCGACGTCAAGCGGTTGAGCTGTGGAATACGGAAGCTGTCAACGCATCTAACATTGCAGCTCTGCAAACCAACGTTGAGGTAACGCGCGGTGAGCAACTCACAACCCAATCAAGAGGGCTTCTGGCACGACGTCCTGACCGTCCCCAACCTCGTCTCGGTGATGGTCGGGCTGATCGTCTTCTGGCTCATTGCCGACAACTGGAGGTCGACGCTCGGCACGCTCGGGGCGGCGGTCATCGGAAGCCTGGTAACGGCAGCCACCTGGATCATCTGGATGCGGATCGACACCGGTCCACGCCTCGAGAAGGTCGTCGACGAGCCGATACTTGCGTATGTGCCGACTATGGAGGGCGCTCCCACCCCGATCCTGGGTGACCCCGACTCGGCCGAAGCGCTCATCTACGTCGATGCGGTCCGAGCCTTGGAGCAGGCGACCAAAGGACAGGTCATCATCGTGAGCAGCGTCAGCCCCGGTCTCGGGGCGACGACCGTAGCCATGAACATGGCCGTCGCCGCGACCAGGATGGGGCGCCGTGCGGTACTCATCGACGCCGATCCCGGGGGCGGCTTATCCGAGTACGGCCGCTCGGCCACGGTTCCCGGATGGATCGATCTCGCCACCGGACACGCCGATCTCAAAGCTGCGACACGCTTTTGGAGGATCGACGAAGCGAACACTCTTCCCGTGATCCCGGTCGGCTCGGACGTCGAGGACCGCAGCGGTGCGCTGACCAGCCTCGATCTAGCCGACACCGTCGACAAGCTCACCGAACAGGCGGATCTGCTCATCATCAACACGGCACCAGTCGGTTGGGATGACAGTCTCGACGCGCTTGCTACTCATGCCGATGGGACTCTGCTCGTCGTCACCCCCGGTTTTGACCCGCAGGGACTCGACCAGGTGCGCAGCCGGCTAGCGGAGATCGCGGCACCGATCATCGGATACGTGGTGAATCACGCTGAGCAGACCCTCGATCGCCGGCCGCTCTGGCGCCGCTCGACAAAGCGCATGGTGACAACGTTTGTCGTGCTGCTGGCTGTGTACTCCGGATGGAACGTCTACTCGGTGTGGGCCTCGTGGAACGGTTTGGAGCGGCACACCTTTGACGAGGTCGCTCTCGACAAGCTGCCGGCCGTTCCGCCACCAGGGGACAGCGGCGAGACGTTCACACCGGAGGCGGCCACAGCGGTGACGGCCAACCCAAGTGAGACGGGCCGCTACGAGTCGTTTATGGTGGTTGGGTCCGACATCGGGGACGCTCGCGCCGATGTGATCATCCTGGTGATGATCCCCACCGACGGCAGCGCACCGATAATGGTTTCCCTCCCTCGCGACCTGTATCTACCAAACCGTTGCACCCAGAGCTACACCCGGCTCAACGCCAACTTCAACGGGTGTGGCGACGACATCAACGGCGCCACGCTGCTCTCGGGTGCCGTAGAGGACTTCACCGGGGTCGACGTCGATCACTTCGCCCTGTTTACCTTCGATGGGTTCGAAGAGATCGTCGACGAAGTGGGTGGAGTCGAGATCTGCGTCGACTACGCGGTGCGGGACCGCAAGGCGGAGCTCGACCTTCCCGCCGGTTGCACCGAGGCGACGGGTGCACAGGCGCTGGCGTGGGTGCGCTCCCGGTCGACGCTCGAATACGTCAACGGAGCGTGGCGAACTATGGAGGACGTCAGCGACCTCACTCGCAACGAACGCCAGCAGGACATGATCCTCACCATGTTGGAGAAGGCTGCTGAGTTCGACAGTCCCCAAGAACTCGCCGGGGTCGTGAGATCTGTGGGCAACGCGTTCACACTGGACAACCAGTTCAGTCTGAGCAGCGCCATCAACCTGGCCTGGGACCTCCGCGGACTGGACCGTGATGACATCGTCCGGCTCACCGTCCCCGTCGAGAACTACGAGACTGCCGACGGGGCCCAGGTGCTACTCGCCACCACTCCGTTTGACACGCTGCTCGCGGAATACGTGGCGGCACCGGGAGCAGATCTCCCGGAGTAACACCGGATTGTGCGGCATCGGCAATATGATGTTCCAATGCCGAGAATCGAGACGACGTGAGCGACCGATACGATCCGCCGGACCCACCTCACGATCCGTATGAGGATCTCATGGATCTGACCGGCGAGGAACCTCTGCCACAACTCGAGGATCCGATGTTGCCGCCGGCAACGCCGCCGCGAAGCCCGTTGCTCACCGGGCTCATCCTCGGCCTACTTCTTGTAGTCCTTTCGATTGCGATATTCAACCTCACTCGTGACGACGGTGACGCTGGTGCCGCCGGAGAGACCACAACCACGGCTGCCGATGACACCACCGAGACAACCGGGGAAACCGAGACCACACAACCGGGCGACACGACCGCCGCCGGCGAATCGACTACGACGTCGTCGACCGCTGCTCCGGTTGACTTCGATCCGTATCAAGCAGTCGGCCAGCCGCTGACTCTCGACAGCATCAAACTCCAGACGGGTGGCATGGGGGAAATCGCTCTCGGCACCGACGCAGCCGATGCGGTGGGGAGGCTCATGGCCACCTTTGGCGAGCCGACCGACGACACGGGCCCGATCACCTCCACCGGAGAATACGGCGCATGCGAGGGTGGCGGCGTACGGGTCGTCAAGTGGGGTGCGCTGGCGGCGGTGGTGATCATCGACGAGGACAGCACCGAGACGTTCGCCGGATACCGCCTCGACCTCACCTATGACGGAGCTGCTACGTCGGAGGCGGTCAACATCGAGACCCTGAGCGGTCTCCAACTCGGCTTCTCGGTGGCGCAATTGCGTGAGATCTACTCGGAATTCGACGTCGTGATCGTCAACGACCCGCAATACGGGCGCGTGTTCGAGCTCCGTGGTGGTTCGGGCAATCTGCTCTTGTGGGGGCCCGTGCTCGACAGCGGCGAGGAGGGAACCGACACGGTCATGGGCATCTACTCCGCCGACCCGGCGGGCACCTTTTGCTGATTTTGGGGTGGGCTACACTCCCCCGGTGTCGGAACGGAGAGACGTTTGAGGAATCGTTCAACAGTCATTCTGACGGGCGGGTTTGCCGGGGGGTTGCTCGGAGTGGTCATGCTGGCGCTGTTCGCCGGGCGTTTCTCGATGAACGCCATCGGTATGACCGACAATGGTGATGCGGAGCTATCGGTAACCAGCGGTGCCCTCTACCTGGCCGGTGTCGTTGTTGCTGTAGTCGGCGGAGCTGTGGTTTCTGCCGTTGCCTACGGGGCGGGCTCGGCGAGCAAGGACGACACGACCCGCTTCGAGCTCATCCACATCCTGCCGTTCGGGCTGGTCGCAGCCGTCGCCGCGGGCTACAGCGTGCTCAGAGCCGGTGTCGGGTTTGCCGGCACCACAGACGCCGGGGTTGTCTCGATTCCGGCTGCGTCGCTGGCGGTAACGGTGTTGATCGCCGGGCTCGTGGCCGGAATGCTGGTCGCGTGGGTCGTTTCCACACTTGCTGCCAAGAGCATTGTTGGTTTCGAGGGGCAGGCCGCTCCGGTTAGCACGGCCGCCATGATGCGGGCCGCCACCCGGGCAATCACAGGTCCGATGCTCGCGATTGTCGTCATCGCCGCCCTGGCCATCACGTTCTCCCAGTTGCTTCTGGCGGCAGAGGGGACCGCGGCTATTGCGATCTTCGGTGGGGCGGCGGCATTGGTGCTGCTCGGAGCCGCCGGTGCTGCCTATCTCGGCGGCCCAAAGGACGGCAGCACCTAAGCCCGGATCCACGGAAGCCACACATTCTTCTCCCTCCGGGATGAAGTGGCGTCACCTCCGGTGACGGTGCGCAGCGAGGGCGAGGAGCCAAACATTCTTCTCCCTCTGGGAGAAGTACCCGAGCGAAGCGAAGGGGGACGAGGGCCTTGTGAATCGCTGGGAGACCACAGCCACCCCCTCCGTCGCTGCGCTCCTCGTGACCCTGGAAGGGGACAATGCGTGGGCTGCCGGGCGAGGGGGGAAGCGCCACACATTCTTCTCCCTCTGGGAGAAGTACCCGAGCGAAGCGATGGGGGATGAGGGCCTTGTGAATTCAAACGCTGGATCTAAGAACCCCTCACCTGCCTCGCTGGCGCTCGGCTGTCCTCTCCCGAAGGGAGAGGAATAGCGTGGCTCACCTGCCTCGCTGCCGTATCGGCTTCCGATACGCCTCGCCTGTCCTCTCCCGAAGGGAGAGGAATGTGCGTGCGCAGTTGTCCGACGCGGGCTAGGTGTCCGCTGTCGTGCGGGGGGTGGGGTCGCTGTACCGCTGCTCGTCGTTCCACCAGGAAAACCAGATCCAGGCGATGAAACCCCAAAGCACCAGCCCGGCGCCTAGCTTCATCAGCAGCCCCGCATAGACCTGGTCGTCGAGCGCCGGGATCCCCCACAACCGCGGGAATGTCTCATAGACGGGGTACAGCGGTGTTTCTCCAAGGGTCAGGAACGTCGCCGGGATCGTTGGGACCAGGGACTGGAGGAAGACGTAGCCCATTCGCAGGAACGGTGGCAGTTGCGGGATATCGGGTATCGGTCCGAGAACGGGCCACCACATGAAGATCCCAAACACAAAGAGCAAAGCGTGCAGAGAAAAGTGGGCAAGCTCGTTCTCCAGCATGAGGTTCAACACGGCGGGAGCATGGATGAGGCCGAGCATCCCGTTGAACAGCGCCAGCGCCACCAGCGGCTTGGTGACGATACGCCACACCGGGAGAACGGGCCCGATGGCGAGACGGATCAGCCACCAGGGCGTTCCTGAGATCAACAATGGCGGAGCGATCAGCCCGAAGACGAGATGTTCGCTCATGTGGAACAAGAACAGGCTGTTCTCGCCTATGTCGTGGATCGGCCATGACGACACCAGATACAGCGACAGGATCCCGGCATAGAAGAGCCGGCGTTGCGCCCGGGTGACGGCAACCTCGCCGCGTGGTGCATACACCGGGGCGAGCCTGCGCAGGCCGTACTCGTAGAGGATGACCACGGCGCCCAACACTCCAATGACATCGAGATGGGTATGGAATGGGGTTACGTCGAAGATCCCGGGGTTGGCAGCCGTCAGGCTCATGTGAGGGCGTGCATCGAAAGCAACACCACGATAAACAGCGGGAATACGCCGATGGCGCCGAACAGGAACAAGTTCCTGTACAGCTTCTTGTCGTACCGCAGGTGCATGAAGAAGCTGACCACCGCGATGAATTTGACGGCACCCAGAACGAGCAGCAGCGGGACCTTGACCGGGTCGAGGGCCGAGATGTACGGCACCGAGACTTCGAGGGCGGTGACCGCGGCGAGGAATGCTGCCACTCCCCAGTAGGTGGCGGGGGTTGGATGAGCGCGGGTTGCTGCTTGTGCCATGATTCAGATCTGGAGCAGGTAGACGACGGTGAATATGACGATCCAGACGATGTCGACAAAGTGCCAATAGAGGCCGACCAACTCAACGTTGAGACCACCGTCGTCCCTGAGACGGCCCTCGGTCGAGAGGAACAGCATCGCCAGCAGCATCACCACTCCAAGCGCCACGTGACCACCGTGGAACCCCGTGAGCATGTAGAAGGCCGAGCCAAATGAGCTGGTCGACAATGTCAAACCCTCGTGGACGAACTCGGTGAACTCGAAGATCTGTCCGGCAAGGAAGGTGATCCCGAGCAGCGCGGTCGCCGCCAGCCAGATGCGTGTTCCCCTTGCATCCCCCTTCCCAAAAGCGTGGTGAGCCAGCACCATCGTGAGCGAGCTCATCAGCAGGACAAAAGAGCTGGCCGAGGTGAACGGGATGTTGAAGATATCCGCCCCAGGGCCGTCGGCGATCTCGTTCCGGTACAGCAGGAACGTGGCGATCATCGAGCCAAAGAACATACATTCCGAGCCCAGAAAGACCCACATCGCAGCCTTACGGACGGGTCGGACGTCGTGATGTTCGTGCGCCTCTGCGGGCGCTGTTTGGCTAGTCATGATCCCCATCCCTGGTCACGGGCTCGAGCGACCACCCGAAGAAACCCCACAAAGCTACCAACAGGCCTGCGCCGACCGCCACCCAACCACCCGGCAGGTACACAAGCCCATAGCCGGTGGTCATGATGCCGAACGCAGCCACGATCGGGTAGTACGACGGGGACGGCATGTGGATGTCTGCCACGTGGCCGCCGTCTTGGCCACCGGTCACCGTACCGCCGGCCGAGCCACCGGTGACGTCCGCCATCCGCACCGCCCTACCGTCATCATTGGTTGCGTATTTGCGGTGCCACCAATCGTCGACGTGGGCGACAACCGGGATCTCGTCGAAGTTGTGCACCGGCGGTGGCGATGAAATCGACCATTCCAGAGTGCGGGCATCCCAGGGATCGTCGCCGGCCACCCGGCCGTGCTTGCGGCTCTTGATCAGGTTCCAGGCAAATATGACAAAAGAGATCCCGATCAAAAACGAGCCCACAGTTGCCACTTGGTTCCAGAACTCCCAGCCGAGACCCTCCGGGTAGCGATAGGTGCGCCTGGCCATGCCGTTGAGGCCGAGGATGTGCATTGGCGCAAAGGTGAGGTTGAACCCGACGATCATCAGCCAGAAATGCCACAGACCGAGCCTTTTGTCGAGCATGCGCCCGGTCCACTTCGGGTACCAGTAGTAGGCACCGGCGACAAAGCCGAACACTCCCCCGCCAAAGAGCACGTAGTGGAAATGGGCGACGACGAAGTATGAGTCGTGCTGCTGGTAATCAGAAGGAACAACCGAGTGAAGCACGCCGGACAGACCGCCGATCACAAAGAGCGACACGAATCCTATGGCGAAGAGCATCGGCACTTCGAACCGGATCTTGCCGCCCCACATGGTCCCGATCCAGTTGAATATCTTCACCCCGGTCGGGACGGCGATCAACATCGTGGCGATACCAAACCCGGCCTCGGCGACCGGTCCCAGACCCGCCGTGTACATGTGGTGGGCCCACACCCCAAAGCCCATAAAACCGATGGCAATACCGGAGAAGACGACGAACGGGTAGCCAAACAGCGGTTTGCGGCTGAACACGGGGAAGACCTCGGAGACGATGCCCATCGCCGGGAGCACGAGCACGTATACCTCCGGGTGCCCGAACAGCCAGAAGAGATGCTGCCATAGAAGAGGGTCACCGCCGCCACCGAAGAAGTTGGCCCCAAAGTTGCGATCGAAGAACATCTGGAACAGCCCGACCCCGAAGATTGGCAGCGAGAAGATGAGGAGGAACGAGACGACCACTGCCATCCAGGTAAAGACCGGGATCCGCATCAGAGTCATGCCGGGCGCCCGCATTGTGAACACGGTTGCGATGAAGTTGGCCGACGCCATGATCGAGGCGACACCGAGCAGCTGAGCGCCGATCGAGTAGAAGTCCATCCGCACGAACTCTTCGAGCTGGGTGGAGAGCGGTGCGTAGCCAAACCAGCCGCCGTCGGGAGCGCCACCGAGCACAAACGACGACAGCAGCATCACAGTCGCAAACAAAAAGAGCCAGAAGCTGAAGGCGTTCGCCCTGGGAAAGGCGACATCGCGCGCACCGATGTGAAGCGGTATGAAGTAGTTCATGAACGCGGCACCCACCGGCATGACCACCACCAGCAACATGGTGAGACCGTGCATCGTAAATAGCTGGTTGTAGGCGTCGGCGCTGAGGATCGTCCCGTTGGCATTGGTGAGCTGAAGCCGGATCAGCAGCGCCTCCAGACCGGCGATGAAGAACGCAACGAGGGCAGTGGTGCCGTACATGAGGCCGATCCGTTTGTGATCGACGGTTGTAACCCAGCTCCAGATGCCCTTGGGGGTGTCCGCGACTAGATCCTTGCCGGTGTCGAGCACCATGTCACTCCCATCCTTCCAAGAGTGCGATCAGGTTGGCTATGTCCTCAGCCGACAGACCGTAGTCGGGCATGCCGAGGATTCGGCCTCCTTCGATGTCGTTGAGCTCGGGATGCATCGGTTTGAGCGAGGTGGGGTCGTCGAGCCATTGGGCGAGCGGTCCTTCGGTATTGTCGAAAGTCCCGGCCCCGAAGGTCAGACGTGAGCCGAAATGGGTGAGATCGGGGCCAAGCGACGAGGCAAACGTGAACCCGTCGACTTCGACGGTATCGACCGGACCCAAGTCCTCAGGCCCGTTCTCCCCGGCGACCGAGGCATTGTGACACACGACACACGTGACGTTGAAGGCGTCGTAGCCGGCAGCACCCGGGTTCTCGGTTGGTATCTCGGCAGGGGTCAGCTGCGCATCGACCCAGGCGTCGAAATCGGCCTCGCTGCGAACGTGAACCTTCAAACGCATGTCGGCATGGGCCAGGCCGCAGAACTCGGCGCATTGCCCGGGATGCGGCTCGTCGGGTGGGGTCGGGTCGTCGGCCACGATGGTGAGGTTTGTGATCCTGCTGGGCACCACATCTCGTTTGCCCGCCAGAATCGGGACCCAGAAACTGTGGATGACGTCTGAAGAGGTCATGGTGAGGTTGACCGTCGTGTCTTCCGGGATGACCAACTCGTTGGCGGTGACGATGGAGTTGCCGTTCTCGTCGACCAGACCCGGGTATTCGAACTCCCACCACCACTGGTGACCGGTCACCTGCACCTGGAGCACGTCGTCACCCTCTGCTATTGCCCTGACGTCGAAGATGCCGCTGATCACCGGGTACCCGATGGCGGCGAGGATCAGTACGGGGATGATCGTCCACACGATCTCGAGCCGGGTATTGCCGTGCACCTGCACCGGCTCGGACTCATCATCCTTCCTCGCCCGGAACCGGATGATCGTGTAGACGATGGCGGCCTCGACGATGACAAACACAATGGTCGCCAGGACAAAAACCAGTTCCCACAGATTGTCGATGATGCGGGCCACCGGTCCTTCCGGGTTCAATGCGGTCTGCGGACCGGCGCCGGAGCATGCAGAAAGCACCACGCCAAGGGCCGCGACGAGCAATACCACCCGACCCCGCGACAGAATCAACCCGCGGGCATTCCTTTGTTGTTTGTGAACCACTGGTCCCTACTCGAAGTCCCTATTCGAAACGTTAAACGATCGCCGAGCGGCATCGTACTCAGGATTCTCAGACCTTGGCAAGGGTCTTTATATGCATTTCGATGCATGCGCAGGAGGGAGTGTCCGAGCGATCTGCCTGCAATACTCCCCATCCCGCCTCCGGAGACGTTGCGATGCCCATCTCCCCACTCGAGTTGACCATAGCTCTCGCCGTCACGCTGTTCGGCGCGCTCATCCAGGGAACGATCGGCCTCGGTTTTGCGGTTGTCTCGGTGCCGATACTGTCGCTGGTGAACCCGATCCTGGCTCCGGTTCCACAGCTGCTGCTGGCGGCGCCCCTGACCTTTGCGATGACGTGGCGGGAGAGGACGGCAATCGACAGCCGGGGGGTGGCGTGGCTGCTCGTCGGCCGGATTCCCGGTGCGTTCATCGGGCTCTGGGTCCTGGGGCTGGCAGCTCAGCGCAGCATCGACATCGGCATTGCCGTGTCGGTGCTGGTGGCGGTGGCAATCCTGGGCACGGGGGCATCGGTGCCACGGGTCCCTGCTACGGAGTTCGGCACAGGTGTCGCCGCCGGGATCACCGGCATGGTCGCGTCGATGGGTGGCCCACCGGCGGCATTGCTGTTCAAGGACTCCGACGGCCCGACGGTGCGAGCCAGCCTGTCGCTGTTCTTCTCCGGAGGCCTCATGGTCACACTTCTGTTCCGGGTAGTCGCCGACAGGATCACCGGAGACGACGTCGTGATCGCGGCGCTGCTGTTTCCCGGTCTGATCGCCGGGTACCTGCTGAGCTCCCGCCTCCGCTACCGGCTCGACGGCCGCAGCATCAAGCCGGCGATTCTTACGGTGTCCACCCTTGCCGCAGCCGGGCTGCTCGTCAGAGCCTTCGGCTAGACGCGGACGAGGAGACCGAGAGCGTCGAGGTCCTCCGGTTGGGTAGGGACCGGCTCGATCGTGTCGAGGAGCTCGCCGATCGCATCCAGCAGATTCCCGAGCTGGGCGAACAGAATCGCAGCAAAGATCAGCATCACCACGACAGTGAGCCCTGCGCGAATCCAGTAGAGGTAGGGGCTGTGCGGGTCGAACAGCACCCGCAGCGGCTCCAGGTAACGGAGCAGCCCGGCATCCTCGTCGGGCGCCGCCCCGGCGTGCGATACCGGTGCGGGGGGCGGCTCCTCGAGCATGACGGCTGCCCGCCCTGCCCGTGCCGCCGCGGCCGTGTCTGTGATCACCTGCACCGGTACCGGCTCGGTCGGCGCGTCGAGCAGATCGAGATCCCGCTCTTCGTCTCCAGCGCCGGCGTCAGGGGGCGGGGCGGTCGGAGGCGGTGGCGTGAACGGGTCCTCCACGACAAAACCGGGTAGCTCTTCTTCAGGCGATTCTTCCTCAGGTTGCTGCTCGGGTTCCTCGTCCTCTGCCTCGTCCTCAGTCGGGAAGATCACAGGGGTCTCGGGCTCTGCGTCGGCGTTGTCTTTTGGTGCCGCGGCCTCCTGGGCAGCTTTGCGCTCCGCCTCGAGGGCCTTCTTGCCCGACTCGAGCCGTTTTTTGATCTCATCCAGGTCGATCTCGAGCGTCGAGGCAAGCCGTTCGATGATCCCGTGCTCGGGAAGCTCGGAGTCTCGTTCCCAGGCGCGCACCTCTGCGGCCGTCTTGCCGACCTTGGAAGCCAGCTGGCCGAGAGAGTATCCAGATTCGAGCCGGCGCTTTCTGACAATGCTGCCGAGGGTATTCGGGTCACTCATGGGATGCCCGCAGCTTATCCCATCACCGATACAACACACGGAATCTACCCCGCGCACCACACAACCATCTGTACCAGGCCACCGACCCACGCCACGGTCTGTCCCGCCGGGCATAAAACAGGGCTTCCCGTCCCGAAGCAAGACCCGAGCCCATGGTTGGGCTCGGGTCG
>Ga0214472_10000142_pt1 | contig 98913 bp, 88 predicted proteins | sample RVTome_6_FD_207662 | JGI IMG/M metagenome (GOLD analysis project Ga0214472, IMG submission 207662) | Soil microbial communities from uranium-contaminated site in the Upper Colorado River Basin, Wyoming, United States - RVT140D175 | ecosystem: Environmental > Terrestrial > Soil > Contaminated >... | reverse complement strand
CCGTCATCTTCGTGGACATTGCCGACCCTCCAAATCAGTCGGCAATCCATGAATCACATTGAATTTGCTCTGGGAATCCTCAAACTGTTACCTGAGTCAATTCGTCCACACGGCCTAGAAACATATGCTTGCCAGTGCCCCTTTGCTTCCGAAGTTCGTATCGGAGTGTGCTGCGGTGTAACACGAACTTCGGAAGCGGGGCACTAGAGGATGTACCGGCTCAAATCCGTGTTCCTGGCGAGTTCGGCGATATGCTTGTGCACATAGGCAGCGTCGATGACATAGGATTCGCCGGATTTGTCGGGTGCGTTAAACGAAATCTCGTCGAGCACCCGCTCCATTACGGTCTGCAGGCGGCGCGCGCCGATGTTCTCGATCGAGGAATTGAGTTCGACGGCGACATCGGCGAGCGCGTCGATGGCGTCTTCCGTGAAATCGAGCGTCACATTCTCGGTTTGCATGAGGGCGACATACTGCTTGATCAGGGCCGCCTCGGTCTCGGTCAGGATGCGGCGGAGATCGTCGCGGGTCAGCGCCGACAGTTCGACGCGGATCGGCAGCCGACCCTGCAGTTCCGGCAGCAGATCGGAAGGCTTGGCGATGTGGAAGGCGCCCGAAGCGATGAACAGGACGTGGTCGGTCTTGACCGGCCCGTGCTTGGTCGCAACGATCGTGCCCTCGACCAGCGGCAGCAGGTCGCGCTGCACGCCCTCGCGCGAGACACCGCCGCCGAACGTGCCGTCGCGCACCGCGATCTTGTCGATCTCGTCGATGAAGACGATGCCGTTGTTTTCCACGGTCGAGATGGCCTCCGAGACCACCTGTTCCTGGTCGAGCAATTTGTCGGACTCGTCGGCAATCAGGATGTCGTAGGATTCCCTGACCGTGGCCTTGCGCTTCTTCGTGCGCTTGCCGAAGGCCTTGCCCATCAGATCGTTGAGGTTGAGCACGCCGACGCTGGCGCCGGGCATGCCCGGGATGTCGAGGCCGCCGAGCGGGTTGCCGCTGTCGGAAACCTCGATCTCGATTTCCTTGTCGTCGAGTTCGGCGTTGCGCAATTTCTTGCGAAACGATTCGCGCGTCGACGGACTCGCCGTCGCGCCGACGAGAGCGTCGAGAACGCGTTCCTCGGCGGCCAGATGCGCCTTCGCCTTGACCTGCTCGCGCTTTGCCTCGCGTACGAGATTGATGCCGATCTCGACGAGGTCGCGCACGATCTGCTCGACATCGCGGCCGACATAGCCGACCTCGGTGAACTTGGTTGCCTCCACCTTCAGGAACGGCGCGTTGGCGAGCCTGGCGAGCCGGCGCGAGATCTCGGTCTTGCCGACACCGGTCGGCCCGATCATCAGGATGTTCTTGGGCAGCACCTCCTCGCGCATCGGCCCCTGCAATTGCTGGCGGCGCCAGCGGTTGCGCAATGCGATGGCGACGGCGCGCTTGGCGTCGTTCTGGCCGATGATGAAGCGGTCGAGTTCGGATACGATCTCGCGCGGCGAGAAATTGGTCATGGATTTGTTTCTTTCCATTCGAGACACCGGTAGATAGGCACTTGCCGGTGGGTGAAAAAGGGTTGCGATGTCTATAGCGGCAAAACCAGTGCTATGGCTGATTGCCGGGCCGAATGGCGTGGGCAAGACGACCTATGCCAAGGAGCATACCCGGCGCATCTCGGCATCGAGCAGCTTCGTCAATCTCGACGAGATCGCTCGCGGGATCTCGCCGCTCGATCCGGAAGCCGAACGTGTGCGCGCGGCGCGTATTGCGATCGATCTCCTCCATGACCTGATCCATGAAAACGGAACTGGCCAAGCACGCAAGTCGCTCACTTTGGAAACGACGCTCGCCGGCAGGACGCATTTTCGATCGATTGCCGAGGCCAAACGATGCGGACTTGATGTCCATCTTCTCTACTTCATGGTGCGTACACCCGAGGTCGCGCTGGCACGTATCGCCCGGCGCGTAAGTGAAGGCGGCCACAACGTTCCGGAAGCCGACGCCCGCCGCCGGTACTTGCGGTCGATCGGAAACTTTGCCGCCTATGCCGCGATGACCGCGCTTTGGCGCGTCTTCGACAATAACGGCTCGCCGCGCGCGGTCGCCGAAGGCCGCGGCGACTGCCGCGCGTTCCTTGCCGATGATCTCGGCGGCCTGCCACCAGGGCTGGCGTCGCATCTCCATGCCTTGAGGCCTTGCCCGGAAGCCGCTTGAAGCTGCGCCGGTGTCAAGCACCGTGGGAATATTCCCGGAAGACGATGAAACGGTCGAGCTCGGAAACGGTCTCGCGCGGCGAGAAATTGGTCATTGGCTGGTCTCGTTGAAATCGAATTGCATGATCAGGCTGTCGCCAGTGCGGCCGAGCAGTTCGGGGATCGGCCGAAAGCCTGCCTTTTCGTAGGCGCGCACGGCGCGGCGGTTGGCGGGGTCGGGATCGATGACGACCGTCTTGCAGCCTTCGTCCAGCAGCCTGCGCACGAAGACGGAAAGCGCAGCCGAGCCGATGCCCTTCGAAAGCAGGCCGGCCTCGCCGATGGAAAGGTCGACCCCAACCGCCTCCGGCGGTAGCTCCGCCAGCCAGGGGTGGTCGTTGATCCAGGACTCGTTCTGGTGGTGGCCGATGAACCAGACCTGGATGTAGCCGGCCGGCTCGCCATCTACCTCGATAATATAGGGCCGTGTCGTGTCGCGGCCCTCGATCATGTCACGGATCAGGCCGAGCTCGTATTCCGGCTCGCCCCACCATTCGCGCCAATACGGACGTCGCATCCACTCACCGAGCAGCGACAGGTCACCCGGTTCCACCGGGCGAATGGAGATCGCGCCGACATCATTCGGCATCGAGACCTTCCACGATGATGCTCGAATTGGTGTAGACGCAGATATCGGCGGCGATCGCCATCGCCTTGCGCGCGATCGATTCGGCGTCGAATTCGCTATCCATCAGCGCGCGCGCCGCGGCGAGCGCGTAATTGCCGCCCGAGCCGATCGCCATGACGCCATGTTCCGGCTCTAGCACGTCGCCGGTGCCGGTCAATGTCAGCGAAATGGACTTGTCGGCAACCAGCATCATGGCTTCGAGCCGGCGCAGATAGCGGTCGGTGCGCCAATCCTTGGCGAGTTCGACGGCCGCCCGCGTCAACTGGTCGGGATATTGTTCGAGCTTGGCTTCGAGCCGCTCCAGCAAGGTAAACGCGTCGGCGGTGGCGCCGGCGAAACCGGCAATGACATTGCCCTTGGTAAGCCGGCGAACCTTGCGGGCATTGCCCTTGATGACCGTCTGGCCGAGGCTGACCTGGCCGTCGCCGGCGATGACGACCTTGCCCGCCTTGCGCACGCAGACGATCGTGGTGGCGTGCATCACGGCCGGGCCGTGCGGTGAAGTCATGGAAATGCTCCGGGAAAGCGCTTCGGTGGATCGGAAGTTGCCCCTTATCTAGGCACAGTTTCCGTGGTTGCAAATGCCGCCCGGCTTGCGCCCTTCCCCGATTATGGCTTTTTCAGCGTCCTGCTGCTAAGAGCGCCGCGAAACCGGGGACCATGCGACATGGCCAGTGGTGGTAAGCGCAGCGCGAAGGTGAGCCGCCGGACGCGCGAGACCGACCTCAGCGCCGCCGTCGAACTCGATGGCAGCGGCGCTTATGACATAGCAACCGGCGTCGGCTTTTTCGACCACATGCTCGAACAGCTCAGCCGGCATTCGCTGATCGACATGACGATCCGCGCCAAGGGCGATCTGCACATCGACGACCACCACACGGTCGAGGACACCGGCATCGCCCTCGGCCAGGCCCTTGCCAAGGCGCTCGGCGAGCGCGCCGGCATCCGGCGCTACGCCTCGCTCGACCTTGCCATGGACGAAACGCTGACGCGGGCGGCGGTGGACGTCTCCGGGCGCGCCTATCTGGTCTGGCAGGTCAAGTTTCCGACCGCCAAGATCGGCAGTTTCGACACCGAACTGTTTCGTGAGTTCTTCCAGGCGCTGGCGCAAAATGCCGGGATCACGCTGCATATCGCCAATCACTACGGCGAAAACAGCCACCACATCGCCGAGACCTGCTTCAAGGCGGTCGCGCGTGTATTGCGCGAAGCCTGCGAGATCGATCCGCTCCAGCCCAAGTCGGTGCCTTCGACCAAGGGCACGCTCTCGGCCTGAGTTTCCCGTTCCGCGCGTGCGAGTGCTTGGCAATCTCCAAGCGCATGGCTATCAGGGCGCCATGGCAAGCTTCAGTCTGTATGTTCCCGCCGATAACGATCTGGCGCAGGTGAAAATCGTCCGCGACGGCGGCTATCTCGCATTGCTTGTGCCGCCGATCTATCTGGCCGTGCACCGGCTCTGGTTCGCGCTTGCGGTTTATCTCGGCGGAGTCTTGGCGATCCTGCTTGCCGGCGCATTCATCGGACAGGCACCGGCCTTGTTCCTGACCGGCCTTGCGTCGCTCTATGTCTGGCTGGAAGGCGGCGAATTGCGTCGGCGAACGCTTGAACGCAGCGGCTGGGTCGAATTCGGACCCGTCAACGCTTCCGGGCGCGCCGAAGCGGAATTGCGCCTCGTCGCACTCGCCGAAAGGCAGATGAAGGAAAGCATGTTCGGCAAACCGGTTGCCGACGCCATTGAACCGGGGCCTGTCGCGGCATGATGAATGTCGCCATCGTCGACTATGATTCCGGCAACCTGCATTCGGCGCTGAAAGCGTTCGAGCGCGCGGCGCGCGACTGCGGAACTACGGCGCGGATCGTGACCACCAAGCAGGCCGAAACGGTAGCGCATGCCGATCGCGTCGTCCTGCCGGGCGTCGGCGCCTATGCCGACTGCCGGGCCGGGCTTGACGCCGTGCCGGGCATGGTCGAGGCGCTGCGCGAAGCGGTCGAGCGCAAGGCGAGGCCGTTTCTCGGCATCTGCGTCGGCGCACAATTGATGTCGGAGCGCGGGCTCGAAAGGACGATCACCGAAGGGCTGAGCTGGATTGCCGGCGACGTCGTGAAAATCGAGCCGGGCGACGCGGCGCTGAAAATCCCGCAGATCGGCTGGAACACGCTTCAACTCGATCGTGCGCATGCGCTGTTTGAAGGCATTCCAACCGGCGATACCGGCTGGCATGCCTATTTCGTGCATTCCTATCACCTGGCGCCAAGAAAGCCCGGCGAACGGATCGCGACCGCCGATTATGGCGGCCCGGTCACCGCCGCAGTCGGCCGCGAAAACCTTTTCGGCGTGCAGTTCCATCCGGAAAAGAGCCAAAAGCTCGGCTTGAAACTGATCGCCAATTTTCTGCGTTGGAAGCCGTGAAAAAGAAAATCCTGTTTCCGGCGATCGACCTGAAGGGCGGCCAGTGCGTGCGCCTGAAGCTCGGCGAGATGGCGTCGGCCACGGTCTACAACGACGATCCGGCGGCGCAAGCCAGGGCCTTCGAGGAGATGGGCTTTTCCTGGCTGCATGTCGTCGACCTCGACGGCGCGTTCGCCGGCCAGTCGGTCAATGGCGATGCGGTTGATGCCATCTTGAAAGCGACGAAGAACCCTGTGCAGCTCGGCGGCGGCATCCGCACGCTGGCGCAGATCGAAGCCTGGCTCGCCAAGGGCCTGACGCGCGTCATCCTCGGCACGATCGCGGTACGCGATCCGGAATTGGTGCGGCAAGCCTGCACCAAATTCCCGGGAAAGATCGCCGTCGGCATCGACGCCAAGAGCACGAAGGAAGGCGGCGGCAAGGTCGCGGTCGAAGGCTGGGCCGAAGCCTCCGAACTCGGCGCACTTGAACTGGCACAGCGCTTCGAGGGCGCCGGCGTCGCCGCGATCATTTATACCGATATCGACCGCGACGGCGTATTGGCCGGCATCAACTGGCAGGCGACCATTGGGCTCGCCAACGCCGTTTCAATCCCGGTGATCGCATCGGGCGGACTGGCGTCGATGGCCGATATCGAACGCATGCTTCAACCGGACGCAGCCCGACTCGAAGGCGCGATTTCCGGGCGGGCACTTTACGACGGGCGGATCGACGCGAGGAAGGCGCTGGCGAGGCTTCGCGGCGACAGCGCCGCCGAAATGTGATAGCATTGAATGATGAACGTCCAGTCGAAGTTACCCACTACTGCGGACGAATTCCTGCGCTGGAACGAAGGGCGGCAGGGCAAGCGCGAATTTGTCAAAGGCAGGGTGGTCGAGATGATGATCAACGTGACCGAGCGGCACTATCGGCTTGCCTCGCGATTGCTTGTGCAACTTGCCAAGCATCTTGACCCAATCGATTTCATCGTCGGTTCGGCTGATTTTGGCGTCAAAACCGCGGACGGTGTTCGCTATCCTGATGTGATGGTCCACAAGGCCTCGAACCCCACGAGCCTAGCTACCGATGCGCCGCTGCTCGTGGCCGAAATCTTGTCGCCCTCCTCGATGTCCGACGATTTCGGACCGAAGGCCCGAGACTATCTGGCAATCAATTCCTTGCAACATTATGTCGTGCTGTCACAGGACGAAATCTGCCTATGGCTGTGGACCCGCAAGGGCAAGGATTGGGAAGGCCCGATCTTACACCGTGACGCTGCCGAAACGATCCTTCTTGTCGGACTTGGCGTTTCCCTCGATCTCGCCAAGCTCTATGCCGGCATTGCCAACTGATCCGATTCGAATTTCCTGAGAATCATGCTGAAAGCCCGTGTGATCCCTTGCCTGGACGTCAAGGACGGCCGCGTCGTCAAGGGCGTTTCCTTCGTCGATCTCGTCGATGCCGGCGACCCGGTCGAGGCAGCCAAGGCCTATGACGCTGCCGGCGCCGACGAACTGACCTTTCTCGACATCACCGCATCGTCCGATGACCGCTCGATCCTGTTCGACGTCGTGGCGCAGACGGCCGAGCATTGCTTCATGCCGCTGACCGTCGGTGGCGGCGTGCGCACAATCACCGACATCCGCGACCTGCTGCGCGCCGGCGCCGACAAGGTTTCGATCAACACCGCGGCGGTGCGCCGCCCGGAATTCGTCGCCGAGGCCGCGGCCAAATTCGGCGACCAGTGCATTGTCGTCGCCATCGACGCCAAGCAGGTCGCCTTCGCTGCGGAAGAACCGCGCTGGGAAATCTTCACGCATGGCGGCCGCAATGCCACCGGCATCGACGCCGTCGAATTCGCCCGAAAGGCCGCGGCTTTCGGCGCCGGCGAAATCCTGCTGACCTCCATGGACCAGGACGGGCGCAAGAACGGTTACGATCTGGCGCTGACCCGTGCCGTTGCCGACGCGGTCGGCATCCCGGTCATCGCTTCCGGCGGCGTCGGCAACCTGCAGCATCTGGTAGACGGAATCACGAAAGGCCACGCGGCGGCAGTATTGGCCGCCTCGATCTTCCATTTCGGTGAATACACCATCGGCCAGGCCAAGAAACATATGCAGGAACAGGGAATTCCGGTAAGACTGGACTGACCGGCGCTCCGTATTATCTGGGGAGGAGCGTCCATTGGTGCCGGAGGCAACGGCTTGTTCACGCTGGGCGATCTCGAGGCGATCATTGCGCGCCGCGCCGAAGCTGGCGCCGATTCCTCCTATACGGCAAGCCTGCTCGACAAGGGGGCAGGCCATTGCGCGCGCAAAATGGGCGAAGAGGCGATCGAGGCGATCCTCGCGGTCGCTTCCGGCGACCGGGATGAAATCCGCAAGGAGAGCGCCGACCTCCTCTACCATCTGTTGGTCGCGCTCAGGGCCAGCGACGTGCGTCTCGACGAGGTTCTGGCCGAACTGCAATCACGGACCAGCCAGTCCGGGCTCGACGAAAAGGCGGCAAGAACGGCAAGGAAGGCACGGTGATGGACAAGCGCGTGTCGCCCAATGCGGAAGATTTCTGGACGCATGCCGACGAGGACCAGACCGGCCTTGTAACGCCATACCGGGTGTTCTCGGCCGAAAGATGGGCGGCGTTCCGGGCCGATACGCCGTTGACGCTGACCGCCGACGAAGTCGCACGGCTGCGTTCGCTCGGCGATCCGGTCGATCTCGAAGAAGTGCGCCGGATCTACCTGTCGATGTCGCGCCTGTTGTCGGCGCATGTCGAGGCCTCGCAATTGCTGTTCGGCCAGCGAAAGAGCTTCCTCAACCTGCCGGACGCGATCAAGACGCCGTTCATCATCGGCATCGCCGGCTCGGTGGCGGTCGGAAAATCGACCACCGCGCGCGTATTGAAGGAATTGCTGGCGCGCTGGCCGTCGAGCCCGAAAGTCGATCTTATCACTACCGACGGCTTCCTCTATCCGAACGCAGTGTTGCGCGAGGAAGGGCTGATGGATCGCAAGGGCTTTCCGGAATCCTACGATTTCGGCGCGATCCTGCGCTTTCTGTCGGCGATCAAGGCCGGCGTCGGAGCGGTTCGCGCGCCGGTCTATTCGCATTTCACCTATGACATCGTCGAAGGCGAAACCGTCGTCATCGACAGGCCCGATATCCTGATCTTCGAGGGCATCAATGTCTTGCAGATGCGCCGCGAATTGCCGGCCGACGGGCTGGCGGTGCCGGTGGTATCCGACTACTTCGACTTTTCGATCTATATCGACGCCGAGGAAAGCCTGATCCACAGGTGGTATGTGGACCGGTTCATGAAATTGCGCGAAACCGCGTTCCGGAATCCGGAATCGTTCTTTCACCGCTATTCGCAGCTTTCGCAGGACGCGGCATTGGCGATCGCCGAAAACCTGTGGACGAATACCAACTTGAAAAACCTGGTCCAGAATATCCGGCCGACGCGCCCGCGCGCCGACCTCATCCTGCACAAGGGCGCCAATCACCTCGTCCAACAGGTGGCGCTACGCAAGCTGTAGCTCAAGCCGGGCGCGTCACCCGCCGCAGTGTCAGGTTGATGCGGCCGCCTTGCTTCAGCAACGAGGAAGTGTCCGGATAGATTTTGTCGACGCCGTGGAAGGCAAGCCGGCCGGCGCCCGACAGGATCAGCGCATCGCCGCTGGCCAGGTCGAAGGACACGGTGCGGTCGCCGCGGTTCGGACCGCCGACGCGGAACCGGCAGGTGTCGCCAAGCGAAATCGACACCACCGGCGCGGCGAAGTCGGCTTCGTCGCGATCCTGATGCATGCCCATTTTCGCATCCTCGCCATAAAAGTTGATCAGGCAAGCTTCCGCCGGGGCGGGATAGCTCGAAAGCTCGGCCCAGATCCGGACCAGCGTTTCCGGCATCTGCGGCCACGATTTGCCGGTCGCCGGATGGAACGTCTGGTAGCGGTAGCCGCCGTCGCGATCGGTTACCCAGCCGAGTTCACCGCAATTACTCATCCTGACCCGCATCGGCTTGCCGCTCACCGGCATGGTCGGGACGAAAAGCGGCGCATGCTTCAGCACTTCGCGAACCTCGTCGCGAAGCTGCTCCTGACCGGCCCGACCGAGATATCCGGGGATCAGATGCACGCCCTTGGGCAATACCAGCATGTCGCGCGGTTCCGGCATGTGGATAAACGGCAAATCAGACGGCCGCCATTGCGGCCACGGCGATTCTAGGGACCAAATCGGGCTGCGGACAGGCCCGCAACCCGGAAAAACCTCCGGAAAGTCGCGGTTTGCAGCCTTGCACGCTATTGCGCGCGTTCTTATATACGCGCCAACCTCGCCACGGCTCGTTCGTGGCGCGAATCATCACCAAGGATCGGCCTGACGGAACGCCTTATTCGAGGGTCCCGGCCGTTCGCTGAAAGGAGATATGCCATGGGCAAGGTCATCGGTATCGACCTGGGCACGACCAATTCCTGCGTCGCCGTCATGGACGGCAAGGAAGCCAAAGTCATCGAGAATTCGGAAGGCGCGCGCACCACTCCCTCGATGGTGGCCTTCACCGGCGATGGCGAGCGCCTCGTTGGCCAGCCGGCAAAACGCCAGGCTGTCACCAACCCGACCAATACGCTGTTTGCAGTCAAGCGCCTCATCGGCCGGCGCTACGACGACAAGATGGTGGCCAAGGACAAGGGCCTCGTCTCCTATTCGATCGTCAAGGCCGACAATGGCGATGCATGGGTCGAAGCCGGCGGCCAGAAATATTCGCCGTCGCAGATTTCCGCTTTCATCCTCCAGAAAATGAAAGAGACCGCCGAAGCCTATCTCGGCGAGAAGGTCGACCAGGCCGTCATCACGGTGCCGGCCTATTTCAACGACGCCCAGCGCCAGGCGACCAAGGACGCCGGCAAGATCGCCGGCCTCGAAGTGCTGCGCATCATCAACGAGCCGACCGCGGCCGCGCTCGCCTACGGGCTTGACCGGAAGGAGGGCAAGATCATCGCGGTCTATGACCTTGGCGGCGGCACCTTCGACATTTCGATCCTCGAGATTGGCGACGGCGTATTCGAGGTCAAATCGACCAATGGCGACACCTTCCTCGGCGGCGAGGATTTCGACATGCGCCTGGTCGATTACCTGGCGGCCGAGTTCAGGAAGGAAAGCGGCATCGATCTGAAGGGCGACAAGATGGCGCTGCAGCGCCTCAAGGAAGCCGCCGAAAAGGCCAAGATCGAATTGTCGTCCTCGGCCCAGACCGAAATCAACCTGCCGTTCATCACCGCCGACAAATCCGGCCCGAAGCATCTGACGATGAAACTGACCCGGGCGAAATTCGAATCGCTGGTCGACGATCTGGTGCAGAAGACGGTCGAGCCGTGCCGGGCCGCGCTGAAGGATGCCGGGCTGAAAGCCGGCGAGATCGACGAAGTGGTGCTGGTCGGCGGCATGACCCGCATGCCGAAAATCCAGCAGGTCGTCAAAGACTTCTTCGGCAAGGAACCGCACAAGGGCGTCAATCCCGACGAGGTCGTCGCGATGGGCGCCGCCATCCAGGCTGGCGTGTTGAAGGGCGACGTCAAGGACGTGCTGCTGCTTGACGTGACGCCGCTGTCGCTGGGCATCGAGACGCTCGGCGGCGTGTTCACGCGCCTGATCGAGCGCAACACCACGATCCCGACCAAGAAGGGCCAGGTCTTCTCCACGGCCGAGGACAGCCAGTCGGCGGTGACGATCCGCGTGTTTCAGGGCGAACGCGAAATGGCTCAGGACAACAAGCTGCTCGGCCAGTTCGACCTCGTCGGCATTCCGCCGGCGCCGCGCGGCGTGCCGCAGATCGAGGTCACCTTCGACATCGACGCCAACGGCATCGTCAACGTCTCGGCCAAGGACAAGGGAACCGGCAAGGAACAGCAGATTTCGATCAAGGCTTCCGGCGGCCTGTCGGATGCCGACATCGAGAAGATGGTGAAGGACGCCGAAGCGCATGCCACCGAGGACAAGGAGAAGCGCGAGGCGGTCGAGGCAAAGAACCAGGCCGAGTCGCTGATCCATTCGACGGAAAAATCGCTGAAGGAATATGGCGACAAGATTTCCGCCGAGGACAAGGCGGCGATCGAAACCGCCGTTACCGAGACGCGCTCGGCAATCGAAGGCGGCGACGCGGCCGCAATCAAGGCCAAGAGCGAGGCACTGGCCACCGCTTCGATGAAGCTCGGCCAGGCGATGTATGAGGCAGCGCAAGCGGAGGCTGCCAACAAGGACGCGGCGGCAGATGCCGCCAAGGACGAGAATGTCGTCGACGCCGAATTCGAGGAAGTCGACGACGACGACGACAAGAAGAAATCGGCGTAAGGCCGGGCGGCATCGTCGCCCGGCTCTTTCCGGCTTCAGGGGAAGCCGGACGCATGGAGCACATGCGCCGGCTATTGAAATAGAGAACAGGTTTCCGGATTGTCCGCCATGGCGAAAGCCGATTTCTACGAGACGTTGGGGGTCTCGCGCGGCGTCGATGACAAGGAACTCAAATCCGCCTTTCGCAAGAAGGCGATGCAGTTTCATCCAGACCGCAATCCCGACGACAAGGCGGCCGAAGCCAAGTTCAAGGAATTGAACGAGGCTTATGAGATCCTGCGCGATCCGAAGAAACGCGCCGCATATGACCGTTTCGGCCATTCCGCGTTCGAAAATGGCGCCGGCGCGGGCGCAAACGGCTTCGGCGGCTTCGGGGCGGGCACGTTTTCCGACATCTTCGAGGACATCTTCGGCGAGATGATGGGCGGCGGCCGGACGCGCGGGCGCGCAGGCGGCCGCGAGCGCGGAGCCGATCTGCGCTACAACATGGAACTCACGCTCGAGGAAGCCTGGGCAGGCAAGACCGCCGAAATTTCGGTGCCGACCGCGGTAACCTGCGAAAGCTGTTCGGGCTCGGGCGCGAAGCCCGGATCGTCACCGAAGCGGTGCTCGACCTGCGACGGCGCCGGGCGGGTCAGGGCCGCCTCGGGATTCTTTTCGATCGAGCGAACCTGCCCGGCCTGCCAGGGCCGCGGCGAGGTGATTTCCGATCCCTGCGGGAAATGCCACGGCCAGGGGCGGCTCACCAAGCAGCGCTCGCTGTCGGTCAACATCCCGGCCGGAATCGAGGATGGGGTGCGCATCCGCCTGGCCGGGGAAGGCGAAGCCGGCATGCGCGGGGGGCCGGCGGGCGATCTCTACATCTTCCTTTCGATCCGGCCGCACGAATTCTTCCAGCGCGACGGCGCCGACCTGTTCTGCAAAGTGCCGATCTCGATGACGACGGCGGCGCTCGGCGGCCAGTTCGAGGTCACCGCTCTCGACGCGGCCAAGGCCAAGGTCGCCATTCCCGAAGGCACCCAAACCGGCAAGCAGTTTCGCCTGCGCGGCAAGGGAATGCCGGTAATGCGCACGCCGAATTTCGGCGATCTCTACATCCAGGTTGCCGTGGAAACGCCGCAAAACCTGACGCGGCGCCAGCGCGAACTGCTGGAGGAATTTCAAGAGATTTCGTTGGCCAGCAACAGCCCGGAATCGAGCGGATTCTTTTCCCGCATGAAGCAGTTCTTCGAGAAGGGCGCTTGAGCCTCGATCCTCGATATCTGCCTGCGTGCGGAATGCGTCCACACCACGCGGCCGAAAGGACGCAAACACCCACCAGTTCAGCACCGCCGGATTGGCGCAGCACAGACCGGCCCGCATCGGTTGTATTTGCCGGCGCAAGCCTGTATCGCCGTTCTGCACAAGCACGAATGCACGCAGTCGCTGCGGAGTTCCGTCGATGAACCGTATTCCGGCTGTCTCGCGGCTGGTGCGTCAACGCTTCAGTGACGAGATCGTTTTCTGGCGGAGCTGGCTCGACAGTCCGCGCGGCGTCGGCGCAGTGCTTCCGACCTCACCGAAAATGGCAAAGCACATGGCCGAATTGGCCGATCCGGGCTCGGGATTGCCGGTCCTGGAACTCGGACCGGGCACCGGCACCATTACCCGGGCCATCCTGAAGCGCGGCATCCCGCCCGAAAGACTGTTCATGGTCGAGTTCGCGCCGCAATTCGTGCGACTGCTGAAACTGCGGTTCGAAGGCACAAATGTGCTGCAAGGCGACGCATTCGACCTCGACGCGGCATTGGGTGAACACCGCAACCTGCGCTTCGACTCGGTCGTCTGCTCGCTGCCGCTCATGAATTTTGCGATGCGCCGCCGCCGCGCGCTCATTCTCGATTTGCTCGATCGCATTCCGCCCGGACGGCCGATCGTGCTCTTCACGTACGCCATGTTGCCGCCCGTGCGGCCGAAATTTCCGGGCGAGTTCGTCCTCCAGCATCACCACCTTGTCGTGCGCAACGTGCCGCCGGCAAATCTCTGGGTCTACAAGCGCTCATCGGCTGCTGCGGCACATGCCGGCGACACGGCGGCATGAGCGCGCGGATCCTGGTCTTTTCCGGTTCGAACCGCAGTGGCGCCTTCAGTGGAAAAGTCGCCGATTGCGCCATCAAGACGCTGGCGCTGCAGGGCGCGGTGCCGACCCGCATCCTGCTTTCCGATTACCCGCTGCCGATCATGGACGAAGACCTGGAGCGCGAACGCGGAGTTCCGGAACAGGCAAGCCAGCTCGCGCGGCAAATCCACGAACACGACGGATTGCTGATCGCAACACCGGAGTATAACGGCTCGCTGCCGCCGCTATTGAAGAACGCGATCGACTGGGTGACGCGCGTCAGAATCGACGGCGCGCGGGCCTTCGCCGGCAAGCCCGTCGGGCTCGCGTCGTCCTCGAACGGTCAGTATGCCGGCATCCGCGCGATCGGGCATTTGCGCGCCATCCTCAGCCATATCGGCTGCGAGGTGGTGGCGGCCCAGTGCAGCGTCGCCCGTGCGCAAGAAGCGTTCGACGACGACGGCAATTTCCGTCAGAAGCACCTGCAGGCGCATATGGAGCGATTGGCAAAGTCCCTGATCGGCCATTGCGTTATGCCACCGAATCGCCAATAGACGGGCCATGCTGCAGATGAAAGCGGCCCATCATCGCCTGATCGTCGCACTCGACGTCGACCGTCCGGACCAGGCGCGCCGGATTGTCGAGACGCTCGGCGAGGAAGTCGGCTTCTACAAGATTGGCTACCAGCTTGCGTATTCCGGCGGCCTCGAACTGGCCAGGGAACTGAAGTCGGCCGGCAAGAATGTGTTTCTCGACCTGAAGCTCCTCGACATCGACAACACGGTGGCGAAAGGCGTCGAAAGCGTGCTGCGGCTTGGCGCCGACATGCTGACCATACACGCCTACCCGAAGGCGATGGCGGCCGCGGTCGCAGCGGCGAAGGATTCATCCCTGTGCCTGCTCGGCGTCACCGTGCTGACCTCGATGGACGACGGCGACCTCCGGGAAGCCGGATACGCCACCGGCGCGACCGAACTGGTACGCCATCGCGCCCGCCAGGCGCTGGAGGCTGGAATGGGCGGTATCGTGTGCGCTGCGCCGGAAGCTTCCGTCGTCCGCGGGATCGTCGGCGGCAAATTTGCGGTGGTCACGCCCGGAATCCGGCCGGCCGGCAGCGCCGGCGACGACCAGAAGCGTACGGCGACACCTGCTTCCGCCATCGCCGAAGGCGCGACCCATCTGGTGGTCGGACGGCCAATCACGGCGGCCGGCGACCCGCTGCAAGCGGCGCGGCTCATCCTGGAGCAGATGCGAACGGCGTTGTAACCGCGAATCGGCGGTTGATTGTGGCCTTTTTGCACTTGCCATGTTGTTGCAGCGCAACATACTATCCCCTGTTGCGTCAAATCCGGCCCGGCCGGACCTAAAGGGGGCACATGTATTATCAGCTTTTCGAAATGTCGCACGCGGCCATGGGGCCCTGGCGGGCGCTTGCCGATAGTACGCGCCTGTTCTTTTCCAACCCGATCAATCCGGCGGCGCATACGACCTGGGGCAAGCAGCTGGCGGCTGGGGCAGAACTGTTCGAACGGATGACGCGCCGCTACGGCAAGCCGGAATTCGGCATTCACGAAACCAATGTCGGCGGCATGCGCGTGGCGGTGAACCAGAAAGTGGTCTGGAGCCGGCCGTTCTGCAACCTCCTGCATTTCGAGCGGATGCTGCCGAATTCGGTGCCGGCCGGGCCGAAAATCCTGCTGGTGGCGCCGATGTCCGGCCACTACGCGACGCTGCTGCGCGGCACGGTTGCCGAATTCACGCAATTCGCCGACGTCTACATCACCGATTGGGCCGACGCGCGCATGGTGCCGCTCAGCGACGGCCATTTCGACCTCGACGACTATATCGACTACGTGATTTCGATGCTGCATTTCCTCGGCGGAAATACGCATGTCGTCGCGGTATGCCAGCCGTCGGTGCCGGTGCTGGCCGCCGTCGCCCTGATGGAGGCGAGAGGCGACGAGATGGCGCCGACGACGATGACGCTGATGGGCGGGCCGATCGACACGCGCAACAATCCGACCTCGGTCAACCGGCTTGCCGAAACCCGCAGCATCGAATGGTTTCGCGAGAACGTCATCATGCAGGTGCCGTTCCCGCATCCGGGCTTCATGCGCGAGGTCTATCCCGGTTTCCTGCAGCTTTCCGGATTCATGAGCATGAATCTCGACCGGCACCTGGTCGCGCATCAGGAGTTCTTCGCGCATCTGGTGCGCGGCGACGGCGATTCGGCGGAAAAGCATCGCGACTTCTATGACGAATATCTGGCGGTCATGGATCTCGACGCGCCGTTCTACCTGCAAACGGTCGAAACCGTGTTCGTGCGCCACGCGCTGCCCAAGGGCGAAATGATGCATCGCGAAATGCGGGTCGATTGTTCGGCGATCCGGAATACCGCGCTGATGACGGTCGAGGGCGAAAACGACGACATTTCCGGTCTTGGGCAGACCAAGGCGGCGCACCAATTGTGCAAGAACCTGCCGGCCGAAAAACACATCCACTACATGCAGCCGCGCGTCGGCCATTACGGCGTTTTCAACGGCTCCCGGTTTCGCTCCGAGATCGCGCCGCGAATCCTCGATTTCATGCGCAACCATGAACGAGGGGCGCGCGGACAAGCCGCAAAAGCCAGGCCGGCTGCCAAGCTGCGGGCGGTGAAGGCTTGATCGTTACTTAAGCGCGATCACGGTTGCTTGAATTCGGCAACAACCAACACCACCTCAGAAAGCGAGGCGCTCTTGTCCTCCTGATCCTGATGAGGGGTGTTCCCTGAAATGACCCATACCGCATTCATTCGCCCGGCGTTCACGCCGATCACCATCGCCCTGATGATCCTGGGATTCATGATCTTCTGGCCGCTCGGCCTGGCGATGCTTGCCTATATCCTGTGGGGCGACCGCCTCGAGGCCTATCGCGGCGAGATCCGCGAGGCGACCGACAAGTTCAGCGCCAAATGGGGCCGCGAATGCGGCGGGCGTCACAAGCAATGGAACCGCGCCGCCCGCACGGGTAATGTCGCCTTCGACGAATGGCGCGAGGCCGAATTGAAGCGCATCGAGGAAGAGCGCCGCAAGCTCGACGAGATGCGGGCCGAATTCGACGCGCATTTGCGCGAATTGCGCCGGGCGCGCGACCGCGAGGAATTCGAGGCCTTCATGGCGGCCCGCCACAAGCGCGATGGCGAAGGCGGCAAAAATGGTAATGGCGGATCGCCCAAGTCCGTGCCGGATACCTGACCGTCAGCCAGGTTTCCCAGTTAAAACAATGGTTTGGAACGAGGCCCAGCGCTCCGTTCCTTTTTTGTACTCTCCATTATTTTTTTGAGCCACGGGCAAAAATTTTCCGCGTTTTTAGCGGAAGAATCCTCTAACCTTCCGTCCATCCTCAACCATTCCCTGCTCAATATGCCGGCCAGGCGCGGTAATTCGCAAACGCAAAAGCGGCGCAAGGACCGCGAAATCGAGGCTGACGGCCGCCTCCTGCTGGTGCGCGTGACCGAGATCCCGGTGGCGCGGCGCATGACCTTGCGCATCGTGCCCGGCGGGCGAGAACTGCAGCTGACGATCCCGCACCATGTGGCGAATTCCGAGGTCGACGCGTTCCTGGCACGCAACCGCAACTGGGTGGCGGCGCGGATTTCGCGCCTGCCGCCGGCAACCGCCATCGCTAAAGACGCCGTCATCCCGTTTCGCGGCCATCCGCACCGCATCGTCTGTACGGGCAGCGTGCGCGGCCTGATCGAGACGGGCCGGTTGCGCGGCGAACGGGTGCTGTCGGTTCCCGGCGATCCGGAACATGTCGGACGGCGAACAGTGGATTTCCTGCGCCGGACCGCACGCCGCGAGATCGACGAAGCGGTTGACCGGCACGCCGGAAAACTCGGCGTGCGGCCGAAATCGATCCGCATCACCGACAGCCGCAGCCGCTGGGGCTCGTGCTCGGAAACGCGGACGCTGTCGTTTTCCTGGCGAATCATCATGGCGCCGCCGGTGGCGCTCGACTACCTGACAGCCCACGAGGTCGCGCATCTGAAGGAAATGAACCATTCGGCCGCCTTCTGGCGATTGGTGGCGCGCCTGTGCCCGGACATGGAAGCGCAGAAAGCGTGGCTGCGTGCCAATACTGAACGGCTGCATTCGATCGTAATCGAATAGCGTCGGGCGATCGCGGCGCTGGCCACGACACGGCGGAACCGCTATGGCAGCGCCGTGAAACTCGACATCAAGATTTGCGGGCTATCGACGCCGGAAACCATCGACGCGGCATTGCGCTGCGGTGCCAGCCATGTCGGCTTCATCTTCTTCGACAAGAGCCCGCGCAACATCGACCCGGCGCGGGCCGGCGAACTCAGGGCCGCCGCCCGCGGCAAGGCCGGCGCTGTCGCCGTCACCGTCGACGCCGACGACCGGCGGCTCGACCACATCGTCGAAACTATGGCGCCGGACATGCTGCAACTGCATGGCCGCGAGAGTCCGCAGCGCGTCGCCGAGCTGAAGGCGCGCTACGGCCTTTCCGTGATCAAGGCGCTGCCCATCTCGACGCGGCAGGACCTCGGCGCGGCAAGCGATTATTCCGGCATCGCCGACCGGTTGATGTTCGACGCCAAACCACCGCCGGGGGCATCTCTGCCCGGCGGCAATGCGACCCGTTTCGACTGGTCGATCCTGCAAGCGCTGCCGCCGGAAACCGACTACCTGCTGGCCGGCGGTATCGATCCGCAAAATGTCGGCGAAGCGATCGCGATCGCGCATCCGCCGGGCCTCGACGTCTCCTCGGGCGTCGAATGCGCTCCCGGGGTCAAGGACATCGGGTTGATCGAGGCGCTGTTTGCGGCGATCCGCAAGGCACGCGCCTGAGCCCGGAGATTGCGGCAGCCTTGCGTCGCCCGACGCATTGCAGCGCCATGCCGGAACCGCTATCACGCTCGTGGCCTGCCGAGCGCCTCGCAAGGAACCCGAAATTGACCAAGCCAGTCGCGCCGAATTCGTTCCGCACCGGACCCGACGAGAACGGGTTTTTCGGCATTTTCGGCGGCCGTTACGTTGCCGAAACGCTAATGCCGCTGATCCTCGAGCTGGAGCAGGCCTATAACGACGCCAAGAACGATCCGGGATTCCATGCGGAACTCGGTATGCTCAACACGCATTACACCGGCCGGCCGTCGCCGCTCTATTTCGCCGAACGGCTGACGGACCATCTGGGCGGCGCGAAAATCTACTTCAAGCGCGACGAACTCAATCACACCGGTTCGCACAAGATCAACAACTGCCTCGGCCAGATCCTGCTCGCCAAGCGCATGGGCAAGACGCGCATCATTGCCGAGACCGGCGCCGGCCAGCACGGCGTGGCTGCCGCGACCGTGTCGGCGCGCTTCGGCTATCCCTGCGTCGTCTACATGGGCGCCACCGATGTCGAGCGCCAGTCGCCCAACGTCTTCCGCATGAAACTGCTCGGGGCGGAAGTGAACCCCGTCACCTCCGGCGCGGGCACGCTGAAGGACGCGATGAACGAGGCGCTGCGCGACTGGGTCACCAATGTCGAGACGACCTATTACATCATCGGCACCGCCGCCGGCCCGCACCCCTATCCGGAGCTGGTGCGCGATTTCCAGTCGGTGATCGGGCGCGAAGCAAAAGAGCAATTGCAGGCCGCCGAAGGCAGATTGCCCGACCTGCTAGTCGCCGCCGTCGGCGGCGGCTCCAACGCCATCGGTCTGTTCCACCCGTTCCTCGATGACAGGCAAGTGGCGATCGTCGGCGTCGAAGCCGGCGGGCACGGGTTGTCGGGCGACGAGCACTGCGCGTCGCTGACCGCCGGCCGGCCGGGCGTGTTGCACGGCAACCGTACCTACCTGCTGCAGGACGGCGACGGCCAGATCAAGGAAGGCCATTCGATTTCGGCCGGCCTCGATTACCCCGGCATCGGGCCCGAACATTCCTGGCTGAAGGAGACCGGCCGCGTCGAATACGTGCCGATCATGGACACCGAGGCGCTCGATGCGTTCCAGCTCCTGTGCAAGCTCGAAGGCATCATCCCGGCGCTGGAGCCCTCGCACGCGCTGGCCGAGGTCATCAAGCGCGCGCCGAAGATGAAAAAAGACCAGATCATCGTGATGAACCTGTGCGGGCGCGGCGACAAGGACGTGTTCACGGTCGGCAAGCATCTCGGCGTTGAACTCTAGGAAGGCGATCTTGACCACCCGCATCGACACCCGTTTTGCCGCGTTGCGCGCCGAGGGCCGGCCGGCGCTGGTGACGTTCGTCACCGCCGGCGATCCCGATCTGGCGACCTCGCAGGAAATCCTGAAGCGCCTGCCCGGCGCCGGCGCCGATCTGATCGAGATCGGCATGCCGTTCTCCGATCCGATGGCCGACGGCCCGGCGATTCAGCAAGCCGGCCAGCGCGCCTTGAAGGGCGGCCAGACCATGGCCAAGACCCTCGACATGGTGCGCGCCTTCCGCAATGGCGACCACGCCACGCCAATCGTGCTGATGGGCTATTACAATCCGATCCAGAACTGGGGCAACGACAAGTTCGTGGCCGACGCGAAGGCTGCCGGCGTCGACGGGTTGATCGTCGTCGACCTGCCGCCGGAAGCCGACGAGGAACTGTGCCTGCCGGCGATGCAGGCGGGTTTGAACTTCATCCGCCTGGCGACGCCAACGACCGACGACAAGCGCCTGCCGCGCGTGCTGAAAAATACCTCGGGCTTCCTATATTATGTCTCGATCACCGGGATCACCGGCGCAGCCGCCCCCGATCCCGGAAAAGTCGCCGCGTCGGTGGCGCGCATCAAGCACAAGACCGAGCTGCCGGTGGCGGTCGGCTTCGGCGTCCGGACAGCCGAACAGGCGCGCGTGATCGGCGAGGCGGCGGACGGCGTCGTCGTCGGCTCAGCCCTGGTCAGCGCGATTGCCGGGACGCTCGACGCCAGCAATCGGGCGACATCGGCGACAGCCGGCGCCGTCGAGGCACTGGTCAAGGAACTGGCCGGGGGCGTGCGTTCGGTGCGCAAGAAGCCGGTTGCCGCCTGAACCGGCGACGCGATTTCGCCACCGCGCCGTTGCATATCGGCGGCAAAGGAAAGGTTCTCGACATGAACTGGATCACCAGCTTTGTGCGGCCGAAAATCTCCAGCCTGCTCAACCGCAAGCAGATGCCGGAAAACCTTTGGGTCAAATGCCCGAAGACCGGCGAGATGGTGTTTCACAAGGATCTCGAGGCCAATCTCGGGGTCATCCCGAATTCCGGCTATCACATGCGGATCAACGCCACCGAGCGATTGAAGCAGTTCCTGGACGCCGAATTCGAGTTGCTGGAAACGCAGAAGGTGGCGACCGATCCGCTGCGCTTCCGCGACAAGGTCAGGTATGCCGACAAGCTGAAGGAGCAGCGCCGCACCACCGAGATGGAGGATTCGGTGATCGCCGCGCGCGGCAAGTCCGATCGCATCGAAGTCGTCGCCATCGTCCACGACATGCGCTTCATCGGCGGCTCGCTCGGCATGGCCGCCGGCGAGACGATCGTGAATGCGATGTCGCTTGCCGTGCGGGAAAAACTGCCGGTGGTGCTGTTTGCCGCTTCCGGCGGCGCGCGGATGCAGGAAGGCATCCTGTCGCTGATGCAATTGCCGCGCACGACTGCGGCTGTCGAAATGCTGAGGGAAGCCGGCTGTCCCTACATCGTCGTGCTGACCAACCCGACTACCGGCGGCGTTTCTGCTTCCTACGCCATGCTCGGCGACGTGCATATCGCCGAACCGGGCGCCGTCATCGGTTTTGCCGGCCGCCGCGTCATCGAGCAGACGATCCGCGAGAAGTTGCCGGATGATTTCCAGACCGCCGAATATCTGCAGCAGCACGGGATGGTCGACCTGGTCGTCGACAGGCGGGAATTGAAGGCGACGATTTCGCGAATCCTGTCCCTCCTCCTGAAGCGCCCGCCCGAACGCCTTTTGCTCGACCACAGGCCGGAGCTGCCGGCAGAAGCCACCGCCGCCTGATCCGCAAATTCCAATGCTCGCCAATACGGGTGCGCGCGCCCGCCAACTGATCGAACGGCTTTTGACCGTCCACCCGAAAGGGTACGATCTGACGCTCGACCGGATCGTCCGGTTGATGGACCGTCTCGGCAACCCGCAGGATTCGATTCCGCCGGTGTTTCACGTCGCCGGCAGCAACGGCAAGGGCTCGACCATCGCTTTCCTGCGGGCAATCCTCGAAGCGGCCGGCAAAAGCGTCCACGTTCATACCTCGCCGCATCTGGTCGACTGGCGCGAGCGCTACCGCATCGGCAAGCCGGGCGGCGGCCTGCTGGTCGACGACGATGCATTGGCGGATGCCGTCGCGCGCGCCGAAACCGCGAATGCGGGCGAACCGATCACCGTGTTCGAGTTGCTGACCGCGGCGATGTTCATTCTATTTGCCGAGCATCCGGCCGATTTCTGCATCGTCGAGGTCGGGCTCGGCGGCCGTTTCGACGCCACCAACCTGGTCGCGCACCCGTTCGCCTGCTGCATCACCGGCATCGGCCTCGACCACCAGCTTCAGCTCGGAGACACGCTGGAAAAGATTGCCTTCGAAAAGGCCGGCATCCTGAAACGCGCCAGTCCGGCCGCGATTGCGCGCCAGCCGGAGGCCGCGCGATCCCTGTTCGAACGCGTCTGCCGCGAGCGCGGCGTGCCGGCCGTCTTTGCCGGCACCGATTTCGACTGCCATGCCCAGGGCGGCCGCTTCGTGTTCCAGGACGGTGACGGCTTGCTCGACCTGCCGCAGCCGCGACTTTTCGGCTTTCACCAGCTCGACAACGCCGCAACGGCGATCGCGATCCTGCGCAAGACGCTGCCGGACCTGCCGGAAGACGCCTATGCTGAAGGAATGCGAACCGTGCGCTGGCCGGGCCGCATGGAATTGCTTCGGTCCGGGAAACTGCACGATAGCGCGCCAAAGGATGCCGAAATCTGGATCGATGGCGGGCACAACCCGGCAGGCGCGGCGGTGGTCGCAACTGCGCTGGCCGATCTGGAAGAGCGCAATCCGAAACCGCTGGTCCTGGTCGCCGGCATGCTCACCACCAAGGACGCGGCCGGATTCCTGGCAGCGTTCCGCGGGCTTGCCAACCACGTCTACACCGTCCCGGTGTCCGACAGCGACAGCGGATTTGACGCCGGGGAACTGGCAACCATAGCTGCCGGCGCGGGCTTTGCCGCGACACCGGCGAAGTCACTTTCGGACGCGCTCGGCGAAATCAAAAAGCGCACGGGCGAACCCGTGCGCATCATCGTCTGCGGATCGCTGTATCTGATCGGCGAGGTACTTCGCGAAAACGGGACCCCGCCGAATTGAGCGCGCTTACGCGGCGCTCTTGATCCAGTCCGACAGTGCCGACTTCGGCCGCGCGCCGACCTGCAGCGAGGCGGGTTCGCCGCCCTTGAAGAGCATCAGCGTCGGAATCGAACGGACACCGTACTTGGCGGCCAAATCCGGATTGTCATCGATGTTCAGCTTGGCGACCTTGACCTTGCCGGCCATTTCGGTGGCAATTTCTTCCAGGCTCGGGGCGATCATCTTGCACGGACCGCACCATTCGGCCCAGAAATCCACCACGACCGGGACATCGGAATCGAGTACTGCCGATTTGAAATTCCCGGAATCGACCTTCACTGTCACCATTTTCTGCTCCTGTGCGGGCTTCGGCCCGTATATTAGCGATTCGTGATATTCGATCCCTAAGGTAGGAAGCACGGTGCCGAGCGTCAAGGCGCGGCTCCGGCATTGCGATCAATCGACGGTGATCGCTGCGATTTTCCGGTCGATTGCCGCCTTGTCCAGCACCTCGATCTCGCCGGTTCGCGTGCGCACCAGTACGCCGCGCAGGGCAAGCCCGGGATGGATGCGGCCAAGCAGCGCGCCATAGAGCGCCAATTGCAGGCGTTCGCCCTCGAGCGTATCAAAGTCGGCGTCGCCGCCCGACTTGAACTCGGCGAATTCCACCGCATCGGCGGTCATCGCCAACCGGTCGATCTGACCCGAAACCGACATTTTGCGGCCGGCGATCTCGATTTGCCCGCCGATGCGCACCTCGGCGCGGCCGGCAGGCGAGAATACCAGTTGCAGGGCGGGATCGGCGAGAACCGCGCCCGCCTCGGCGAGAATTTCGCTACGCAGCGCGTCTCCCCATCGCGGAAACTGGCGCTGCAGCCAGCGTGCGCCATGCTCGGTGCGTTGATCGGCCGCAAGACCGGGCAGGAACTGGAGCAAACGGTGGATGGCAATGCCGCGCTCGCGCGCCTGGCGTCGACGGTCCCTCGCGGCGGCGAATGGCGCCGCGTTGCGTGTGCCCCGCGCGGCGCTGCCCCGCTCCAGCAAGCGGCTCGCCTCGGACGGCGACAGTGGTCGTGGCGGCGCGATTTCGCGGCGGGCAGGGACAAACAACCATGCGGGCGCGTCAACCTCCACGGCCTCGGGTTGCTGCTTTTCCGCCATATCTGGCGACGGTCGCGGATCGTCGCGGCGGTGGCGCGGCGAACGCCAGATCCATTCGGCTATCCCGCCGTCTTCCGCGACAACGGCTTCGGCATCGCCTGCCAGCGCTTCGAAAACCATCTTGTGCCAATGGGCGTGCGCGGTCTCCCGCTTGCCGCGATAGCCGCAAACGATCAGCCGGTCGGCGGCCCGCGTCATCGCGACATAGAGCAGCCGGCGATATTCGCCGTCCTGCGCCTGTTGCCATTTGTCGATTTCGGCATCGATCAGGCCGGCGCTGTCGGAATTTTTTTTGCGCCACAGGAATGGCCTCGCGCCTGCATCTTCGCCGACCTGGAGGACCGTTGGCCGATGACTCGGATGGGTCGCTGGCGAGCCGGGATCGACCAGAAACACGACCGGCGCCTCCAGGCCCTTGGCCGAATGCACGGTGATGACGCGGATTTCGTCGCGACGCGTATCGACATCGCGCTTGATCTCGGGCGGCGCGCGCTCGAGCATGGCAATGAATTCGCGCAGGCCGGACCCGCTCGACTGGCCACCCGCCAGCGCCAGTTCCTCGAACATGTCGAGGACATCCTCGGCCTCCGCGCCGAGCCGCTCGGCGAATGCCTTGCGGGCGCGATCCCGGCCAAGGACCGATGCAAAGAAGGAAAAGGCGTCGCCAGACGCGGCCGCCTGCATCCACGGGCGCAAGCGGGCAAGAATGCGTTTCGCCAATTCTTGCGTCTGACCGGACATTTCGGTCAGCCGGCAAAGATGGTCGAACAGGCCGATGTCGCGGCGATCGCCGGCAAGCGTAGTCAAGGCAGCATCGTCAATGCCGACGAGCGGGCTCTTCAACAAGGCGGCCAGCGAAAGGTCGTCGGCCGGCTGCAGGACGAAGCGGCCGAGCGCCAACAGGTCCTCGACCGACACATGCTCGGTCAACACCAGCCGATCGGCGCCGGCAATCGCCAGGCCGCGCGATTTCAATTCGCGGATCAGCGCGGTCATGAACGAATCGCGCTTGCGCACAAGGACAAGGATGTCGGCAGGGCGCAGCGGGCGGTCCATGCCGGGCAAGCGTTCGCCGCCCGACAACCATTCGTCGATGGTTGCCGCGATCCGCCGGGCAAGCCGCATCTTGGGGTCCGCCTGGGCCAAGACGTCGATCGGGGCGAGCCAGTCCTCCGGTTCCTCGCGCTCCCCCGGGGCCAAAATGGGCCAGATGCGCACTTCGCCGGGATCGCGCTCTCGCGAAGCACCATGCAGGGTTTTTGCCTCGGTCTCGCTCAGGCCGGCGAAATTGGCCGGGTTGGCGAACACCACGTCGACGGCGGCGAGGATATCGGGAACCGAACGAAACGAAAGGTGCAGCGAGACGTCCTGGAAATGGCGGCCGCCATCGCGCACCTGTTTTGCATAATCGACGCGCTCCGCAGCGAAACGGCCCGGCACCGCCCCCTGGAAGGAGAATATCGACTGCTTCTCGTCGCCGACGGCAAACACCGTGCGTGTCTTGTCCGACGCCCCGAGGCCGGCGAAGAAATCCGTCGTCAATGCCCGGATGATTGCCCATTGTGACGGGCTGGTATCTTGCGCCTCATCGACGAGAACATGGTCGATGCCCTGATCGAGCTTGTACTGGACCCACTGGCTGACGCCGGTCTTGGTCAGCAGGTTCCTGGCGCGCTCAATCAGGTCGGCATAATCGACCAGGCTGGCGGCCGCCTTCCTGGCGGCATAGCGTTCGAGAATCGTGCGGGCGACGGCGAACAGCGCCTGAGAATCCCGCAGCAGACGCCAGTCGGCGAGGCTTGCGATTGCGCCGCGCGCCGGCTCGGCCAGACCGAGCAGCGTCTCGTTCAGCGCCGGGAGCTTTTTCGCCAGCGGCTTGGTCAGCAAGGCGCTGCGCGGCTCCAGGTCCTTGGTCAGAAAAATAGCAGCGAACGCCCGCAATTTTGCGACCGGCGCGGTTTCCGCGAAAAACCGGTGTACGCGTTGCGAAAACTCGTGGTCGCGCCTTGTGCTGCGGGCGGCTGCTTCGGCCAGCGTAACAAATCCACGCTTGTCCTGTTCCATCGCCGCCAGCAGACGCCGAGCCAATGCCTCCTCGTCTTCGGCCGGATCGAGGCCGAGACGGACCCACAGGTCCGCGAGCGGCAGTTCCCGGTTCCGGTCGTACCATTCGCGAAATGCTTCGGCGCTGCCCAGGATCAGGTTCAGCGTTTCGTCGATCGTCTTGTCGGTGGCGGCGATCGCGAGCCGATGGACCGCGGCGGCGACTTCGGACGGCGCCGTGCCGTTTGCGACCTCGCGAAATACGTCGCGCTTGCTGGTTTCGAGGAGGTTGGCGCGGATCGCATCGTCGGCGACGGAAAAATGGCCCGGCACATTCGCCTCCAGCGGGAACTGGTGCAGAAGCGCCTCGCAGAAGGCGTGAATGGTCTGGATCTTCAGGCCACCCGGCGTGTCGAGAGCATGCGCGAACAGGGAACGCGCCCGGCTTTTCAGTTCAGCGGAGGGTTCGTCCGCGGTCAGGTCGCGCAATTGCCGGTCGAGTTCGGCGTCTGCCAGCATGACCCAATTGCCGAGCGTTTCGAATATCCGGTTGGCCATTTCGGCTGCGGCAGCCTTGGTGAAGGTCAGGCACAGGATGCGACCCGGCTCAACGCCAGACAACAGCAGGCGGACGACACGGCGCGAAAGCACGAAGGTCTTGCCCGAGCCTGCATTGGCCGAAACCCAGGCCGAATTTTGCGGATCACTGGCGCGCGACTGTGCCTGAGCGGTGGCGGCGTCGATTCGGACCGCTCGCCGCTCATTCATCGTCGGTATCGATTCCGGCCGACCATTCGCGTACCCGCGCCAGATGGTCGAACTCTCCCGACATTTCGCCGGCCCGCTTGACCCGGATGCGCGACGGATAGCCGCGCAACGGATCGCGATAGCCGGCGACCAGCTGTTCGAGCCTGGCCCATGTCTTGCCGACGAGTTCTGCGGGATCCCTGGCGCCGTCCTTGCCGCCGATGATGTTCCTGACCTGCAGTTCTTCCGACAGGTTGAGCCGCACATAGACGAGGTTGGAGAGAGGGCCAGTGGCCGCGTTTCCGAACGCTTTCAGCCGCGCCATGCCGGCCTCCAGCGCCAACTGCGGCGAGAACGTCTGCGCTTCCCTGACGCCCGGCATCTGGCTGGATTTGTAGTCGATAATCTCGATCGCCCCGTCGTTCAGGATATCGATGCGGTCGGCGCGGCCGGAAAGCCTGAACGCGCCATCACTGACCCCGACCGAGCCGCCAACCTCGACCAGGCTCACCGCGATTTTCGAGAGGCGCTCTTCCTCGAAATCGACAAATGCCCGACCGATCTCGGCAAAGCGGGCCTGCAGCAACAGCTTTTCGTCCGGGTCGAGCTTGGCGCCTGCGAGCACCTCGTCCGCAACGTTCCCAAAACGCAGGATCGCCTGTTGCCGCGTTTCGCCCGCCGGCCGTGCGCGCACGAAATTCGCGACAATGTCGTGCAGCAATATGCCGCGGATCGCGAAATCGAGTGGTTGATCCAACGCCGGAAGCCGGCGCAAGCCGAGTACATGCCGGGCATGGATCGCGTAGGGATCGCGGATCAAGGTCTCGATCTCGGTCACCGAAAGCCTGTTTGGCCGCAATGCCACCGGCGGCTTCGGCTCGGGCGGCGGACTTCGTTTCGGAGGACCGGCGGGCGCATCGATGCGCCGGACCAGCGCCAGCAATCGCTCGCCGCGCGCGCGCATGTCGACGGCGGCGCCGGAAAGAATCAGCAAGCGCTGCAGCCAGCGCGATGCGATCGTCGGCGCGGAAGCATCGCGCAACGCGCGCGTCAGGATCACTTCGCCGCGGCTCGCCAGCTGTTCGAAATCATGGGCTGCCTGGCCGGTGCGGCGCTCGGGCGGCGACAAGCCGATCAATGCCCGCATCGGGCGGTTGAGATAGGCGTCGTTGCGCGCGATCGCCGGCCAGGTTCCTTCGTTCAGTCCGCCGAGGATGAAAAGGTCGACATCCTGCAATCGCGCTTCCAATGGACCCCAGATGTGCAAGCGCGGATGCGTCGGACGGACCTTGCGCACGGCCTGCTCGGCAAGCAGCGCGCGCAGCAGGTTCGGCAGTTCAGCGGAATCGAAATGCAAGAAATCGTCGGCACGCGTGCCCTGGGATTCCTCTTCGACGCGATCGAGCAGCGCGATAAGTTCGGGGCCACCTTCGGATTCGAGCCAGACGTCCGGATCCGGGCAAAGCCGGAACAAGGTCGCGGTCAAGTTGGCGACCGCCGCGCGCACCGATACGCGCTCGGGCCAATCGGCCGCCGGATCGAAGACCGCATCGAGCCACGCGGCGAATTCGCCAATCTCCGACCAGTCCTCTTCCGTCAGCCGGGCGACCGCCGAATGCAGATGCCGATCGGTCCTGGCGTGTTCCCTTGCGACATCCGCGGCCCGCGCCAGGCAGCCGGGCAGCCGATCCGGCACGGCGCTGCGCAGGACGGCAAGTTCGAAATTGCGGGCCGTCTGGAGCCGCGTGCCCGCGACCATTGGATGCGTGCAAAGTTCGGCGATAGCCGCGCCGGAGGTTTCGCCGGCAGCGATCCTGGCGACGAGCAGCATGAAAGCGCCGGCCGAAGTCTCGGCAAGATCGCGGCCGGCGCTGTCGTCGACTTCGATACCGAACCGTTCCAGTTCGGCCGCGACACGGCGCGCAAGCGACCGGTCGGGCGTTACCAGCGCGGCGGTTTTTTGCGGCTGCTCGGCGACTTCGCGCAGGGCGATGGCAATGGCAAGCGCTTCCTGGCGGGCGTTGGGCGCTTCGACCACCGAGATTGCGGCGTCCGCACCCGGTTTATGCTTGCCGGCGGAATGCCACGCTCCGGTGGCACCGGCAGGCAACAGGCTCGCCGCGACCAGCCGTCGCCGCGCGGCAGCCTCTACTGCTTCCCCGCCGAGGACGTCCACATCGTCGCGGACAACGCCGATGCGCGCGAGAAGTTTCGCCAGGCCTGCCTGGGCGTGGCCGGCAAGCGCCGCCTGGCCGATTGCGTCTGAAGCCATCTGAAGCTGTTTCCAAACGGGATCCGGCATATCGAGGTCGAGCCCCGGCAATACGATCGCGCCGGCGTCGTGGCGGGCGACCGCAGCCATGAACCGCGCGGTTGCCGGAATCGAACCGGTCGAGCCGGCAACAATGACGGGTCCGCGGAATTCGCCAGCGGCAAGCGCGCGGATGCGGCGATCCAGCAGCAACGTCCGTCGAACCGCGGGTTCGATGCGTCCGCTTTCCTCGCGGATCGAAGGCCAGGTCTCGGTGAGGATGCGCAGGAATTGCGCGGTCAGGTCCCACCATTGCGCGAAGGTGTCGCCGGGGATTTCGGCGAGCGCATGCCAGGGAATTTCCTCCGTCTCCATCTGGTCAAGAAGGCCGGCCAATTCCCCCGCCAGCCAGACCGCGTCGGCAGTCGAGGACGGTAGCACGATTGCTTCGTCCGCAAATGTCTGGCGGGCTTGGTCGGACAACGCCTCGGCCCACCCTCGAACGAGGCTTGCCAGTTCCAGCCGGCGCTCGAATTCGCCGACCGCCGGCGGCAATTCCCAATCGTCGCGGCCGAAGCCGGCGAATTCGTCTTCCTCGACGTCGCCAAGCGTGCGCACGGCCGGCAGATAGGACGCCGGAGCGCCGGCGGCGCGCAGGATTTCCTCGCCAAAAGCGCGCGCCGCGCGGCGCGTCGGCAGAAATATCGTGGCGTCGGCAAGCCGGACCGGATCGGCCCCCGGCAGATAGTCCTCGACCAACCGTCCGTCGATCAGCGCGCGGGCAAGTTCTGGCAAGAATGGCCGGCCGGCCGGGACAGAAAAGATCCGGGGTCGACGGCTTGTTGCCGTATCCGCATGCATCGCCGGTCAGGCCGCGCTTCGCGCGATTGCGGATTCAGCCTCACGAATCGACTGCGGCGTGCCGATATGGAGCCAGAGCCCCTCCAGGCGCAGACCAAAGAGGCGCTCGGCGGCAATCGCCTCGTCGAACAGGCGGTTCAGCGAAAACGGACCTTGCGGCGCGGCGGCGAAGGCGCGCGGATGGAAGATCGCAGCGCCGGCATAGGCAAACGGCGCGACCTCGCGCTCGGCACGCCGCGTCAATCGACCGGCCCCGTCCATCAGGAAGTCGCCGCGCCCCGAATAGCCGATCGAATTGGCCATGGCGCTGAGCAGCAGCAGGATATCCATGCGGCTTTCGTCCCAAGCGTCGGCGAGCCGCAACAGATTCGGGCGGAAACCCTCGATCCAGAAGGTATCGGCGTTGAGGACGAAAAACGGCGCGCCGCGCAGATGCGGCAGCGCCTTGGCGACGCCGCCACCCGAATCGAGCAACTGTTCGCGTTCGTCGGAGAGGACGATACCGGGTCGCTTGCGCTGCGACAGATGCCCGCCAAGCTGGTCGGCAAAATGGTGGAGATTCACCACCGCTTCGCCAACGCCGGCATCCGCCAGCGCATCGAGCGCGTGATCGATCAAGGCCTTTCCGCAAACGCGCACCAGCGCCTTCGGCATGGCATTCGTCAGCGGCCGCATCCTCGTGCCAAGGCCCGCCGCGAGCACCACGGCGGATTTGGGCAATTTCCGTTTCTCAACCATGCGTTTCCGGACAATTTGCGATTCGCGCCGACAGGTTTGCGCCCAATTCGGGCAAGCGCAAGCCTCAGCGTCCGGCCGCGGGGCCGATATATCTGCGCCACCAGTCGCGCAAGGACGACAAGGCCGGATGGCGCAGGTTGCGCTCCATATAGCCAAGCAGGCGCGGCAGGTGGCGCAAATAGCCGGGTTTGCCGTCGCGCACGTTCAACCGCACGAATATGCCGAGGATTTTCGTCGCCCGCTGCGCCGCCAGAATCGCATAATCGCGGCGCAAGCGCTCGGCGTCCTCGGCGTCGAGGGCGGCTTCGGCGAGATAGGATTCGACGATCGCCTGTTCCAGGTCGGCCGGGATATCGACGCGCGCATCCTGGCCAAGCGAGGCAAGATCGTAAGCGGCCGGGCCGATCACCGCGTCCTGGAAATCGATCAGGCCGAGATTCCGCGGAAAGCCAATATCGCCGCGCCAGATCAGGTTCGGCGAATGATAGTCGCGCAACACCAGCGAACGCCAGGATCCGGCAAGTTGCGAAATCAGCTCCGCCCAAACCGCTTCGAACTCGGCGCGCGCTTGCGCACCTGGATGACGGGCAGTCGCATGCGGCAGATACCAGTCCTGGAACAGGCTTACCTCGATTCCCAATGCTCCCGGATCGTAGGAAGGCAGTACGTGAACCGCGGTTTCACCGCGGCTGTCCGTGACCTCGATGGTTTGCGGTGCCGGCTGGCGGTGCAGGCGCGCCAGCGCCCTGGCGGCGTCCAGGTAGCGCTCGCGAACGGGATTGCCGGCCGCATCGACCACGGCGCCGGTTCCCAAATGCTCGAGGAGCACCAGTCCGGCGCCAAGATCGGCGGCAAATATCTCGGGCGCCGCGAATCCAAGCCGGCGCAGGTGACCGGCAATCGCGACGAAAGGCACGATATCCTCTGCCAGATGCGCGATCCGGCTATAGGGTTTGCCGTCGCGGATCGGTGGGCCGTCCGGCTGGCGAGGCGCGTCCATGACGATGCGAACCGCATCATCGGCCTCGACCGCTTCGTAGCGCCGCGTGGATGCGTCTCCTTGCAGATACCGGCGTGTGCCTGCGGCAAATTCGTTCCGAGAAAGGAAGCAGCGAATGGCAAGGCTTCGCTCGATCCGCTGCGCCAGAGCCGCGCCTACGTCGTCCGCGGCCACAATCGAAGCGATCCGGCCGTCGCCCGGGCCGTCGCGCAAACTGATCGTGACGGCGCCGGCCGGCAAGAATTTGCCGGCATGTTGCGGCCATTCGACCAGCGTCAGGCCGAGCGCGAATTCGCCGAGGCCGAGTTCGGCGCATTCTTCCGGATCGGTGATGCGATAAAGATCGAAATGCGCGACCGGCACGGAAGTCTCGTAGGTCTGGCAAATCGTGAATGTCGGGCTCGGGATCTCCAGTCCGGGGTCCGAAGCCAAATGCCGGATCATGCCACGCGCGAGACAGGTCTTGCCGGCGCCGAGTTCGCCGGCAAGGCCGATCACGTCGCCCGGCCGGATCGCCATGGCGACATCGGCGCCGAGGCGCTCGGTTGCATACGGATCGGCAAGCGGAATATCCGCGATGGCCATCGATCGTATTTCCGGTCAGGCCGCTTTCGTCTTTTCCGCCGGACCGGGAAGGAAAAGAATGAAGCCGGCGCCGGACCGCCGTTCGGCGTCCACGCGCAGGGTGCCGCCGTGCAGTTCGACGAGGCGCTTGGCGATCGACAGGCCAAGGTCCGAACCGCGACGATTGCGGTCGCCGGAGCGGCGCTCGAAGCGACCGAAGATGCGTTCGCGATCGGCCGGCTCGATCATAGGGCCTTCATCGGAAAAGATCAGCTCGACGCCTTCGCCGCCGTGGCGCGATGCCACCTGAATCGCACCGCCATCCGGCGACATCGCGGCGCAATTGGCGAGAACGTTGAAGACAATCTGGCGCAGGCGGCCGGCGTCGGCGAGCACGGCGCCGGCGCGCGGATCGAGCGCGATCTCGACGCGAACCTGGCGCGCCCGCAAGCGCGCCTCGATCTCGACGACGCAGGCATCGACGATCGGCCGCAACCGCGTCTGTCGTCTGTCCAGTTCGATCACACCGGCGTCGATGCTGGCGAGGTCGAGAATGTCATCGATCAGGGCTTTCAGCACGTCGGCCGCCTGGCCGACATGCCCGACATATTCCTCCTGCTTGGCATTCAGCTTGCCGATATTCTGCATGGCGAGCAGCTCGGTGAACCCGGCGATGCTGGTGAGCGGCGCGCGCAATTCATAGGAAACGTTCTGGATGAACCGGGTCTTCAGCAGATCCGACTGCTCCAGCGCCTCGTTGCGTTCGCGCAGCGTGCGCTCGAATTTGACGGTCGCGGTGACATCGGTGATGGTCAGCAAGCTCTGTGCCGCCGGCAGCGGAACCAGCGCATAATCGAGGATCGCGCCGGAATCGAGTTCGATGCGGCCGGTCATGGTGTCGCGGCTTTCGTCGAAGCCAGTAACGCGGTCGGCGATTGCCTGCCAGTCCTCCCCTTGCCCGATCATGGCGGCGGCTGCGGCGAATTTCGAGACATGCAAGCCGGCCTGGACTGTTTCAGCCATGTTCCAGAGCGTCGCGAAGGCCGGATTGAACAGGCGCAGGCGACCGTCCGGCCCGAAGACAGCGACGGCTTCGCGCAAGTGATCTAGGGTCTCGCCCTGGATGTGCTGCAGCGCATTGAAGTTGCTCTGCAATTCCAGGTGCTCGGTGACGTCCTGGAACACCCAGGTGGCGCCGCCAGGGCTGTGCGGATTTGCAAAAACGCGCAAGGTCTGGCCATCGCCGAGATGCCAGACTTCCTCGCGCGGCTCGACGGAGCGATAGATTTCCAATTGCGCGTTGCGCCATTTGCGCCAGTCCGGCCGTTCCGGCAATTTGCGCGCCGCCCGCAACGCATCGAACAATTCGGCATTGGTCGGCATGCTTTCCAGAAACGATTCCTGCAGGCCGAAAAGGCTGACAAAGGCGCGGTTGTGAAACTGCATTCGTTGCGAGGAATCGAACATGGCGATCGGCGTTTGCAACTGGTCCAGCGTCTGGCGATGGCCGGCCACGGTTTCGCTCAACGCCGCCTGGGCCGCCTCGATCTCGCTGCGATCGATGGCGATGCCGGCATAGGCCCCACCGGCGCGCACTTCGGTGATGTCGAGCACGCGCCGGTCGCCACCGACGACAGCCGGCAATGCGCCGCGGAACACCCCGCCCTCGGCCAACGCCTTTTCGACGTTGCGTCGTTGCGGCGAATCGAGAAGCTCGACGCCGTCGCGCACGACTGCCTCGCCGTCATTCCGCTCGACCGCCCATGCATAGGCGTCGTTGGCCCACAACAGATTGCCAAGGCCGTCGCGAAGCCATACCGGGACGGGAAGCCTTTCGAACAACGCGCGGACGGCATCGAACAACGAGTTCAGACGCACATGCTCGGCCTCCAGGCGCGATAGCGCCATGCGTTCGCCGCCGAGTTCGACGAAGCGAACGAAAGCGTAACCGCCGGAGGTCCGGCCTTGCGTCTCGATGACGGCGCCGCCGCGCACCATGAGCGGCAGGTCGAAGGCTTCGGCACTGCGCCGCAGGCGCAGCAGCGCGCTTTCGAAACTGATCGCCGAATCGGGGTCGAGCCAGCGGCCGAAGGCGAGAAATTCGGCGCGGCCTTCCGGCGCACCGCTGCGAGGCGAGAGACGCCCCAGGACCTGCGGCGAGGCATCCGCGCCGCTCCAGACAACTATGCGCTGGTCGGCGACGTTGATGAGCGCTTCCGACCGCTCCTGTACAGCCCGCATTTCCGACAGGCGGCGGCGGAGATCGTTTGCTTCCGCGCTCATGCGGCCACGCTCGCGGATCAGCCAGGACGCTGCGAGAATGGCAAAACTCATCGCGCCGCCGAATACCGCGAGCATCACGACATCGCCGAATGAAAGCCACGAGCCTGCAGGATCGTGCAAATCCGCGAATGCCGGAACCGGCCCCGCGCCAGCGATCGCAAGGCCCAGGATCGCGGAAAAGCAAATTCCTCCGCGCGAGCCGCCGGCACTCGGTGGCCGCGCCTTGCTGGGTTTGTCCCCTGGCATGTCCTGGTCCCTCGCCGCTCGAACCAACAGACTGCCCTGCCCGTACCGGCCCTTCTGCCGGCCGAGTCGGCCGGTGGGGCACGTGATTCTCTCCACTCTAGCCAAATCGCCCCGGTGTCGAAAGCGGAAACGCCGCCGCTATCTCGACAGGGCGGCCGCGCAATGAAAGGCCGGCCGGCGCGCCGCGCCGACCGGCCCAAGCTATTGGCCGATTTGGTTAACAAACTAATAGCGATAGTGATCCGGCTTGTAGGGCCCTGATGGCGTCACGCCGATATAGTCGGCCTGCTTTTCGCTCAGTTCGGTCAGGGTCACGCCAAGTTTGCCGAGATGCAGCCTCGCGACATGCTCGTCGAGATGCTTCGGCAGGACATGAACGGTATTGTCGTACTGGTCGCTCTTCGTGAACAGTTCGATCTGGGCGAGAACCTGGTTGGTGAACGAGGCCGACATCACGAAGCTCGGATGCCCGGTGGCGTTGCCGAGGTTGAGCAGGCGGCCTTCCGACAGCAGCAGGATGCGCTTGCCGTCGGGAAACGAAATCATGTCGACCTGCGGCTTGACATTGGTCCATTTGAGATTGCGCAAGCCGGCGACGTCGATCTCGTTGTCGAAGTGACCGATATTACCGACGATCGCCATGTCCTTCATGGCGCGCATATGGTCGAGGCGGATGACGTCGCGGTTTCCCGTCGCCGATACGAAGATGTCGGCCCTGGGCGCGGCATCCTCCAGCGTGACCACCTCGTAACCGTCCATCGCCGCCTGCAACGCGCAGATCGGGTCGATTTCGGTGACCATGACGCGCGCGCCGGCGCCGGCAAGGCTCGCCGCCGAACCCTTGCCGACATCGCCGTAACCGCAGATGAGCGCGATCTTGCCAGCCAGCATCACGTCAGTGGCGCGGCGGATGCCATCGACCAGCGATTCCTTGCAGCCGTATTTGTTGTCGAATTTCGATTTGGTCACCGAGTCGTTGACGTTGATGGCAGGAAACGGAAGCTGGCCCTTCTTGGCAAGGCCGTAGAGACGCTTGACACCGGTCGTGGTCTCCTCGCTCACGCCCCTGATTGCGGCGCGCTGCTTGACGAACCAGCCGGGGGACGCCTGCATCCGCTTGCGGATCTGGGCGAACAGCACCTCTTCTTCCTCGGATTCCGGCTCCGACAGCACGTCCTCGCCTTCTTCGGCGCGCGCGCCGAGCAAGATGTACAGCGTGGCGTCGCCACCGTCATCGAGAATCAGGTTCGACAAGCCGCCATCGGGCCATTGAAATATCCGGTCGGTGTAGTCCCAGTACTCCTCCAGGTTCTCGCCCTTGACGGCGAAAACCGGAGTGCCGGTTGCCGCGATCGCGGCGGCGGCATGATCCTGCGTCGAAAAGATATTGCAGGACGCCCAGCGGACATCGGCGCCAAGCGCCTTCAGCGTCTCGATCAGAACCGCGGTCTGGATCGTCATGTGCAGCGAGCCGGAAATCCGCGCTCCACGCAGCGGGCGGCGCGCGCCATATTCTTCGCGGCAAGCCATCAGGCCCGGCATCTCGGTTTCGGCAATGTCAATTTCGGTGCGGCCAAATTCGGCCAGACCGATATCCTTGACCACAAATTCCTTGTCTTTCTTCATGGTTCAGTCCGATAGCAGTTGATGAAATGGCACGACGATCCGCCTGCGCGTGGTGTGACGCCCCTTGGTGCGGATGCTGCGGGCATGGCCGCCCTTCTAGCAGGCGCGCCCGACGTTGACAACACCATATAAAGAAATCTTTATATGGTGATCCGATACGATGCTAGTCTTCTTCGCCGAACCGGTTCTCGACCAGTTTGCGCAGCGCCGCGAGCACTGCATCGGCCTGGGGGCCCCGGGCCTCGACGGCCACGTCCGAACCGTCGGAAGCCACCAACGTCATCAGTCCCATGATCGAGGCGCCGCCGACGGTCACGCCGTCCTTGGTCACGGTGACTTCGGCGTCGAATTTGGCGACGCATTTGACGAATTTGGCCGAAGCGCGCGCATGCAATCCGCGCTTGTTGCGGATACGCAGAATCGCCGATCGGGCGGCGGAGCGGTCCCTGCCGCGCACGTGGCTATTGGCCTTGCAGCAGGCGCGAGGCGACGTTGATGTACTTGCGGCCGGATTCCTGGGCGCAATGGAGCGCTTTTTCCATGTCGTTTTCCCCGCGAACGCTGGCAAGCTTGATCAGCATCGGCAGGTTCGCGCCGGCCACTACTTCGATCTTGCCGGCCTGCATCACGGATATCGCCAGATTGGACGGAGTCCCGCCGAACATGTCGGTCAGGATGATTACGCCGGAGCCGTCGTCGACTTCGCTGACGGCGTTGAGAATGTCCTGGCGGCGCTCGTCGATATTGTCTTCGGGCCCGACAGCCAGCGTCGCGATCTTTTCCTGGCGTCCGACGACATGTTCCAGCGCCGCGCGGAATTCGGCGGCAAGCCGGCCGTGGGTTACAAGCACAAGGCCAATCATCACATCCTGTCCGGAGCGATTGTTACGTCGGCGGCGGTCCTTCGAGTCGGCACCGCCCTGCCGTCCCGGCGGTTCCCTCCGCCTGTCGGCAAAACGCGCACATCATCCCCGGAATCAGACGCCGTGCAAGCAAAAACCGTTGCATGATCGTCACAATGCAAATCCGATTTTCCGCGCAAGGTTCGCCATCACGATCCGCACAGCCTGGGCCTCGTGGCGAGAAGGCACATCCAATTGCGGAAGCGTCACGCCCAGGATGGTCGCGAACGCCGGCTCCGGCATTCGCTCGATTTCATCGTCCTCGTGGATGCGTACAACCAGGTCGATAAATGCCTGCGCTTCGGCGCGCACCGAGGCGATTCCGTATCCACGGATTTCGGCTTTTCCCAGAATTGGCGCGGGCGCGCGCGCAAGCAGGCGGGCTTCATCCACGGACAGCAAGACCTGGTCGTCGGCGACAAATGCCGCATCGATACCATGGCGACGGCCCGCCTCGATCAGTCCAAAGGCAAGACTGGTCTTGCCGGAACCCGACCGGCCCTCAATCAGGATGCCAATGCCATCAAGCCGGATCGCACAGGCGTGGCGATTGGTTTTCCCCGCAGTATCCGGATCGATTGCCCCAACGCCGGCGTTCATTCGAGCGCCGGCAGGGTTACGGTAAAGCGCGCGCCGGTGGACGGCTTCTTGCGATTGGCGGCGCGGATGGTACCGCCATGCGCCTCGATGATCTGCTTGGAGATCGAAAGGCCCAAACCGGAATTCTGCCCGAAGCCCTCTTCGGCCGGGCGGTCGGTATAGAATCGCTCGAAGATGCGGTCGATGACCTCGGCCTGGATGCCGCGGCCGTTGTCCTCGACAATGACCTCGACAGCGTCCTGGCGGCGACGCAGGCGGATGTCGATCCGGCCGTTTTCCTTCGGCACGAAGGAATAGGCGTTGTCGATGAGGTTGCTGAAGATCTGGCCTAGTCTGCTCTCGTGGCCCAGTACGAGGAAGCTCTCGCCGTCCTCGGGCGCGAGATCGACCTTGAGCAGGCGGCCATCGGTGCCGGCAACCAGCCTGCGGGCGGCGACCACGTGCTCGATCAATGCCCGCATGTCCACCGGCGTCGAATCGCTGCGCGCCAATTCGGCATCGAGCCGGGACGCGTCCGAGATGTCGGTGATCAGCCGGTCGAGGCGGCGCACGTCATGCTGGATGATCGAAAGCAACTGTTCGCGCGACTTCTCGGTCTTGGCGAGCGGCAGGGTTTCTACGGCGCTGCGCAGCGAGGTCAGCGGATTCTTCAATTCGTGGCTGACGTCGGCCGCGAAGCTTTCGATCGCCTCGATCCGCGCATAGAGCGCGTTGGTCATTGCGCGAAGCGTTGTCGAAAGGTTGCCGATTTCGTCCTGCCGCTTGGAGAAATCCGGAATCTCGACGCGGTTCTTGACGCCCTGGCGCACGCGAATCGCGGCTGCCGCCAATTTGCGCAGCGGGTTGGCAATCGTGGAGGCCAGCATCAACGACAGCAGCACCGTCACCGCGCTCGCCACGAGAAAGACGCGCAGGATGGCAATGCGCTCCTCGGCGACGATGCGGTCGATGTCGCCGCCCAGCGTCGACAGCAGCAAGACACCGTGGACGGCGCGAAAGCGCTGGACCGGCAGCGCAACGGAAACGATCAACTGGCCCTGCCGGGTCATGCGGACGAGAGCCGTTTCCTCGCCGGCCATGGCCTTTGCCACTTCGGGATAGGCGAGACCTGAACCCGGTATTTCCTCGTAGATTGCCAAATCGCGCCGCTGCAGCAGCCGGTTCAGCATATTGCCGATGCGCGCGATCATGCCTTGCTGCGCCTTGTCGTCGAGCGGCGGCAGATCGAAGCGCGAGACCTGGCCGCCGGCATACAGGTAATTGGAATCGAGAACCTGGATGCCGTCGCGATCGTAGATGCGCGCACGGGTGCGGGTCGGCTGGATCAGGCTGCGCAGCAGCGGCGCCACGCGCTCCGGATTGATGCTGGAATTGAGCGAATCGATCACTGCAAAATCCGGCGCGGCGGATTCGCCGGCCTTCAATTCGAGAAGCTTGTCCGGATCGATGATGACGCGATCGGTATCGACCGTGGCCGAAGCCGCGATCGCGCCGGCGACGATCCTGCCCTGGATCAGCAGGCTTTCGACGCGGGCCTCGATCAGGCCTTTGCGGAACTGGTTAAGATAGAGCATGCCGCCGAGCAGGATCACCAACGCGGCCAGGTTAAGCACGATGATGCGGCGGGTAATCGAAGAAAAAAACGAGAGGCGCAGGGTCGCGAAGCCACGGACGAACGCATTGCCGCGCTCTTCGGGCAAGCTTGCGGCGGATTCGTCTTCCTCCGCCGGCTCGCGAGCGCCGGCAGCGGCATCCGAAATCAGCAAACTGTCGACGGCCACGGCCGCCATGTCGTTTCGTTGCAGATCTTCGTCCGCCGGAAGACGTTCCTTGGGCCGCTCGATATCCATTGTCGCCGGATCCATCATGCCCGGTTTTGCCAACGTATACGGCTAGCGCGGCCTGCGGCCAACTTCATGCGGGCCCGGTCAGGCTTCCTTGAAACGATAGCCCACGCCGTAAAGCGTTTCGATCATATCGAAGGAATCATCCTCGGTCTTGAATTTCTTGCGCAGCCGCTTGATGTGGCTGTCGATGGTCCGGTCGTCGACATAAACCTGGTCGTCATACGCGGCATCCATCAGCGCGTCGCGGCTCTTGACCACGCCGGGCCGTTGCGCCAGCGAGAACAGAATCAGAAATTCCGTGACGGTCAGGACGACCGGCTTGCCCTTCCAGGTGCAAGTGTGGCGCTCCTGGTCCATGACCAGGTGGCCGCGCTCCAGCGTACGCGCTTCATTGGCGATGCCGGGCTTGGCGCCGTTTTCAATCACCGCGCCGACGCGGCGCAGGACGGCGCGAACGCGCTCGACCAACAGGCGCTGCGAGAACGGCTTGCGGATGAAATCGTCGGCACCCATCTTGAGGCCAAACAATTCGTCGATCTCTTCGTCCTTGGATGTCAGGAAGATCACTGGCAAATCGGATTTCTGGCGCAATCGGCGCAGCAGCTCCATACCGTCCATGCGTGGCATCTTGATATCGAAAATCGCCAGATCGGGACGGCGCACCGTCAATCCGTCCAGCGCCGATGCACCGTCGGTATATGTCTCTACGCGATACCCTTCCGATTCCAGCGCGATCGATACCGACGTCAGAATGTTCCTGTCATCGTCGACCAGCGCGATGGTTGGCATTCGTTCGACCTCCATCAACATTGTGCGTCCCCTGCGGATTCGCCCCCTCCGCCCGGCGCATCGCGCAATGGCTTCATAATGCGCGCAAATTGTGACGCAGCATACCCCTCAATCGGGCACAGGCCGCCCGGCAAATTGCCGCGCCGGCAGACTGCAATGCCTGCAAATTGACCAGATGATGCAAATCCGAACGATTTCAACTGGGAATCAACAATCCAGTTTAAACCGTTTAAATTCTTTAAATCGATTAATCCATTGAAATAGTTCGTGTATCTCCGTTTCCATCTTGTTCCGGAGGACGCTGGCGGCTTATAGGCCGCAATTCGGAGCCAAGGCCGCCACGCATCGGACTGGACATTGGCTGAGGTCGTCGACGCGGGGGAGGAGCAGCAAATGGTAAAAAGCGGCGCAAAACCGAATCAGGAGACCGGAATCCGCAATCCCGAATGCGGATTGGAGAAACAAGGCTTCGAGGCGACCGGGCTGGTCCGCTGGAACCTTTGCGCCGATGACCTGGTCGAGCTTGCGATTCGTCGCGGCGAAGGAAGCACGACCGTGGACGGCGCGCTGGCGGTAAAGACCGGCCAGCACACCGGCCGTTCCGCCCAGGACAAGTTCATCGTTCGCGAAGCCGCGACCGAAGGCGATATCTGGTGGGACAACAACAAGGCGATGGGCCGGGCGAAATTCGAGACCTTGCACGCAGACATGCTGGCGCATGCACGCGGCCGCGACCTCTTCGTCCAAGACCTTCATGGCGGTGCCGACCCGGCAAACCGGATCGATGTCCGGGTCATCACCGAGACGGCCTGGCATTCGCTGTTCATCCGCAACCTGCTGATCCGGCCCGACCGCGACCAACTGACCGGCTTTGCGCCGAAGCTGACGATCATCGCCCTGCCATCGTTCCGGGCCCATCCCGAGCGCCATGGCTGCCGCACCGAAACCGTGATCGCCTGCGATCTCGTCGGCGGCCTGGTGCTGATCGCCGGCACCTCCTACGCCGGCGAGATGAAGAAGTCGGTATTCACCTATCTCAACTACCACCTGCCGCCGGCGGACGTGATGCCAATGCATTGCTCGGCCAATACCGACAATTCCGGCAACACCGCGATCTTCTTCGGCCTGTCGGGAACCGGCAAGACGACGCTGTCGGCGGACGCCTCGCGCATCCTGGTCGGCGACGACGAGCATGGCTGGGGCGAGAACGGCGTCTTCAATTTCGAAGGCGGCTGCTACGCCAAGACCATTCGCCTTTCGCCGAAAGCCGAGCCCGAGATCTACGCGGCGACGAAACGCACCGGCACGGTACTGGAGAATGTCGTTATCGACAGCGACGGCAGGCCCGATTTCGACGACGGCTCGCTGACCGAGAACGCGCGTTGCGCCTATCCGCTGCACTATATCGACAACGCTTCGGCAACCGGCCGCGCCGACCATCCGCGCAGTATCATCATGCTGACGGCCGACGCATTCGGCGTGTTGCCGCCGATCGCGAAATTGTCGCCAAGTCAGGCGATGTACCATTTCCTGTCGGGCTACACCGCCAAGGTGGCCGGTACCGAAAAAGGGGTGGTCGAGCCGCAGGCAACCTTTTCCACCTGCTTTGGAGCGCCATTCATGCCGAGGCATCCCTCGGTCTACGGCAACCAGTTGCGCGACTTGATCTCGCGCCACGACGCTTCGTGCTGGCTCGTCAATACCGGCTGGACCGGCGGAGCCCATGGCGCCGGCAAACGCATGCCGATCGCGGCGACACGAGCGCTGCTTGCAGCGGTGCTCGACGGCTCGCTGGAACGGGCAGAGTTCCGGACAGATCCGTCTTTCGGCTTCCGCGTGCCGGTCAGGGTTGGCGGCGTCGATGATGCGCTGCTCGATCCGCGCTCGACCTGGGCCGACCCCGCCGCCTATGACAAGCAGGCTGCCCGTCTGGTTTCGATGTTCGTCGGCAATTTCGAGAAGTTCGAAACCGACGTCGACAGCGACATCCGGTCGGCGAGCCCGGTCGTGCGCGAGGCCGCCGAATAGCAAGCCAATTTCGCCAGGCGCGTGGCCGTCACATCGCGGCTTGCGCGCCTGCGATCATCCTGCCAGTCTTCGCTGCAGCGAAGCCAACCGGCCGATGCTGACGCATCCAGACAAGACCTATCCTGGCCAGGTCTTGCGGATCCCGCCGCTCCAATAACGGATCCCGCCTTTTGCAGTTCAGCCGCCGAACAGCAACTCCAGAAAATTCGGCTTGCGCGGCGGCAATCCGCCGCCGACCTCGCGGCCCGGCAGCAACGCCTCGTCACCGGTGCGCCGTCGTGGCGGCTCCAATTCGCGCTGCGGGCGCGCAACCGGAAGGGCGGCGACTTCCGGCATTCCGGTCCCGTATAGCGGCAACGGCGGCACCTCGCGGATCGCCTCACGCATGAATTGCGCCCAGATGCGCGCCGGCATGCCGCCACCGGTAACCTTGTCCATCGGCGCGCCATCGTCGTTGCCGACCCAGACACCGGCGGCGAGATTGGCGACGTAGCCGATAAACCAGGCGTCGCGAAAATTCTGCGTCGTGCCCGTCTTGCCGGCCACCTGGCGACCCTGCATCCGTGCCGCGCGCGCGGTTCCCGAGACAACGGTTTCGGCAAGCATTTCATTCATCATTGCGATTTCCCTGTCGCCGATTACGCGGGGCGCTTCCGGCTCGCGGCGCTCGAACAATATCTTTCCCCGCGCCGTCATCACCCGGCGGATCGCATAATGCGTCACCAGTTTGCCGCCGTTGGCGAAGGCGTCATAGGCGCCGGTCAATTCGAGAAGCGAAACTTCCGAAGTGCCGAGCGCGATCGATGCATTCTGTTGTAACGGCGAAGCAATGCCGAGCCGGCGCGCCACGCGCACCACGTTGTTGGCGCCAAATTCTCCGACGAGACGCGCGGCGACGGTGTTAAGCGATTGCGAAAGGGCATAGGTCAGCGTCACCGGGCCGCGGTATTTGCGGTCGTAATTTTCCGGCCGCCAATTGCCGATGCGCACCGGCGCGTCCTGGCGGACGTCACCCGGCGTTTCGCCCGCCTCGAGCGCGGCCAGAAACACGAAAGGCTTGAACGCCGAACCCGGCTGGCGCTTTGCATTGACGGCACGATTGAACTGGCTGCGCGAATAGTCGCGCCCGCCGATGACGGCAAGCACGGCGCCTTCCTCGTCAAGAGCGATCAGCGCCGCCTGCGAAACACGCAGCTTCTCGCCGGAGGCGTCGAGTTCCTTCGCCACGCTGCGCTCGGCGGCAGACTGCAACGTGACGCGAATGGTCGTCTCGACGATCAGGTCGGCTTTTTCATCCGGCAGCAGTTTGACCAGTTCGTCCATGACCATGTCGGCTGCGAAATGGCGGCCGCCGCGCCGCAGCGCCAGTGCTTCGGCGCGTGAGGTCGACAGGGCATTGCGCGCCTGCGCAATCGTAATCATCCCCTCGCGCTCCATGGCGTCGAGAACGAGCCTGGCGCGCTCGGCCGCAGCTTCCGGGTCCTGCTTGGGATTGAGCCGGGAAGGCGCCTTGACCAGGCCGGCAAGCAGTGCCGATTCGCCCAGCGAAAGATCGCGCGCCGACTTGCCGAAATAGGCCTGCGCCGCCGCATCGACGCCCCAGGCGCCGGCGCCGAAATACACTCGGTTGAGGTAGAGTTCGAGGATATCGTCCTTCTCGAACCGCGTTTCGAGCCAGAACGCCAGCACCGCCTCCTGGACCTTGCGTTCGACGGTGCGCTCGGGCTCGAGGAACAGGTTCTTGGCCAGTTGCTGGGTGATCGTCGAGCCGCCCTGGCTGATGCGCCCCGCCGCAAGATTGGCCAGCATCGCCCGGCCGAGGCCGAGCGGATCGATGCCGAAATGGTCGCGGAAGCGCCGATCCTCAATGGCGATCACGGCGGCCGGCAACCACGGCGACATTTCATCGAGACGCAGCGATTCGCCGCCGGTCATTCCACGATTGGCGAGCAGATGACCTTCGGCCGTCACGATCCGGACGTTGGGCGGGCGCTCGGGCACCGCCCAAGTGCTCATCTGTGGCAATTGCGCCGCGAAATAGCCGACCAGAGCCACGAATCCGACCAGGCCCCACAAGAACAGCACTGTGCCCCAATAGACCAGGCCGCGCACCCGCCGAATGGCCGGGCGGCGCGCCGATTTGCGGCGCCGTTTGCGAGCCGGACCGGGGGCTGCCGCCTGGTTTTTCGGCAAGGCGCGCGAAATCACCGGCCGTTGCTCGAATCGCGGCTCGATGCGTCGTCTGTTCTTCCCGCGCGCCATGTGCCTTTCCGCCGTCAGGGATTCATTCCCGTTGCCTGCCGCGCCGCCGACGACGGCCCGGACCCATGCCGACACAAAGAGCGCCGAAAATTCTAACGATTCCTTTCAGCCTTCCTTAGGCAGGGCCGCGATAGTTTGGTTCAAATGCGAACAAAATCGGAAGAAGAGGCGGGGCAGTCCGCCGTTACCGGCGCGGGTCGCGTCATCGTCGACTCCGGCCGGGTCGACTGGGTCGACTACGCCAAGGGCATCTGCATCATCTTCGTGGTGATGATGCATTCGACGCTCGGGGTCGAGAAAGCCGCCGGTGACACCGGTTATATGAACCTGCTCGTGCAGTTTGCCAAACCGTTCCGAATGCCGGATTTCTTCCTGATTTCAGGGCTGTTCCTGGGTCTTGTCATCGACCGGCCGTGGCTGCGCTACCTCGACCGCAAGGTCGTCCATTTCTTCTATTTCTACGTGCTGTGGGCGGCGATCCAGTTCGCGCTCAAGGCGCCCGGCTGGTTGGCCGGCGGCATGTCCGGGCCGGATATCATTGGCGAATGGCTGCTCACCTTCATCGAGCCATTCGGCACTTTGTGGTTCATTTACCTTCTGCCGATCTTTTTCGTGGCCACCCGCCTGCTCAAACGCGTGCCTTGGCCGATCGTGCTCGGCGGGGCGGCCCTCCTCGAGATCCTGCCGGTCCACACCGGCTGGACGGTCCCCGACGAATTCGCCTCGCGCTATATCTATTTCCTGGCCGGGTATTACTTCGCCGCGGGGATTTTCCGCCTCGCCGAGAGCGCGCGAAATCGAAGCGCGATCGCACTCGGCTTCCTTGCCTTGTGGGCCGTCATCAACGCCTGGGCGACTTTCGCTCCGATACCGGCAATGCTGCAAGGATGGCACAACGTCGACGCCCGCGTCGTTTCCGACCTGCCGCTCATCTCGCTGGCGCTTGGCGCTGCCGGCGCAATCGCCATCATCACCGGCACAGCGCTGTTGTCGAAGCTCCGGATCGCCGCGTTCCTGAAGTTCCTCGGTCGCAATTCGATCGTCGTCTATCTCGCCTTCTTCCTGCCAATGGCCGCCTCGCGCGCGGTATTGCTGCGGTTTGCGGAGTTTTTCGACATCGGCACGATTTCGCTCCTCGTCACCGCGATTGGCGTGATCGGACCGGTCCTGTTGCTTGCCTTCATCCGCATCACCGGATTCGGGGGCTTCCTGTTCACGCGGCCCGATTGGGCGCGCCTGGAGCGCACGCCCGCACCGTCGCCCGCCAGCGCGCTTCATCCCGCGGAGTAACAAGCCGAAAGCCGGTTGCGCGCGGCGGCAATCTCGGCCAAACAGCGCATTGATCCGGCGCGACGCGCCGGTGGGCTCGGCGCGGCATTCCGGGGCAGGATCAGATGACGATACGGTTCCACAAGGGCGACCTGCCCGATCTCGAACGCTACAAGGATTCAGCCGCAATCGATACCGAGACGCTCGGACTGAACCCGTTGCGCGACCGGCTGTGCGTGGTCCAGCTTTCGCCCGGAGACGGCAGTGCCGATATCGTGCAGATTGCGCGTGGCCAGAACGAAGCACCGAACCTGCAGCGTTTGCTCGGCGATTCATCCATCCTGAAGATTTTCCATTTCGGCAGGTTCGACATCGCAATCCTCTACGCCGCATTCGGTGTGGTTGCCTCGCCTGTCTACTGCACGAAGATCGCCTCGCGGCTGACCCGCACGTTCACCGACCGCCACGGCTTGAAGGACCTCGCCCGCGAGCTCGCTGGCGTCGACCTTTCCAAGCAGCAGCAGAGTTCGGATTGGGCGGCCGACGAACTGTCACCGGCACAACTGGAATATGCCGCTTCCGACGTGCTCTATCTGCACCAGCTCAAGGAAAAGCTCGACGCGATGCTCGCGCGCGAACAGCGGGCCGAAATTGCGCAGGCGATGTTTGACTTTTTGCCCTGGCGGTCGCGCCTGGATCTGGCGGGCTGGCCGGAGGAAGACCTGTTTTCGCACTCCTGACGCGAGCGGCCGGCCGGCGCGCCCGTTGCGGCGTGACGCCGCAGACGAAAATGGCCTCACGCGGTCTTGCGAACCGGGTCCTCCTTGATCCAATTCTCGATCGCGGCCTGAAGACGCTCGGGCGAAACCGGCTTGGTAAGGTAATCGTCCATTCCCGCTTGCAGACATCTTTCCATGTCGCCCTTCAGCGCGTGCGCGGTGACCGCGATGATCGGGGTATGCTTGCCCAGGGGCTTTTCGATGCCGCGGATGGCGCGCGCCGCATCGAGGCCGTTCATGACCGGCATCGAGACGTCGAGCAGCATCAATCGCGGACGCAGTCGCGAATAGGCTTCGACGGCTTCCTGGCCATCGTTGACGATCTCGAAACTCCAGGGAAGCGAGCCCAGAATCTGGATAAAGACGATCCGGTTGACCTCGTTATCTTCGGCGACCAGGATATCCGTCCGATCGGCCGCGGCTGGCTCGTAAGGCCGGGCATTGCCGGCCGGAACGTCAATGGACTTCGGCGTGTCTTCGACGCGCGCGGCCGCAGGAACATCAGCGTCAGGGCCATCGCCGAGTGTCGGCGCCGCGGATACCGGCGCTGCAACGGCATCCCCGGACTCGCTGCGCAAGTAGCGCAAAGCGGCAACGGCGCGTCCGGCATCGGAGATTTCGGCCGCAGAATCTCCTTCCAGCAGCTTTGGTTCGATCTCGGGCGGCGTTTTGGCACGGCGCGCCTGATCGGCGAGCACACCCAGAATGGTTTCCAGCAGAAGCGAAGAGCGGGCCGGCTTCATCAGATGCGCCGCAATGCCGAGCGAAGAGAAGGTCCGCCCGTCCTCGGTCTGGTCAACCGAGGTCAGCATGATCACCGGCACGTCAAAGCCGGCTTTACGAATGGCGGCCAGCGTCTCGGCGCCGTTCCAATCCGGCATGTGATAATCCAGCACCAGCAGGTCGACCGAAAGGCCGCCAGCGGCCGCCGCCTTCATGACTTCGAGCGCCTCGCGTCCGTCCCTGGCGGCGGCCGCGTCGAAACGCCATGCGACCATCTGCTCCATCAGGATGGCGCGATTGACCGCATTGTCGTCGACGATCAGCACGCGCGCGTTGGTGACATCGACCGGGATGCGGCGCTTGTCGGCGCTGCCATGCGGCGGCAGTCCGATCGTGAAGTGGAACGTGGAACCCTTGCCTTCCTCGCTCTCGAATCCGATTTGACCGCCCATCAATTCCACCAGCGCGCGCGATATCGCCAATCCGAGGCCGGTGCCCTCATGGCGGCGCGAAGCGGAGCCATCGACCTGGCTGAACTTTTGGAAGATTTTCGGCCGCATGTCGGTGGCAATGCCGATTCCGGTGTCGATCACGCGGAACGTCATGTGGCATTTTTCGACCTCGTTGCCTGATGAGGCGCCGGACTCCCTGCGTCGAAATCCTGTTGCCCCGTTCTTTTGCGAAGCTTCCTGTACAACCTCGACCAGGACATGGCCCTTTTCCGTGAACTTGACGGCGTTTCCGAGCAGATTGGTGACGATCTGGCGAATGCGGCCGATATCGCCGATGAACATGTCGGGCAGGGCCGGATCGATCCGGACCGACAATTCCAGATCCTTTTCGGCAACCCGCGCCGCCACCAGGGTGGCGACATCCTCGATGGCTTCGCTCAACTTGAACGGCGCCGGATCGAGTTCCATCTGGCCGGCGTCGATTTTCGAGAAATCGAGAATGTCGTTGATGATGGTCAGCAGGGCAGCGCCCGACTTGATGATGATGTCGGTGAAGGTGCGCTGCTTGGCGTCGAGCTCGGTGCGCGCAAGCAGTTCGGCCATGCCCATGACGCCATTCATCGGCGTGCGGATCTCATGACTCATATTCGCCAGAAACTCGCTCTTGGCGCGATCGGCATTGTTGGCGCGCGCGGTTGCTGCTTCGGCGCGCGCCCGTTCCAGTGCCAGGCGCTTCATGATGCGCTGGATCGTGAAGTCGACGGGAATGAACACGGCAAACAGCAAGCCGGCGGCGGCAATGGTGGAGATGAGGAGAAAATTGCGCAGCATGCTTCCCTGGACCTGCGCAATTTCGCCCGAAATACGGAACAGTTCCCGCTGTACCAACGTATTGGCCGTCCATACCGGGCCTTCATAGGTGGACGCGATTTCGCGGCTGGTCCAGTAGATATCCGTCTTGGTCCTGACCCGTTCCAAACGTGACATATCGATCAGCGCGTGATGGTGCTTGAACGGATCGTCCATCGGCATCAAGGGCGAAGCGTGGGCGATTGCGTGCGATATATCCGTATTGGTATTGCGCCAGGCAATCAGCACTTCGTCCCATGCCTCGTTGGCGCGGCGATACTGGAATTCAAGACCGGCCTTGAGCCCGATGATTTCAGGATCGACCTTTCGCTCCGCCAGGCGATTGCGCTTTTCGGCCAGGGTCAAGGTCGTTGCGAGCCCGTCTGCGGAAAAAGTCGCGTCCTGTTTCGGCAGCTTTTCGGCAAGTGCCTTGGCGGTTTGCGACAGAACCGCCATGGCCGCATCGGCCTCAGTGAGCTTTGCCGACAAGATGCGCACCGAGTCGATCAGCCGGCTCTGTTCGGTCTGCTTCAAATAGAAGTTGAAGCAAACGCCGCCGATCACCACCAAAGAAAGCAGGTAGCTCAGTCGCAGCAGCCAAGCGGAAATCAGGGTGCCTCCCCCACGTTCGGTCTTCATTCCGAAACAAATCCCCAAGGTAGGGGTCAATATGATGGCTGCCCCACGCCAGGCGGCATGTTGGTCCGATATGGTTAATCCTGAGTAAACTTCGGATCCGGGGGTGGTCAGGCAGTCACCGGCGTTTCGCGGAAATGCGCGCAGATCCGCTCCACCAGCTGCTGCGCCACCTGTGCCTTGTCGAGGGTCGGCCATTCCTCGACGCCAGCCGGCGAAATCAACCGGACAGTGTTGACGTCGCCGCCCATCACTCCCGAAGGCCCAGAGACATCATTGGCAACAATCCAGTCGGCGCCCTTGCGCAGCAATTTCTCGCGAGCGTGCTCGATCAGCCTTTCGGTTTCTGCGGCAAATCCGATCACCAGGCCGGGGCGCATCGGATGATTGGCAACGCCCTTCAGGATGTCGGGATTTTCGACCATGCGCAGCACCGGCGGACCGCCGGCCACCTGCTTTTTCATCTTCTGGGCCGCTTCGCCTTCCGTGCGCCAGTCTGCGACCGCTGCAACCATTACCGCGATCTGGGCCGGCAGCGCCTTTTCCACCGCCGCCTGCATCTGGCGCGCCGTCTCGACATGAACAGTATCGACGCCAGGCGGATCCGGCAGGTTGACCGGCCCGGAAACCAGGACGACCTCGGCGCCCGCCTCGGCAAGGGCTGCCGCGATCGCGTGACCTTGTTTGCCCGAGGAACGATTGGCGATGTAGCGGACAGGATCGACCGGCTCATGGGTCGGCCCCGAGGTCACGACCGCGCGCAGGCCGCGGAGCGGACCCGGTTGCGGCTTGAACAATTTTTCGGCAGCCGCGACGATCGCCAGCGGCTCGCTCATGCGCCCGGTGCCTGCTTCGCCGCTTTCGGCCATCTCCCCGGTTTCCGGCCCGACCACCGCCATACCGTCGGCCCTGAGCCGGGCGACATTGCGTGCGGTGGCCGGATTGGCCCACATCGCCGGATTCATCGCCGGCGCCAACAGGATCGGCGCGCGGGTCGCCAGAAGGACCGCGGTCGCAAGATCGTTGGCCATGCCCAGGGCGATACGCGCCATCAGGTTTGCGGTCGCCGGCGCGACGATCACCAGATCGCATTCGCGGGCAAGTCTGACGTGGCCGACATCGTGTTCGGCGGCGCGGTCGAACAGATCGCAGAACACCTGGCTGCCGCTGACGGCGCCGGTAGCGAGCGCGGTAACGAATTGCTGGGCGGCCGGCGTCATGACGCAACGCACGAGGCCGCCGCGCTCGCGCAGACGCCGGATCAGGTCGAGGGATTTGTAGGCAGCAATGCCGCCGCCGATCACGACCACGATGCGCTTGCCCGCCAGGCCGGCGGCGGCATTTCCACCGGCCGATACGGCAACGCCCGCGCTGCCTTCAAAACCGGTGCGCGAAACCATCGCCGGCTCGCGGCCGACCGCCTGTTCCAGGAGCTGGCGGATTTCGGCTTCCATCGAGTGGCCGGCCCTTGCCGCGCGTTCGCGCAGCGCCTGTTTGGTGGCCGCATCCAGATTTCGAACCGTCAGGCTGGCGCGGGGGACTGAAACCGATTTCATTGCAATCACCATCTACCGAAAGATTAAACTTTCGACACGCTATTGGGGCATAATCTGCCAGATCAGAGCCCAGTCCACAATAAGAATGATATCAATGCAATCACCCAAAGCGCCCAGCGGCCGCTCCGGTTACGCCGGGCCTGTTCGGCCGCGAGTTTGCGCAGTGTCTCTTCATCGAGCGAAAGGCCATTTTCCGCCATGCCTTCCATGCGCCCAGCGAGTTTCTCCGCGCGCCGGGCAAGCTCGGGCAATTGCCGCAGGAGCGATCGCGCGGCCGACACCGCCTCGGCGGCGTCGCCGACAATCGCCGCCGGCCCGACATGGCGCGGCAGCCACTCCGAAACCACGGGCGCGGCCGTCTTCCACATATTGAACTCGGGATCGAGGCGGCGCGCCACGCCTTCGACCACGACCATGGTCTTCTGCAGCAGCAGCAATTCCGGCCGGGTCTGCATGTCGAAGAGTTCGGTGACCTCGAACAGCAAGGTCAGGAGCTTGGCCATCGAAATCGTATCGGCCGGCTGGCCGTGGATCGGCTCGCCGATCGCGCGGATCGCCTGGGCAAAACTTTCTTCCGAATGCGTGCGCGGGACATATCCGGCTTCGAGATGAACCCGCGCCACGCGTCGGTAATCGCCGATGATAAATCCGTGCAGGATTTCTGCCAGGAAGCGCTGCTCCTTGCGCCCGAGCCTGCCCATGATCCCGAGATCGACGGCAACGATGTCGCCGGCCTTGTCGATGAACAGGTTGCCGGGATGCATGTCGGCATGAAAGAAGCCATCGCGCAGCGTATGCCGAAGGAAATTCTGGACGAGCGCCGCGGCGATCCGCACGGGGTCATGGCCAGCAGCAATCAGCGTCTCGCGATCGGAGGGCCGCACGCCCTCGGCCCATTCCAGCGTCAGGCAATCGCGGCCGGTAAGCTCCCAGTCCGGGGCAGGCACCCGGAAGCCCGGGTCGGAAGCGGTATTGGCACCCAGTTCGGCCAGCGCCGCGGCCTCGAGCCGCAGGTCCATCTCGATGCGCGCCGACCGCTGTAGCATTTCGACAACGGCGACCGGCCGCAGCCGGTGTGTTGCCGGAACCCATTGTTCCAGCAGCTGGGCGGCCGAAAAGAAGGTTTGCAGATCACGGTGGAACTGGTCGCGAATGCCCGGCCGGATCACCTTGACGGCTACCGTCGCGCCATCGCGCCTGCGCACCGCGCGATGCACCTGCGCGATCGAGGCAGCCGCGATCGGCTCAGAGAAAGATCCGAAAACCTCGTCGACCGGGCGGCCGAGCGATTGTTCGACGGCGGCGCGCGCTGCATCGGTCGCGAACGGGGCCATCCGGTCCTGGAGCAATTCCAGCTCGCCGGCCATCTCGCGCCCGACGATATCCGGCCTTGTCGCCAGAAACTGGCCGAGCTTGACCCAGCTCGGCCCCAGGCGATTGACCGCGACGGTCAGACGCTGCGACGAGCGGGCGCCGGCGGCGCGTCGGCGCGCGATCCAGCCGGCGATGGTGTGGGCAAAGCGCACGGGGGGCGGAAGCGCTTCGGCAGGAAGCGCGGAGACGACGCCTTCCCTTGCAAGCACAAATCCGGCCCGAAGGAGCGGCAAGACGGATGACAATTTCGGCATGGCGGATTTGGCGATCCGGAGCGAAAAACTAGAGTTTCCAGGCCGAATGCAGCGCGACCAGCCCACCGGCGAAACTGTTGTGGGCGACCCTGCGCAACCCGGATTGCGTGATCATCTCCGAAAATCGCCGCTGGTTCGGGAATTTGGCTATCGATTCGACCAAATAGCGATAGGGCTGATCGTCGCCTGTCACAACGCGGGCGATCGAAGGAATAACGTGACGCGACCACTGGTCGTAGAAGCGGTCGAACCCAGGCACGTCGACTTGCGAGAATTCCAGGCAAAGGAACCTGCCGCCGGGCTTCAACACGCGCTGGGCCTCGGCGAGCGTGGCCGCAATGTCCGGGACATTGCGGATGCCGAAGGCGATCGTGTAGGCGTCGAACCGGTTGGCCGGAAAATCCAGTTTCTCGGCATTTCCGAGGACGAATTCGATGCGGTCGCCAAATCGGGCGTTTTGCGGCCTGGCGCGTCCGGCCTCCAGCATCGCGGCATTGATGTCCAGGACCGTGACCCGAACGCCATCGCCGCCGGCGGCAAGGATGCGGCGGGCAATGTCGCCGGTGCCGCCGGCGACATCAAGACCGTGCCAGCGCCGGCCATGCGCACGCGGCGGCCCGAGCCGCGCGACCATTGCATCCTTCCAGAGGCGGTGGGCGCCGGCCGACATCAGGTCGTTCATCAGGTCATAGCGCCCGGCGACGCTGCTGAAGACCTGATCGACAAGCACTTGCTTTTCGCCGTCCACGACATCGCGGGCGCCGAAGGAGTGCCGCATCTCGTTGGCCGTGGCGGCGCGGCGCAAGCTTGGATCGGTCGGATCGGCGCCAATCATGGGAAATTTTCCGGACGCAACAGCATATCGGCGCGATCCTAGCGCATGATCCGTCAAAGTGGAAACGCTTTGGCGACAAGATCACGCGCAGATTCAATACTTTGAGCGCGATCCGTGCCGAAACCCGATTCCGCTTTCCAGGATCAGGTTGCGCATCGTGCCAGCCGCATTGCAATGCGGCACTCCGCTGCGGCATAGAATGGCCTGGCGGAAATCGTTTCCGCGCCATCGGGATATCCCGCAACCCAATCCAGCCATGCCCGAACTGCCGGAAGTCGAAACCGTACGGCGCGGCCTTCAGCCTTTCCTGGAAGGCGCGACGATTGTCACCGTCAAGGCACGGCGGCCGGACTTGCGATTTCCGTTGCCAGAAGCATTCGCGCGGCGGCTGACCGGCCGCAGGATCAACCAGCTATGGCGGCGCGCCAAATACCTGCTTGCCGATCTGGACAGCGGCGAAACCTTGATCATGCATCTCGGCATGTCCGGCTCGTTCCGGGTCCACGCCATCGGTGAAGCCGGCGGCGCGAGCGCAGTGGCGCCGGGCCGTTTCCACCACCCGCGATCCGGAGCGCAGGTTCATGACCACATCTCGTTCGACCTCGCCGTCGGCAAGGCGCGACATGAAGTCGTCTACAATGATCCGCGCCGGTTCGGCTTCATGGATCTGGCGCCCACGGAACGGCTTTCGCAGAGCCGGCACCTTGCCAATCTCGGCTTCGAGCCGATCGGCAACCAGATGAGCGCCGAAGCGATCGCCGAGCGCTTCGCCGGCAGGATCGCGCCGATCAAGGCGGCCCTGCTCGACCAGAGATTGATCGCCGGCCTCGGCAACATCTATGTGTGCGAGGCGCTCTGGCAGGCGCGGATTTCGCCTCTGCGGGCGGCCGGCGATATGGTTGCGCGCAATCGCCGGCCGAAAGCGGCAGCCGAAAGGCTGGCGCTGGCGATCCGCCAAATCCTGGAGGAAGCGATCGCCGCCGGCGGCTCGTCGCTGCGCGACCACAAGCTGGTCGACGGCTCGCTCGGCTATTTCCAGCACTCGTTCCGGGTCTATGACCGGGAAGGCCAAGAATGTGCGCGCTGCGGCGGCAGAATCGGCCGCGTCGTGCAATCCGGCCGGTCGACCTTTTACTGCCCGAAATGCCAGCGGTGATTGACGCCCCGAAAAGCCGTCGCTATAAGCCGCGCCAAGCAATACGGATCGACGCGGCGGCCGTGAGGCCGCCGGTTTTTTGTTGTTCTCGGCCGGATTTTTTCCGGAGAGCGGCAAAAGTCCCCGCATTCGGTTTCCTGATATAGAGCAAGGTTTGCAGAAATGGCCAACACTTCGTCGGCGAAAAAGGCCGCCCGCAAGATCGCAACACGCACCGCGGTCAACAAGTCGCGAAATTCGCGCGTAAAGACATACATCCGCGGCGTCGAGGAAGCCGTCGCCAAGGGTGACAAGGGAGCGGCAGCCGATGCGCTGAAACTGGCGCAGCCGGAAATCATGCGCGCAGTCAGCAAGGGCACGCTGAAATTCGCAACCGCCTCGCGCAAGGTCTCGCGCCTGTCGGCCAAGGTCAAGAAACTGGCCAAGTGACTCCGGTCAAGTGAATGCCGAAGCCAAGCCCGGCCCGCGCCGGGCTGTTTTTTGGGCGCTTCTGCAACCTGTGCGCGACCTCCGGGAAAATCCGGAAAAAATTCCTTCCCGCAAATCCCGATCCGTTTCAGGCGGTTGCCGACAGGTTTTTGGCGCGTGCGACGACGCCGTCGGCTCGCTGCAAGTGATGACGAGTCAATAGCGGATCGCCGAAAAATTTTTTCCGGTGCAGACGCGTCCGCCGTCGGTCGCTGAAACGCACGGACAAAATCTTTGCGTTCCAATCTGTTGGCAAGGATTGCAGCGGCGCTACACGAAGTGACATCCGCGCGACCCGGACGAATTCTGCCCTGAACGGCCAATCCGGCCTTGCGGAGCCCGCCTGCGGCTGTTTTAGTTTTTCCAGAGGCTGCGGGGGACATTAGGCCTTGACGGTTGTGGGGGGTTATAGCCGTTGAGGAATCGCCATCCTCGGTGATGCCGGAGTCCGTGGCTTCCGGCGCAGGGTGTTTTGGCAGGTTCCGGGTACGTGTTGCGTCCCTGCGCGCAAGAATTGGCAGCGCGCATCGCTGTGGGGTTTTGGATACCCCTGCAGCGTCATGAACAGATTATCGGTTTCGCCCGGCAATTCCGGGTGGCGGGCGTTTTGCCGGTTCCGGCAAGCGAAGGTTTCCATGCGCCCGAAAGAAGGCGCGGCGTTGAAAGGAAAAAGGCCATCGACGCGGTGGCGCAAGAAATTTGAGCACCAAAGGGAAACGAAAGTGGCGGCGACAAACAGGCGGACAAAAGAAAAAAACGAACCTTGGACCGGAGAATCGAAAGGAGGAGCACAGAAAAAAGACGAACCAGGCGACCAGGCCCAGCGCAACGACCCCAAGCGCGAGGCGCAGTGGCAGCGTGTGCGCTTGCAGATTCTGGCGCGGCTCGGCAAGGAAGTTTTTGACAGCTGGTTCGGCAGGCTGCGCCTGGAATGGGTGTCCGGTGGCGTCGTCATGCACACCGTGCCGACCGTATTCCTGCGCAACTGGATCCAGTCGCACTATCGCGACCTGATCAACGAACTTTGGCGCGCGGAGGATGGTGCCATCCTGCGCATCGACATCACGGTGCGCAGCGCGACCGTGCATTCCTCGCTGCACAAACAGCAGCCGGAATCGCAGGAACAGAAAGCCGTCGGCAGGGCCGACGAAGCCAGCGCCGCCGGAGCCGGGGCGGCCGGAAAGCCGCAAATGGCGCCGCGACCAGGCATGTTCCGCGTCCACCCGGGAGCCGACGCGCGACCGACTTTTGCCGGCTCGCCGCTCGATCCGCGCCACCGGTTTGCCGGCTTCATCGAGAGCCGGTCCAACCGCATGGCCTATGCGGCGGCACGCGATGTCGCCGAAGGCGCACAACGCGCAGCCCGGTTCAATCCGCTCTTCGTGCACGCGGCAGTGGGCCTCGGCAAGACACACCTGTTGCAGGCGATCGCCTGGGACGCGCGCGGCCGCGATGAGAAACGCAAGGTGCTGTATCTGACGGCCGAATATTTCATGTGGCGTTTCGCCTCCGCGATCCGTGACCAGACGGCGCTGTCGCTGAAGGAATCGCTGCGCGGCATCGACCTGTTGCTGATCGACGACATGCAGTTCCTGCAGGGCAAGGCGATCCAGGCGGAGTTTTGCCATCTGCTGAACGAACTGATCGACAGCGCGCGACAGGTCGTCGTGGCCGCCGACCGCCCGCCGACCGATCTGGAAAGCCTCGACGAGCGGGTCCGCTCGCGACTGAAAGGCGGCGTGACGCTGGAGATCGACGCGCCGGACTACGAACTGCGCCGGGCCATTCTGCAGGCGCGCTACAGCGACACCAAGGTCGAACAGCCGGAACTGGAAATTTCCGATGACGTGCTCGCCTATGTGGCGCGCCAGGTGACAACCAGCGGCCGCGACGTCGAGGGAGCCTTCAATCAATTGCTCCTGCAGCACCGGTTCAGCGAAGGCCAGATCAGCTTCGAAGAACTCGACAAGATCCTTGGCCATCTGATGCGCAACTCGGAATCGCGGCGCGTCCGGATCGAGGACATCCAGAAAATCGTCGCGCGGCACTTCAACGTGTCGAAAAGCGAATTGCTTTCGAACCGGCGCACGCGCGCGATCGTGCGGCCGCGGCAAATCGCGATGTATCTGGCCAAGGTAATGACACCGCGCTCCTACCCCGAAATCGGGCGGCGTTTCGGTGGCCGTGACCATACGACCGTGCTTCATGCCGTGCGCAAGATCGAGGAAATGACGGCGAGCGACCAGAAACTTGCCCATGAGATCGAGCTGCTCAAGCGGCTGATCCTCGACTGACTCCGCCCGAGGGCGAGATCGCCGGCGCGCCAGACACGATGCGGCGCGCGCCGGCGAACCGCCTCGGCTTCCCGCGGTTGCGCGGTTATCCCCAACCGGTGGCGCGCCGAAAGCCGTCAATCAGTCGCCGGCACTTGCCAAGGGGCAGGATTTGTTGGCAGTTTGACCCGGAAATTCCCTGCAATCGGGGTGAAAACGGCAGACGGCGGTCTAGCTGCCGCCGTCGGTTTCGCGACCGGCAAATCCGGGGATTTGCGCAAGAAATTTCGCCACGATCGGCGCCAGCGAATTGAGTGGAACTCCATGCGCGTAACACTTGAACGAGCCAATCTGCTTCGATCGTTGAACCATGTTCACCGTGTCGTCGAGCGGCGCAACACCATCCCGATCCTTGCCAACGTGCTGCTGCGCGCCGAGGGTAGCCAATTGCAGTTGAAGGCAACGGACCTGGACATCGAGGTGTTCGAAACGGTCCCGGCAATGGTCGAACAGTCAGGCGGCACTACGGTGCCGGCGCACATGCTCTACGAGATCGTCCGCAAGCTGCCGGACGGGGCCGAAGTGCAACTTGGCAATGACGCCGAGTCGACGAGCCTGCGCGTATCGGCCGGACGGTCGCGATTCACCTTGCAGACGCTTCCGGAAAGCGATTTTCCCGATATCACCGCCGGCAAGCCGTCGCACAAGTTCAAGATCGACGCCAAGACGCTGGCCGGCCTGATCGGGCGCACGCAGTTTGCGATTTCCACGGAGGAAACGCGGTACTACCTCAACGGCATCTACCTGCACTCGGTCGAGGACGGAAAGGAACTCTATCTGCGCGCGGTGGCAACCGACGGCCACCGGCTTGCCCGCTCCCAGGCACCGGCCCCGAAAGGCTGCGAGGGCATGCCCGGCGTCATCATTCCGCGCAAGGCGGTTGCTGAAATCCAGAAACTCGTCGAGGATCCGGAGCAAGCCGTCGCCATCGAACTGTCCGACACGAAGATCCGCGTCGCCGTGGCCGACGTCGTGCTGACTTCAAAGCTGATCGACGGCACCTTTCCGGATTATAACCGGGTCATCCCGACCGGCCACGACAAGCGTCTGACGCTCGACCGGGCGACCTTCGCCAGCGCCGTCGACCGGGTTTCGACGATTTCTTCGGAGCGCGGGCGGGCGGTAAAGATGCATCTCGATTCCGGCCAGGTAGTGCTCAGCGTCAACAACCCCGATTCTGGCACGGCCACGGAAGAACTTCCGGCCGAATACGATGCGGCGCCGCTCGAAATCGGCTTCAACTCGCGCTATCTGCTCGACATCGCCGGCCAGATTACCGGGGAAACGGCGATTTTCGAACTGGCCGATTCCGGTTCGCCGACCCTGATCCGCGACGCCGGCGACGAAACGTCGATTTATGTCCTGATGCCGATGCGGGTATAGTGCGCGCCGCTGGCCGCATGTGGCCGGCGCGGATCGACCCATGAACGCCGTGGCGCCACATTTCATTTCGGTTCTGAAGCTCGACTCGTTTCGCAATCATCCGGCGCTCGGCCTGGAATGCGACGAGCGCAGCCTGGTGCTGACCGGACCAAACGGCGCCGGCAAGACCAATCTTCTGGAGGCCGTGTCGTTCCTTTCGCCGGGCCGCGGAATGCGGCGCGCCACGCTCGACGCCGTCGCCTGGCTGAAGGGCACCGGCAGCTGGTCGGTATTTGCCGAACTCAACGGCGCCTGCGGCCCGGCTTCGATCGGAACCGGCCTGGCGGAAACGCCGTTGGGGCTCGATCCGGCGCGCCGGGTACGCATCAACGGCGCAACGACGAAAGCCAATGACGATTTGCTCGACCATGCCCGCATTCTGTGGCTGACGCCGGCAATGGACGGATTATTCACCGGCCCCGCCGCAGACCGGCGACGATTTCTCGACCGCCTCGTGCTGGCGGTTCATCCCGGACACGGCAGATGCGTCGCCGATTACGAAAGATCGATGCGCGCTCGCAACCGGTTGCTGGCCGATGACTCGCCGGACGCGCGCTGGCTCAATGCCATCGAAACGCAGATGGCGGAAACGGCCGTGGCGATTGCGGCGGCACGGGCCGAACTGATCGAACTCCTGTCCGGCGTGATTATCGCTCAAAGCCATCCGGACCAGATATTTCCCGATGCGGTATTGCAGATCGACGGTACACTCGAGGCACTGGCACGCGAAATCCCGGCCAGCGACCTCGAAGCGCAGTATGGCGAAACCCTGCGCGCGGGCCGGCGCGCCGACGCAACCGCGGGACGGACGCTGGACGGCCCGCACCGCAGCGACCTGCAGGTCACGCACCGGCCAAAGGCGATGGCGGCTGCACTTTGTTCGACCGGGGAACAAAAGTCGCTCCTGATCGGAATCGTCTTGGCGCATGCGCGCCTTGTCGCCGATACCGCCGGGCTTGCTCCGATCCTGCTGCTCGACGAGATTGCCGCGCACCTGGACGTGTCGCGCCGGGAAGCGCTGTTCGACCGGATCGGGACCCTCGGCAGCCAGGCCTGGATGACCGGAACCGACCGTGCATTGTTCGAGGCGGTCGGCCGCCGCGCGCAGTATTTTGTGGTCCAGGCGGGCGAAGCGAAACGAGAACATAGCTCATGAAACTGACCCAGGCGGAACTTGAGCGCTATGCCCGTCATATCGTGCTGCGCGACGTCGGCGGCCCCGGACAGCAGAAACTGAAGGCCGCGCGCGTGCTGGTGATCGGCGCCGGCGGCCTCGGCTCGCCTGTAATCGCCTATCTCGCCGCGGCGGGGCTAGGGACCATCGGCGTCGTCGACGATGACCGGGTTTCGCTTTCCAACCTGCAGCGGCAGATCCTGCACGACACCAAGTCGGTCGGCATGCGCAAGACCGAAAGCGCGGAGCGGTCGGCGGAGCGGATCAACCCGCATGTGCGCATGGAAGCCTGGCCGGTGCGGTTCGACCCGGCCAACAGCCAGGCGCTGATCACGCTTTATGACCTGGTCATCGACGGTTCCGACAATTTCGACACGCGCTATCTGGCGGCCGACCGCTGCGAGGAACTGGGCAAGGTGCTGGTCACTGCGGCGGTCGGGCAGTTCGATGCCTCGATCACCACGCTGAAGCCGCATCTGCGCGATGCCGAGGGGCGGCCATTCCCGCGCTATCGCGACCTGTTTCCGCAGAAACCGCCGCCCGGGGCGATCCCGACCTGTGCGGAAGCCGGTATCCTCGGCGCGCTTACCGGCGTCATCGGCTCGATGCAGGCCCTGGAGGCGATCAAGGAGATCCTCGCGATCGGCGACAGTCTGGCCGGCCGGATTCTGCTTTACGACGCGCTTTCGGCGCGATTCGAAACGATCGAGTTCTCGCGCGGGCAATGACGACGAATCCGAATGCCGACCTGCGGCTCCGCCGGCTATCAGGCGATAACGAGGACTGGCCCGCGATCCTGGCGCTGATCCGGCGCGCATTTTCATGGATGGACGGGCGGATCGACCCACCCTCGTCCGCGCTGAGGCTTACACCGGAATCGATTGCACAGAAGGCGCGCGATGAGATCGGTTTGCTGATTGAGGAAGCCGGCTGGCCGATCGCATGCGCGTTTCTCGATGCAAGGCCGGATTGCCTCTATGTCGGCAAGGTTGCGGTCGAACCGGTTCTCCAGAACAGCGGCGCCGGCAAACTGCTGCTTGCAGAAGCCGAGCGGATCGCGGCCGAACGCGGCCTGCCATGGCTCGAATTGCAAACCCGGATCGAACTCGTCGAAAACCAGCGCTTTTTCGCCGCGCGCGGCTTTGCCAAGACCGGCGAAGGCGGCCATGCGGGCTATGCGCGCCCGACCTGGGTTGTCATGCGCAAGCCGGTGCGGCCGAGCAGCTAATTGTCCGTCGGCAGGACACGGTCCGGGGGTCGGTGACCGTCGAACAGGGTGCGGATATTGATGATGACGCGGTCGCCCATCTCCAGCCGCCCCTCGATCGTGGCCGATCCCATATGCGGCAGGAAGACGACCTTGCCGGCGCGCGAAAGCTCGAGCAGTTCCGGGCGTACCGCCGGTTCATGCTCGAACACGTCGAGACCCGCGCCGGAAATCCTGCCGGATTGCAATGCCTTGATCAAAGCATCCTCGTCGATCACCTGGCCGCGCGCCGTGTTGATGATGACAGCTTCCGGTTTCACCAGCGCGAGCCGGCGCGCCGACAGCAGATGAAAGGTTGCGGGCGTGTGCGGGCAATTGATCGAAACGAAGTCGACGCGCGCCAGCATCTGGTCGAGGCTCTCCCAGTAGATCGCTTCGAGCTCTTCTTCGGTCCTGGCGCTGACGCGCTTGCGATTGTGGTAATGGATGGCGAGGCCGAAGGCGCGGGCGCGGCGCGCCACCGCCGTGCCAATCCGCCCCATGCCGATGATGCCAAGGCGCTTGCCCCAGATCCTGCGGCCGAGCATCCAGGTCGGCGACCAGCCTTTCCAGCCGCCGTTTTCGATCACCCGCATGCCCTCGGCCAGCCGCCGGGAAACGGCGATCATCAGGCCGACCGTCATGTCGGCGGTGTCCTCGGTCAATACGTTGGGCGTGTTCGTGACCGTGATGCCCTTTCGGGCGGCGGCAGCGACATCGATGTTGTCAACGCCGTTGCCGAAGTTGGCGATCAGTTTCAGTCGCGAGCCGGCCTGCCCGATCAGGCCCTCGTCGATGCGGTCGGTGACCGTCGGAACCAGCGCGTCAACCGTGCGGACCGCTTCCAGCAGTTCTGCCTTGGTCAGCGGCCGGTCATCGAGGTTGAGGGTGGTCTCGAACAGTTCGCGCATGCGCGTCTCGACGGCGTCGGGCAATTTCCGCGTCACCACCACCGTCGGCTTCTTGCGCGTCATGCATCTCCTCCCGGTATTTCGCCTGCCGATGGTTTTTCGGGCCGCGTTGACGGAGCATTAACGATGCGCCGGCATGATCCTTTCCGTCTAGCAGACTGGCGAGCCCGGCAAAAGCCGCACCGCTGGCCAGCCAGTCCTGCCGCAAATGAGGGGATCAGGTTTTGCGTACCCAACCAGCGGTCAAGGGCGCACTGCGCCTATTTTCCCGCATCGTTTCCGGTCTTGCATTCGCCGCCGCTTCGATCCTGCCGGCCGCGGCATTCGCCAATAGCGCAGGCATCAACAGCGGTCTGCCGCTGCCGAGGTTCGTCTCGTTGAAATCGTCTCGCGTGAACATGCGTGTCGGTCCGGGCCCGGAATACCAGGTCGAGTGGCTCTATCTGAGGCGCGGCTTTCCGGTCGAGATCATCCAGGAATACGACAACTGGCGCAAAGTCCGCGATGTCGAGGGCAACGAAGGCTGGATCCTCGGCGCGCTGTTGTCCGGCGAACGAACGGCGATCGTTGCACCATGGAACGAGAAGAATAATCTGGTCGAGATGCGCTCGGATCCGCAGGCGACAAACGCAATCGTTGCGCATGTCGAACCGGGCGCTGTCACCTCGATCAAGTCCTGCCGCGAATCCTGGTGTCGCGTGGAGGCGCAAGGGGTCAGCGGTTTTGTCCGCCAGAACCAGCTGTGGGGCGTCTATCCCGACGAAGCGCTCAACAACTAATGCCGGCTCAAGTGCCCTTTATCGGCTTCAGCCGGACGACGACGTCGACGCGGCTGATCTCGAAGCCTTCCGGCGCCTTGGGCAAGTTGCCGACTTCCAGGCACGAATCGGCAATGTCGATGACCTCGCAGGTCTCCTCGATGAAGAAATGCTGGTGATTGCCGGTATTGGTATCGAAATAGGTGCGCGTCGTATCAATGGCGATGGTGCGAAGCAGCCCGGCACCGGAAAACTGGTGCAGCGTATTGTAGATAGTGGCGAGCGAGACATGGAAGCCCGCCCCGCGCGCTTCCTCCTCCAGCATCTCGGCGGAAATATGCCGGTCCCCCTGGCTGAACATCAGTTCGGCCAGCGCGACGCGCTGGCGTGTCGCGCGCAAGCCCGCAGCCACCAGCTTTCTGGCCAGGCGCCGGTCGGCGGGCGTCCGCGCCTGGTGATCGTGTCCTGAAACCTGTCCCATTGCCGCCATTCGCCGATAATTCGCCTCTGTCAACGTTTTCCGCGCGAATATAGGCCCCCGGTTCGGAACCGGCAACCGTCTCGGCCGCGACCCCACCGGTCGGCCTGCGACAAATCAGCCGAACGCGAAAGCAGCCAGTGCGACAATCGTGAGCAGGCTGACCGCGCCGGTGACGTGAACGGCCGGAACCCAGCCCGGCGGCCCGCCGCGCTGCGCCCAATAGGGAGCCATGACGTTCAGAAGCGCCACGATGGCAGTGAGCAGGAGGACAAGGATGATCTTGCCGGCAAACGCGATGCCCGTCACCCAGCCGCCATGGCCGAACACGAGAAGCAAAAGCCCGGTGATCCAAAGCAAAGCGATCGCCGCCATCGCGGTCAGGCGGTAGAGTTTGCGCAGCTCATTGTGGCGGCCTGGATCCGGCAGTTCATGCGGACCGCGGGCAAGCATCAGGTAGATGTTGCCGAGGCTTGCGGCGGCGCCAAACGCCAGCGCCAGGAAATGCAGGGCTTTGAGAACGGCATACATTTTCGCGGCAACCTTGCAACCCGCAGCCTTCGTTCAAGCCATGCGCTCACGGGCAATCGCCCACCAGCCGATGTCGCGCCGGCAAAAGCCCTGCGGCCAATCGATGCGGTCGACCGCAGCATAGGCGGTTTTCGCGGCCTCGCCCACCGTCTCGGCCATGGCGACAACATTGAGGACACGCCCGCCGGCTGCAACCAGCCTGTCGCCGCGCATTGCAGTTCCGGCATGGAACACCAGCGCGCCGGTCGCTTCGGCAGCATTGAGATTGGCGATGGGCGTGCCGCGCTCCGGCTCGCCGGGATAACCGCGAGCGGCCATCACCACGCCAAGTGCGCTTCTTTCGCTCCATTCGGCTTCGACCGACAACAATTCGCCATCGATCGACGCCTGCAGCAGCGGCACCAGGTCCGATTTCAGCCGCGGCATCAGCACCTGGCATTCGGGATCGCCGAAGCGCACATTGTATTCGATCAGTTTCGGGCCGTCCGTAGTGAGCATCAGCCCGGCATAGAGCACGCCCTTGAACGGCGCGCCGCGCGCATGCATTGCCGCCAGCGTCGGGACGATAATCTCGTTCATGACCCGCGAAATCGCCGCCTGATCGAGCACCGGAGCCGGCGAGTAGGCGCCCATGCCGCCGGTATTCGGGCCGGTGTCGCCTTCGCCGGCGCGCTTGTGGTCTTGGGCCGTCCCGAACAGGATCGCGGTGCGACCGTCGCACAGGGCAAACAGGCTCGCTTCCTCCCCGGTCAGATATTCCTCGACCAGGACCTCGGCGCCGGCCGAACCGAACCGGCCCTCGAAGCAGGCGTCGATGGCCTCGCATGCCTCTTCGATCGTGGCGGCAACGGTTACACCCTTGCCGGCCGCCAGCCCGTCCGCCTTGACCACGACCGGCGCGCCCTGCCGGCGCACATGGGCTTTTGCTTTCGGCGCATTGTTGAAGCGCGCAAATGCGGCGGTCGGAATGCCGTAGGCAGCGCATAATTCCTTGGTGAAGGCTTTCGACCCCTCCAGCTGCGCGGCGGCGCGCGACGGCCCAAACGCCCGGATTCCCGCTGCCTGCAGATCGTCGACGATGCCGGCGACCAGAGGCGCTTCCGGGCCGACGACAACCAGGCCGATCCGGTTCTGGCGGCAGAAATCGGCGATCGCACCATGGTCGGCAATGTCGATCTCGACCAGCGTCGCATGGCGGGCGATGCCAGGATTGCCTGGCGCACAATACAAGCGACCGCAGGATGGCGACTGCGCCAATTTCCAGGCAAGTGAATGTTCGCGGCCGCCGCCGCCGATCAACAGGATGTCGATTCCGGTGACCGCATGCATGGCGGCTCAATGGGCGAAGGCGTGGCACGAGGCAAGCGGAACCTGAAGCCCGGCCCAAGTAATCCGCAGCTTTTAGCCTCGTCAGCGCTTTCGGGTCAGGAAATAGAACCCATCCGGCGCCTTGCTCGTCTCGTAGTAGCCGCCCGGTTCCCGGCGCAAAATTGTCATCCGGCCGCAATCCGTGAGCCGTTGGATTTTGTCGGCGAAACCCAACGGCTCCAGCACGTCGCGATGCACGGTGAAGGCGAAAAGCGCGCCGGGGTGCAGGATTCGCAGCAATTCGTCCATGCAACCGGCACCAACATGGCCATGCGTAAACGTGCCTGTGCAGATCATCGCGTCGTAGCGCAGGCTCGGCAGCGCAAGACGCTGGTTGAGGTCCGCCACAAGAAGGGTGCCGTAGATGCCGCGACGACGGGCTGCGGCAAGCATTTGCGGCGAGATATCGACGCCGTCGATCCGCAGCCATTTGCTTGCCGCAAGTTCGATCGCGGCCAATCCGGTCCCGCAGCCGATATCCACGACCCTCGCGCGGCGCAGCGGCAGCGCGGCGGTAAGCATTCTGGCCGCGCGCATCGGGCTGACATAGCCGAGCCCGCCGAGCATGGTGCGGTCATAGGTCGCCGCCCAATCGCGATAGAGGGCAAGGCCTTCCTGCCGGTTCTTCAAGCCGTAGGCGCGCGCCAGGAGCGCTTGCGCATTCCGCTCAGGAACTGTCATCTCGTTTCCAGACCCGGCGGCTGCGATGTCATCGGTTGCCGACCGGGCGATCCTGTGCAAGTTGCAGAGCGACAGCAAAAGGATATGCCATGCTGCGCGTGATCGACTACTTCTATTCGACGATTTCGCCCTACGCCTATCTGGGCCACGATACGCTTCACGAAATCGCCCGCCAGCACCAATGCACAATCCGCTATCGGCCGTTCTCGATGCCGGGCGTTTGGGCCGAGTCCGGCTCGGTGCCGCTGGGACAGCGTACCTCTGTCCGCCAACGCTATCGCTTCATCGAGCTGCAACGGGTTGCATGGCAGCGCGGCGTCGAGATCAACCTGAAGCCTCAGCATTTTCCGACCAATCCGGAACGCGCCGATTTGTGCTGCGCCGCGCTGGTCATCGACAAGCGGAATGTCGGGCCGTTCGCTCGCAAGGCCGGCGAAGCCGTTTGGTCGCGCGAACTGGACATCGCCGACGAGACGGTGCTTGCCCAATTGCTGAACGAATGCGGCGAGAACGCAGACGAGGTGCTGGCCAAGTCCCGCGACGAAGCCGCAATCGCGGTTCGGGCGGAAAATACCGCCGACGCCATATCGCTCAACGCCATCGGCGCGCCCAGCTATGCCTACAAGGGCGAAATCTTCTGGGGCCAGGACCGGCTGGAGATGCTGGAAGCAATGATCGTATCCAACCGCGCGCCTTTTTCAGCGCCGACCCTGTGAATCCACGGGATGGAACTCCGAGCGAATCTGGCTGGACTCGCGGACGAGGCCGGCCTAGAGGTAGGTAAGGAATAATTTCCTTTCCCGGAATCCGACCGGATCGGGGCGCAACAAGATGCTTTCTCACGATCAAGTCTGGACCGCCATCGACGCGCTTGCCGCGCGCCACGGCATGACGGTTTCCGGTCTCGCCAAGGCGGCAGGGCTTGACCCGACGAGCTTCAACAAGTCGAAACGCGTTGCAGACAAGGGCCGCCTTCGCTGGCCGTCGACGGAATCGATCGCCAAGGCGCTGCGCGCAACCGGTGCGAGCCTGGACGAATTCATGGGCCTGCTGTCCGGCCGAAGCGGCATTGGCGGCAGTCGCGCGACTGCCGGCGGCGGCCGCTACGAAATTCCGCTGCTAGGCCTGGCGCGCGCCGGCGTCGGCGGCTTCTTTGACGACGGCGGATTTCCGACCGGACAAGGTTGGGACGAGATCGCTTTTCCCGCGTCCGATGCCGACGGCGCCTATGCACTGGAAGTTTCCGGCGATTCGATGCTGCCGCTCTATCGCGATGGCGACGTGATCATCGTGCAGCCGGGCGCGGCGGTCCGCCGGGGCGACCGGGTCGTGGTCAAAACGAAGGCCGGCGAGGTAATGGCCAAGATCCTTTCGCGTCAAACGGCAAAGCGCGTGGAGCTGATGTCGCTCAATCCGCACCATCCGGATCGCACGGTGCCCGCCGAGGAGATCGACTGGATTGCCCGCATTGTCTGGGCAAGCCAATAGGCCAGGACGCATGTATCCGGAAATTCCGGCGCCGTCGACGAAACCGCCCGCGGCCTTTCGCGTCGCCGTTTCCGGGTTCCTCCTGCTGCAACTGGCAGCCGGGCTGGCCGCCGCCGAATCCCTCGAGAAACTGCCGCAGAACATGCGCAACGTGACGCCCGCAAACATGTCGCGGCTGCCGGAGCTCGATGACGGCTACGTCGAACGAATCGCGCCGAAGATAGCGGTTCGCCCGAAACCGCCGCCCCGTCCGGATATCTGGCCGAAACCGGAAGTGATCGCGGCAGGCCATTTGCGATCCGGCGAAACCGAAATCCGTGTCGCAGGGATTTCCGCACTGGAGGCTGGCGCCATCTGTGGCAGCGGCGAGGAAGCATGGCCTTGCGGAATATTCGCGCGAGCAGCGTTCCGCCGGCTGATCCGGCGGCGGCCGATCACCTGCAATACGGCAACGATATCGGACGACCGGATTACCAGCCGGTGCAGGGTCGGCGGCATCGACCTCGGAACATGGCTGGTGCAGCAGGGCTGGGCAATCCCATCCGGCGAAGGCGCAAGTGACGCAACCCATGCGGACGCGCTGGTTGCGGCCCGCCACGCCAAGGCCGGACAATGGCGCGACGATCCGCCGGCAATCGCCGGGAATTAGGCCGGCGCCGCCAGGTTTCCGGCAACTGCGTCGGCGATCAGCTTGCGGGTCTTGTCGATGCCGTACAGGGCGACGAACGAGCCGAAGCGTGGTCCCTGGTCCTGGCCAAGCAGGACCTGGTAGAGCGTTTGAAACCAGTCGCGCAGATTGTCATATCCGGCGAGCTTGCCGATCTCGAATACGATGTTTTGAATCGCCTCGCCGTCCGCAGTCGGCGCCAGGGCGGCAAGCCTGGCGTCAAGCTCCGTCAGCGCCGCGCATTCGGCCAGGTTCGGCCGGCGGAACTTCTTGCTGGGCGCGACGAAGTCCTCGAAATAACGGATCGCGTAGCCGGTGAGCCGGTCGAGTTCCGGGTGGTTGTCCGCGGTAACGCCGGGCATGTATGCGGTGATGAAGCCCCAGAGTATGTCCTTGTCATGCGCGTTCGAGGCGCTGACCAGATTGAGCAGCATCGAAAAGGATAGCGGCATGTCCACGGCGGGCGGATTGCCGGCATGGATGTGCCAAACCGGATTCTGCAGGCGCTGGCGGATATCCTGCGCGGCATATGCGGCAAGGTGCTGGTAATATTCGTCGACCTGGCGCGGGATCACATCGAAATAGAGGCGCTTGGCGGTCTTCGGCTTCTGATACATGAACAGCGCCAGGCTTTCGGGCGAGGCATAGGTCAGCCACTCGTCGATGGTGATGCCGTTACCCTTCGATTTTGAGATCTTCTGGCCGATATCGTCGAGGAACAGTTCATAGACGAAATGCTCGGGCGCGCGGCCGCCGAGGATCGCGCAGATGCGGTCGTAGACCGCCATGTTCGGACCATGGTCCTTGCCGAACATCTCGAAGTCGACGCCGAGGGCCGCCCAACGCATCCCGAAGTCCGGTTTCCACTGCAGTTTCACGTTGCCGCCGGTCACCGCCAGCGTGATGTCGCGGCCGTCTTCGTCCGGAAAGGTGATCGTGCCGTTTCGCGCATTCACCTCCTTCATCGGAACATAGAGAACCCGTCCGGTCGAAGGCGAAATCGGCAGGAAGGGACTATAGGTTGCCTGGCGCTCCTCACCGAGCGTCGGCAGCATCACCGCCATGATGTCGCCATAACGTTCGGCGGCGCGCAGCAGCATCTCGTCAAATTTTCCCGAGCGGTAGTATTCAGTCGCACTGGCGAACTCGTAGTCGAAGCCGAACTGGTCCAGGAACCGGCGAAGCATCGCGTTGTTGTGGTGGCCGAAACTTTCGAATTTGCCAAAAGGATCGGGAACCTGCGTCAACGGTTTGCCGAGATGTTCACGCATCATTTCTGTGTTGGGGACGTTGTCCGGCACCTTGCGCATGCCGTCCAGATCGTCGGAAAAACAGATCAGTTTCGTCGCTACGCCATTGCCGGTCAGCACGCGGAACGCAGCGCGGACCATGGTCGTGCGCGCGACTTCGCCGAAGGTGCCGATATGCGGCAGGCCGGACGGGCCGTAACCGGTCTCGAACAGCACGGTCCCCGGAAAGCTGCTCTTTTCGAACCGGCGAACAAGCTTGCGCGCCTCCTCGAAATCCCAGGCCGTGCACTGGGCGGCAGCCTCCGCCAACGCGTCCGCATTATCGGCAGGCGAGATATGGGCTATGGTTTCCTGCATCAAGCAAATATCGCGGTTTGCACGCGTCAGTTTGACATCGCGGCGTCTTAAAGCCTTTCCTGCCCGAATGAAACCGTCTTGCCGGAGCGATTGGGGGCCGGGATCGGGGATACCAGGTTTCACCGCGTCGTGGCGCGACAGCCTGTTGCGCAAGGCCGCCCCGGCGACTACCTAGACAGGAAAGAGTACAGCCGATTCACCGAACATGGGGTACGACAACGACATGGCCGCCACGACACCGCACGAAGCCCTCATCCACATCATGGTGACCATGGCCGCCGCCGATCGGGAAATGACCGACCGCGAGTTGTCGAAGATCGGATCGATCATCAAGACCCTCCCGGTGTTCGACGGCTATGACCAGTCACATGTCATTGCCGCGGCCAAGCACTGCTCGCAAATCCTGCAGGACGCCGACGGCCTCGACCGGATACTGAGCAAAGCCTACGAAGTCCTGCCCAAGAAGCTGCATGAAACCGCCTACGCGCTCGCGGTCGAAGTCGCCGCCGCCGACCTCCATGTCGAGCAGGAGGAACTTCGCCTGCTGCAGTTGATCCGGGATCGCTTCAACCTCGATCGGCTGACCTGCGCGGCAATCGAGCGCGGCGCCAGGGCGCGGCACGCCAGCATCTAGTCAAGGGCGGTGCCCGGCGCTGGCCTTGGCAAGCGTATCGAAGCTTGAATTTGTCCGGACGGATGCGGCGAGCTAATAAAGGCCCATCGGAAAATAGCGCAAATAGAGATCGGCGAACGCGCCGCTGTCGCTGATTTCCTTCAAGGCGTAGTCAGTTGCTGCCGCAAGCGCGTTCTGGCCGCGCGCGAACGCAATCGTCATTGCATCGCCATGTTGCGGCGAGGTGAAATACGGTCCGCCGGCAAATGTGCAGCAGGATTCGGCCGCTTCCGACTGCAACCAATAGGAAAGAGAGAGCGCATCGAGAAACACCAGGTCGACCTTGCCAAGTTTCAGCGCCTCGAATGCAGCCTGGCGGGTGGCGAAGAGCTCGGTCTTTGCATTCGGCATGGCCAGCATCAACCATTTCTGTTGTGCAGAACCATCAACCAATCCGGTCACGTGGCGTTCGACGGCCCTGGACATCGGCTCGTCGATTATGGCGTTCCTGCGGTTTGCGAACCTCGAGGGTATGCGCAAATAGGGCCGGGAAAACTCGAACCTGGTCCGATTCTCCGGCGATATCGAAATCCCGGCAATGACAGCATCGCCCTCGCCGCGCGCGAGCGCGTCCTCGATTTCGGCAAATGGCATCGCCTGGATCTGGCAACGCGTCAGCACCTGAAGTTCCCGGCAAATGGCGCGGGCAAGCTCGACGTTGAAACCGGTCAGGCGCTTCTCGCGATCGATGAAGTTGAACGGCGGAAAGTCGGTCGTCGTCAGGAAGCGGAAGCGTGGCAAGGCGCTCAGGTCGGGCCGGGTGAGAATTTCGCGCGAATCCCAAAAATTCGGGATCACTATGCCATCCGCATCTGCCGGCAACACCAATGCCGGGCCGAGCGCGGCAAGAATCCCAGCCCAAACAACCCAGGATCGCAATCTCGAAAATCTCATCGGAAAACGCTAGGAATCCACGCGGCACGATTATAGTCTTGCGACACCCACAACGAATTATCGCAATCGCCGCGGTTCGTTCGACGCGGCGATGTAACAGGAATTCTGTTGTGGCGAAACGGTCCATCCTCCGAAACCGGACATCTGCGGCGACTTCGCGACAGCCAGGCACGTGGATGCGTGGCCGGCACGACGCCGGCTTCGCGGCGGACCCGGTTCGTTCGGCTGCAAAATCGGTGTCGACTCACGCGCCGGTGCCGGAGGATCGATATCCTGCACTCGCCGAAATCGCCTTTCTGGAGCGGTCCGGGTTCGCAACGGAATTACTTTCCTGGGCTTCGAGCCTGGCGCGCGCAAAATCGATCGACGCGGCGGAATTATTGATCGATCGCAGTTATCTCAACCGCCGCGACTACGAAATGCGCCTCGCGGAACACTGCGGCGCGCGAATTCTGGAATCTGACGAAACATTGCGCATCGTCGATGTTGCGGCGGTCGAAATCGGCACGACAAGCCGTCTTGCACGGCTCGGAGGCGAGGAGCGACTGGCGCTTGCGCCCCAGGCGATCGGATATGCGGCGGTACTGGAATTGTTTCGCGCCGATCCTTCGGTTCTACGCCACGCGATCTTCGTCGAGCAAACGCAATTGCGATTGGCCGTATTCCAGGCAAAGGCGAATTCCGTCGTCGCCAGCACGCTTGCAGGACTGCGGCGACGAAATCCCGAATTTTCGGCCTCGTATCGGTTCGACGAAGCGCAACTCACTGTCTTGTGCCTGTTGGTTGCCGCCTTCACTGTCTTCGCCTGGTTCAGGCCGCACGCGGCCTATGTCGGCGGCATGCTCGTGATCAGCATGTTCTTTTTTGGCGTCGTTCTATTGCGCGCGCTTCAGACGGTGCTGCTCTCCAGATTGCCGGGCGGGCATGCACCGGCGCACAATTTCACCGCCGCGGAGGATCATCCACGCTATTCGATCCTGGTGCCGCTCTATCGCGAGGCAAATCAAGTCCCCGACCTTGTGGCGAGCCTTGCGGCTGTCGATTGGCCGACGACCCGCCGCGAGGTTTTCCTGATCTGCGAGGCCCGTGATCGCGAAACCCTGCGCGCGACGCGAAACGCGCGGCTCCCGGAAGGCTTTCATGTTGTCGCATGCCCGGAAGGCGGGCCGCGCACCAAGCCGCGGGCGCTAATGCTGGCTCTTGAGCTTTGTACCGGCGATTTCGCAGTGATCTATGACGCCGAAGACCGGCCACATCCGATGCAGCTGCGCGAAGCCTGGGCAAAATTCCGCGAGGGTGGGCCGGATCTTGCGTGCGTGCAGGCGCCGCTCGTCGTCGACAATGGCGCTCCGAACTGGCTGAGCTCGCTGTTCGATCTCGAATACCGCGTCCAGTTCCTGGGCAACTTGCCGGTGCTGGCATCGCTGAACGCGCCGTTGCCGCTCGGGGGCACCTCCAATCATTTCGCGATTCGCGCCTTGCGCGAATGCGGTGGCTGGGACCCGTATAACGTGACAGAGGATGCGGATATCGGCATTCGACTCGCGCGGATGGGCTGGCGCTGCGACGTCATTCATCTGCCGACCTTCGAGGAAGCGCCCGAACGCTTCGACATCTGGCTTCGCCAGCGCACGCGCTGGCTGAAAGGCTGGATGCAGACGGCCCTGGTGCATAGCCGCAGGCCAATCCGGGCCGTGCAGCAGCTCGGATTTCGCGGAACGGTGATGTTTCACTTCGCAACCACGTCCATCGTCATATCGATGCTGTCGCATCCGCTCTTCCTGTTCCTTGCAGTATACGATTTGGCCCGGATGGTCTCCGGAATATCGATCAATCCGCTGATGCTGTTTGTCACTGGCCTTTGCGTCTTCAACCTGGTCGGCGGATATTCGACATGGATCTATTTCGCAAAGGCGATCCTCGCCAAACAGGGAAGGCAGGTTTCCTGGCGCCTGCTCCTGACGGTGCCGGTCTATTGGTTTTTGATCTCGTTTGCAGGCTGGAATGCGGTGCGGGAACTGATCGTGTCGCCGCATCACTGGGAAAAGACGCGACACGGGCTGGCAAAACGCCGCGACTTTGCCAATATTGCCGGTGCACAATAGTCGACGGGATTGCTGGTTGCGCAAACCGCCAGCACGCCACCGGGCAGCAGGAGGATTCATGTCGAAACCAGGGTCGTCGACCGGCCGTAGCCAGATTGCTGCATGCAGGGTCGGCGCTGCCGCATTCCTTGTCCTTTGCCTATCGGCGCCGATTCCCGTTTCGGCCGCGGAATGCGGGGCGAACCCGAAGGATGGGATCGACTGGACAGGTTGCCGCAAGCGCAACTTGATGATCGATGGTTCCAAATTAAACGCGGCAATGCTCGCCGAAGCCGATTTCACCTCCACCGACCTGCGCAAGAGCGAACTTTCCGGCGCGGATCTGCAAAAATCGACGCTCGTGCGCTCGATGCTGGACAATTCGAATGCGGCCGGGGCGAATTTCGAGAAAGCGGTCGGGTTCCGCACATCCTTCGTCCAAGCCGACCTGTCCGGCGCGAAGTTCGGCAAATCGGAAATGCAAAGGGCCGATTTCACGAGCGCCAACGTGACCAACGTGGATTTCGAGAAATCTGAGCTCGGCCGCGCGATTTTTACCGATGCGACGATCGACGGCGCGGCGTTCCGCTTCGCGAACCTCGCACGCGCGGACTTCCGCGGTGCGAAGTTTTCGAGCGCTCTCGACTTCGAAGGCGCGTATTTTTACCGGACTCGGATCGAGGGCGTCGACCTGTCGAAAGCGGTGGGTCTCATGCAGTGGCAAGTCGACCTGGCTTGCGGCGATGACGCGACGCTGCTCCCGGAAGGTGTCGGCAAACCGGAATCATGGCCTTGCGGCGACGAATGATGCCGGTCAATCGGCACGGAAATGCTTGGAGAGCCTGAGCCCTTGCGCCTGATAGTTGGAGTGTAGCGCGGCGCCGTAGAGGTTTTGCGGCAGCTCCGCCATGTGCTCGTAGATCAGCCGGCCGACCAACTGGCCATGTTCGAGGATAAAGGGCACCTCGTGGCTCCTGACCTCAAGAACCGCGCGAGCGCCGGACCCGCCGGCGGCGGAATGGCCGAAGCCGGGATCGAAAAAACCGGCATAGTGGACACGGAACTCTCCGACCAGTGGATCGAACGGCACCATCTCGGCGGCGAACGCCGGCGGCACGTGCACCGCTTCGCGGGAAACCAGGATGTAGAATTCATCGGGATCTAGCACGATGTCGCCGGTGCCGCGCGCACGGATCGGCTCCCAGTAATCGAGGATCGGGCAGGCGGCTTTCAAATCGACATCGATGACGCCGGTGTGGCGCTTGCCGCGATAGCCGACCAGACCGTCCGCATCCCCGTTCAGGTCGATGGAGACGCCGATGCCGCCATGTTCGATGATCGGATCGACGGTCGAGACAATGCGATCTCGCGCCTGGATTTCGGCGAGTTTGGCTTCGGACAACTGTGCCGGTCCATTGCGAAACCGGATTTGCGAAAGCCGCGAACCCTTACGGACGATCACCGGAAACGTGCTCGGGCTGATTTCCAGAAACAGCGGCCCTTCGTAGCCGGCCGCGATGCGGTCGAAGCCCTGGGCGCGATCGCAAATGACACGGGTGAAAATATCGAGGCGTCCGGTCGAGCTTTTCGGATTTGCCGAAGCCGAGACATTTTCGGGCAGCGCAAGCCGCTCCTGCAGCGGCGCAAGATAGACACATCCGGTTTCCAGAACCGCGCCGGCCGAAAGATCGATCTCGTGCAGACGGAACCGCGCCAACCGGTCGGCGACTCCGCGATCGCGCCCCGGCAGAAACGACGCACGAACCCGCCAGGCGACATCCCCGAGACGCAAGTCGAGGCTCGCCGGCTGGATCTGGTCGTCGTCCAGCGCCGTTTCGCTTGCAATTGCGCCGGTCCGGAACAGTTCGCCGATCTGGCGGTCGCTGTAGATGCCGATGCGATTCAACCGTAGCAGCCTTTGTCCAACGGAGCCGAGCAATAGCGATTCGCCTGATTGACGCAACCGGATGGACAGGATAAATCACAGCAAAGACCGTGGTGATTTGGGCCGGCCGGCTTGCAGCCACGTTAAATAAGTCGCTAAAAGGGGCCGCGTGAGCACCCGGTTGGCGATTCCGTCGGCCGGGATTTTTGTTGTCAGCAGCAGGCTCGCGAAAGGCGGTCGACATGACGATCAATCCGGTTTCGGCTTCCCGCAAATGGCGTCCGGCCACGCAAATGGTGCATGGCGGCGTCCGTCGCTCCGAATTCGGCGAAACCTCGGAAGCCATGTTCCTGACCCAGGGCTATGTCTATGCCAGCGCCGAAAGCGCTGAAGCCCGGTTCAAGGGCGATGAGGACGGCTTCATCTACTCGCGCTACGCCAACCCGACCGTCGACATGTTCGAGAAGCGCATGTGCCTGCTGGAAGGCGCCGAGGATGCAAGGGCAACCGCATCCGGAATGGCCGCGGTCCACGCGGCGATCGCGTGCCAGGCAAAAGCCGGCGATCACATCATTGCCGCCCGCGCGCTGTTCGGTTCCTGCCGCTGGGTGATCGAGACGCTAATGCCGCGCTATGGCGTGGACGTAACCCTGGTCGACGGTCGAGACCTGGATGCCTGGAAACGGGCGGTGCGGCCGAACACGAAAGTCTTCTTCCTCGAAACCCCGACCAATCCGACGCTCGAACTGTGCGACATCGCTGCCATCGCGGTGATCGCGCGCGAATGCGGCGCCATCCTGATCGTCGACAATGTCTTTTCCACACCGCTCTGGCAGCATCCGTTGGAACTCGGCGCCGATCTCGTCGTCTATTCGACGACGAAGCATATCGACGGACAGGGGCGTTGTCTGGGCGGCGTCGTGCTCGGTCCCAAGGAATGGATCGACAAGAATTTGCATGATTTTTTCCGCCACACCGGTCCGAGCATGTCGCCATTCAATGCCTGGGTAATGCTGAAGGGGCTGGAGACATTGCCGCTCAGGGTGCGCCAGCAGACCGAAAGCGCGAGGCGGATTGCCGATCATCTGGCCGAACAAAAGCTGGCACAGCGCGTGCTTTATCCCGGAAGGAATGACCATCCGCAGGCCGAACTGGCAAAACGGCAAATGACCCAGGGCTCTACGCTGGTCGCCTTCGAGGTCGCGGGCGGTAAGGCAGGCGCATTCGCTTTTGAAAACGCGCTGAAGGTGATCCGCATCTCCAACAACCTTGGCGACGCAAAAAGCCTGATCACGCATCCGGCGACGACGACGCACAAAAATCTGTCCGTGGACGCGCGCGCCGAACTCGGCATCAGCGACGGCATGGTGCGGCTTTCGGTAGGCCTCGAAGATGCCGAAGACCTGATCGAGGATCTCGATTGCGGATTGCGGGCCGTCAAGCGCGGCAACTAACTGAAATTGCGAGCAGCGCTGGCGATACGCGCCAGCGTTGTTGCGACGGTGACTGCGCCAAAGCCGTAGGCTAGCCAGGCAAAAAATTGCGGCCACAGGCACATGGCGCAGAACACCGCCAGCGTTTCCGTTGCTTCGGCCAGGCCGACGGGGAAGAAAAAGGATTTCTCGCTACGCTGATCATTCGCCAACTGGCGTTTTTCGGCGATCGTGGCAAAGGCAAGGAAGCTCGCGCCATTGACGTAGAATGCGAGGATCAGCGCGGACGCGGCCACGGCATTGGCGGGCGGGTCGGCGAGCGCGAAGCCGAAGGGAATCGCGCCGTAGAACGCGAAATCGAGGACGATATCGAGATAGCCGCCATAATCGGTCTTTTGCGAAGCGCGCGCCACCGCACCGTCGAGGCCGTCGCACAGCCGGCTCGCCAGCAGAAGCGCCAGCCCGCCAAGATACTGCCCCGCAGCGATCGCCGCGGCGGCGGCGATACCGAGCAGGAAACCGGCGACCGTCACCTGGTTGGCGCCGATGCCCGCGCGTGCGAGACGCCTGCCAACGGCGTTGAGCACCGGATCGATGAAAGGTCGCACCTTTGCGTCAAGCATGCGCCGCCTTATCTTGAACAGGGCCGTCCGGTCCAGTCGGGCATAAAGAAGGGTCTGCCCATGTTCGAAGCCGAAACCCGCGGGATTCGTGTTGCCGTACTGCCGGTCTATATCGACGAGCGCTCCGCGCCGGACGAGAACTTGTGGTTCTGGGCCTATCAGATCACGATCGAAAACCACGGTCCCGTCACTGTCCAGCTCGTGTCGCGCTATTGGCACATCGTGGACGCCAGCGGCAAGGTCGAGGAAGTGCGCGGGCCGGGCGTGGTCGGCGAACAGCCGGTTCTCAATCCCGGCGACCGCTTTGAATATACGAGCGGCTGTCCGCTGAACGCGCCGTCCGGATTCATGCGCGGCCACTACCGAATGGTCAGCCAGACCGGCGAGGAATTCGACGTCACGATTCCGGCCTTCGCCCTCGACATGCCGGACCAGAATCCTTCGATCAATTGAAGGTTCGGTTCCGCCGTCGGCGGCTATTCGGCCGGATGCATGGACTGCTGGCGGCCCGAATAGATTGCCCGCACGGCGGTTCCGATATCCGCGCCGACGCCGACCAGCGCCGGCACAAGGAACAGCACGAGCAGCGTGGCAAGCCCAAGGCCGAAGACGAGCGTGATCGCCATCGGCAGGATGAATTGCGCCTGTACGCTGCGTTCGAACATCAGCGGCACGAGCCCGCCGATGGTCGTCAGTGAAGTCAGCAGCACGGCGCGCAAGCGGTCGCGGCTGGCGCCGACAAGGGCCTCGCGCAGGCCTTCGCCTTCCGAGATCCGCTCGTCCATGCGGCTGACCAGCACGATCGAGTCGTTGACCAGGATGCCGGCCAGGCCAAGCAGGCTGACCATCGACATGATGGTCAGGCTGAATCCGAGCAACCAGTGGCCGAAAACCGCTCCGACCAGGCCGAAGGGGATGATCGCCATGATCGCCAGCGGCCGCCAATAGCTGGAAAACACCCAGGCGAGATTGATGTAGATGACCGCAAGGGCCATCAGCAGTCCAAGGTTGAGATCCTCGAACGCCTTTTGCCGCTCTTCTGCGCGGCCGCCGAATTTCCATTCCAGGCCGTATTTCTGCGCGATCGCCGGTAGTCCCGCCTCCGTCAATTGCTGGATCGCAGCCTCGGTGGTGGTGACATCGGTATCGAGATCGCCGGTAATTCCGATCACGCTCCGGCCGTTCTCGCGCAGGATCGAGGAAAAGCCCTGTTCTTCGCCAAGATCGACGACCTCGGAAAGCGGCACGAACTGGCCCGCCGGGCTCCAAAGCTCGAAATTCCTCAGCGCGGCGCCGCCGGGCCGGGGCGCGACCATGCTGACGCGGATCGCAACCTCGTCGTCGCCCCTGGCGAACCTGCGCGGGATGGCGCCTTCGAACGCATCGCGGACCTGGCGGCCGACTTCCTCGATCGTAAAGCCGTGCGCGCTGCCGCGTGGCGTCAGCTTCATGACCAGTTCGGGCTTGCCCCAGGGCAGATTGTCGGCGACGCCGCTCAGCCCGGGGACCGCTCCCATCAGCTCGATGACTTCGCCTGCGGCCGACTTCAGGGTCGCTGCATCCGCCCCGGACAATTGCAGGTCGACGTCACGCCCGGGGGGCCCGCCATGACGCTCGAAGATTGAAAACCGCCGGAACGATTGCATTTCCGGGACATTGTTGCGCCAGGCCGTGACGAATCGCGGAGTGCGGATGTCACGGAATTCCGAGGCGACCAGCTGGATATCGAACTCGACCAGATTGTCGCCGACATTGCGGCCGGACCGGCCGAGGGTCACGAATACCGCGTTCACGATCCTGGCGGGATCGCCGGCCAGTTCCGTCGCCGTCCGGACGATCGAAGCTTCAACTGCGGCGATCGCCGCGATTGCCTCGCTTTCCGGCGTGCCCGGATGCAGGACCAGCTGTCCGCGGACGTTCTCGGCTTCCGGCGACGGGAAAAAGACGAAACGCACGTGACCGCCGCGCACCAGGCCGATCGCAAGCGTCATCATCAGCGCAATCGCGATCGAAAGCGTCACATATCGCCAGTCGTAAGACAGGCGCGCCGTGACGTTGAACGGGACATCGCGAAACCACTCGAAACCCCGGTCGAATGCGCGGCGGAAGCTGCTCGCGTCTTCAGGTGCACCGGTTTGCAGCCTGGCCCTTGAGCGCAGAAGCGTAACCGCCGCTTCGATCGCCGCTCCGGCCAGGAAAGACGCCGAGGCCAGGATCAGCACGAACAGGGGCAGCGGGAATTGTTCGCGCACGATTGCGATGTTGGCGGCAACGGGGTTCGACGACGGGTCGCCACGCTCGGCAAGCACCAACAAGAAGGCGCCGATGGCGAACGAAAACGCCAGGTGCCGCATGTAGGACCAGCCACGCGTCCTGACCGGCTTCAGCGCATGCGCCAGATGCGCCGGCAGGACGAAGAAGCATTCGACCAGGCTCGCCACCAGCACCGAGATCACGATCAGCGGCAACACGCCCATGATCTGGCCGAGGGTGTCGCGGATCAGCAGGATCGGCGCAAACGCGGCGACCGTCGTCGTCATTGCCGCGACTACCGGCACGATCATGCGGCCGGCGCCTTCCTCGGCCGCCTCGAACGGCGGATCGCCCATGGCATGGCGCGTGGCGGTATGCTCGCCGACCACGATGGCATCGTCGACGATGATGCCGAGCACCATGATCAGACCGAACAGCGAGATCATGTTGATCGACTGGCCGAGCACCAGCATGCATCCGAGGGTGGCAAGCGTCGCTACGGGAATGCCGGCGGCAACCCAAAACGCAATGCGTGCGTTCAGGAACAGAAACAGGACGCCAACGACCAGCACGAGGCCGCTCAAGCCGTTGCGCACTAGCAGCATCAGTCGCGCCTTCAGCGCGTCGGCGGCGACTTCGTATTCATGGATTTCCAGATTGGCCGGCAAAGCCGGGCGCAGTTGCTCGAGATATTCTTCGAGAATACGCGCGGTTTCGAGCGTGTCGGCCGTCGGTGCGCGGCGAACGCCGATCTCGATTGCGCGCTTGCCGTTGGAAAAGCCCTGGGTCTGGCCTTTTTCGAACCCGTAGCGAATCGTGGCGATGTCACCGAGGCGGATTTTCTCGCCCGAGCCGAACGACTTGACCTCGATTTCGCCGAGCGAGCGCGGCGTGTCGAATTCGGCCAGGGTTCGCAGCTGCTGATCGACGCGGCCTTCGATCTGGCCGGAAGGAATGTCGCGCGAGTTCCCGGCAATTCGCGCCGAGACATCGCCGACCGACATTTGCAGACGGCGCAATTCGCGTTCGGGGATATCGACTTGCAGCTCCTCGTCGCGCATCCCCTTGAACTCGATCTTGTCGATGCCGCGCGCGATCAGGTCGTCCCGGATCTTCTTGGCATAGTAGCGCAGGGTAGATTCGGGAACGTCACCGGAAATGGAGAGATTGGCGACGCTGTCGAAGAAGCTGACGGCGCTGACCTTCACCGGTTCGGCATCGTCCGGCAATGTCGTGACTGCCTTGGCGGCGGCGTCGACATCGGCAGCCGCCGTCTGCATGTCGGTATCGCGCTCGAATTCGAGGACGATCGTCCCGGAACCCTCGCGCGCATATGACGTCATCTTGGAAACGCCATCGACGAAACGCACTTGCGGTTCGATCACCTGCAGGATGTTGGCTTCGACATCCTCGGCGCTGGCGCCCGGCCATTGCACGGTCAAATTGACCGCCTTGGTCTCGAGCGTCGGGAAGAACTGGGTATTGATGCGCGCGATGGCGTAAATCCCGAACAGCACCATCAACAGCAAGATGAGATTGGCCGCCGTCGGATGGCGGGCGATGAGGGAAACGAGGCCGCGTCGCCGGGCCGGATCGAACGCGCTCATTGCCTGTCTTTGGGGTTGTTTTTGGCGGCGTTTTGCTGGCCGTTCTTGCGTGCTGCCTCGGGCCCGACATTCTGGCCGGCCGCGCCAACGCGGTTCACGCGCAGGCCGTCGCCGATCTCGGTGATCCGGGTTGCCAGCAATTCCTCGCCATCGGCGACTTCGCCGGTGATCAATGCGAATTCGCCGTCATAGGCGCCGACGGCGACCTTGCGCGCCTGCAGCCGGTTTTCCACGACCGCATATACGGTATCGCCGGAATAGATCGCGGATTCCGGCACGCGATAGTGATCGTTGAACTGACGGTCCGGGATTCGCATTTCGACGAACGCGCCTGGCCGGATCGGAAAATCCGCGCTGGCCATGTCAAGGCTCGCATATATTTCAACGCCGCCGCGTTCGGCGGCGATGTCAGCACCGATCCGGTCAATGCGACCTTGATAGGAGGCATTGGCGCTGCGGGCGAACCAGATCACCTCGATCTTCCGTCCGATCAGGCCTTCGGCATCCTGGCGAAGGCGGGCGAACCGCTCGTCGGTGAGCGTGAATCGGACTTCAAGATTGGCGCCTTCATAAAGCGATACGGCGACGTCATTGACATTGAGCATCCGGCCTTTTTCGACCGCGGCGCTGCGCACGATGCCCGAAAACGGCGCGGCCAGCACCGTGTTGGCGAGATTGCGTTCGGCCTGCTCGACCTTCCAGCGCAACCGGTCCGCCGCGGCCTGCTGTTGGGCCAGTTTTGCCTTTTCCGCGCTGATATTGATCCCGGTCTGCTCAACCGCTGAAATCCGCTGGCTCAGGATCAATTCGCGGTCATCCAGCTGCTTTTCGGTGCCGGTGCCGGTATCCCGCAGCGACTTCATGCGCTCCAGATCGCGCTCGGCCAGCTGCAATTGCTCCTCGGACCTCGCGAGCTTGTTTTCCTCGATGTCGATGCGGGCGTCGGATTCGGCGATCCGGGCCATCGTCTCGTCGAGATTGGCGCGGGCTTCGCGGACGGCGCCTTCGTAGTCGAACCGGTCGATCTCGACCAGCGGCTCCCCCGCCTCCACTTGCGCGCCTACCTTGAGCGACGGGCTGATACGAACGACCTCTCCGGCGACGAGCGAACGCAGATCGACAGTTCTTGCGGCAACGACTTCGCCATAGACCGAAAAGGACGGACGGTGATTGCCGCGCAGCGCCGAAACGGTTTCAACGGCATAGATCGTCGGCAGGGGTGGGCGCTTGGGCGGAATCGGCCTTGCCGCGATCAAGTAGTTCATCGCGAACAGGCCGCCGCCCAGAACCGCAACCGATAGCAGTATCTGCGCCCCGGTGCGCGCCAGGGAAATGCGGCGTCGCGCAGCGGACGTGCGGGTCGGTTCCGTATGCGTCTCCAACCGGTTCAGCATGCATCAGAATCCGATATTGCAGCGTTACTTCCTACTATATCCGGAAAACCGCACAAATTACGGTTTCGTCATGCTGTATCGGCGATCGCCGGCCTACGCGCCCGCGCCATCCATTTCTTGCCTGGCGATCCGGTAAACCGTGGAACAGAATTCGCAGGTGACCACGGACTCGCTGGTCTGCGGATCGAAACCGCGTTCCTCGTCGGCGAGGCCGCGCAGCAGGCCGACCACCCGCTCCCTGGAACAGGCGCATTCGGCGCGAACCGGCTGCGGTGCGAACACGCGCACGCCGCGTTCATGATACAATCGATACAACAAGCGCTCGCAGCCGACTTGCGGATCGGTCAACTCGTCATCGCTGGCCGAGGCCGCCAAGGCTTGGGCTTCCTCCCAGGCGAAATCCGGCTCGGGTGCGGGCATTTTCGGACCGGGGTCGTCGCCGCCGGGCAAATCGCGAACCGGCCGGGACGCCTTGGGAAGAAATTGCGCCATCAGCCCGCCGGCCCGCCAGGTCGCGACCGGCTGGCCGTTCGCGGACGGAGTCAACAATTCCGCGACCGAAAGACGCACGCGCGTCGGTATTTGCTCGGATTGCTGCAGATAGCGGTGGGCGGCGTCTTCCAGCGAGCCGGCTGCCAGCTCCACGATGCCCTGATAGCGGCTGGTATGCGACCCCTGGTCGATGGTCATTGCCAGCGTGCCGCGGCCCCGCCATCGTTCCGGCGGCAACCCGTCCGCCAGCGCCCGGTCGAGCGCGGCCGCGTCGTAGCGCGCATAGGCGCGCAACGCCCCGCTTGTCCGGTAATCGGCAACCATAAGCGATACCGGGCCGTCGGTTTGCGTCTGCAGGATGAATTTGCCGTCGAATTTCAGCGAACTGCCGAGCAGAACCGTCAGAACCAGGGCTTCACCGAGCAGGCGTGCGACTGGCGCCGGATAGCTGTGACCGGCGATGATGCGGTCAAGCGCCGGCCCGAGCTGGACAATCCGGCCGCGGGTCTCCAGTTCGGGCACGGAGAACGGCAGGATATTGTCGTCGCCGACCAGCGGCTGGCGAATACGTTCGGTCATTTCGCTCAATTCCAGATGCTATCCGGCCGGCCGCTCACTTGATGCCGAAGCACCAGGCCAGGATCGCCTTTTGCGCGTGCAGGCGGTTCTCGGCTTCGTCGAAAACGACTGAGGATGGTCCGTCCATGACCTCGTCCGTCACCTCCTCGCCGCGATGGGCGGGAAGGCAATGCATGAAGATGGCGTCCGGCGACGCTTGCGCCATCAGCGCCGGATTGACCTGATACGGCCGGAACACGTTGTGACCGCGAGCGCGATGTTCCTGGTTCATCGAAACCCAGGCGTCGGTGATGACGGCGTCGGCGCCGGTCACCGCGGCGATCGGATCCGTGCCGAGGCGAACCTTGCCGCCGTTTTGCCTTGCCCAGGCAACATATTTTTCCTGTGGTTCCGATCCTTCCGGCGTCGCGATATCGAGTGAAAAGCCGAACCGTGCCGAGGCTTCGACCAGCGAATGCAGGACGTTGTTGCCGTCGCCGGTCCAGGCGAGCTTGCGGCCACGGATAGGCCCGCGATTCTCCTCGAAGGTCATCACATCCGCCATGGTCTGGCAGGGATGGGTATCGTCGGTAAGCGCATTGATGACGGGAACCGTGGCGTGCTCGGCCATCTCCGCGAGACGCTCGTGCTCCGTCGTGCGCATGACGACGGCGTCGACATAGCGCGAAAGTACCCGCGCGGTATCGGCGATCGTCTCGTCGCGGCCGAGCTGCATCTCGGAACCGGACAAAAACAGCGTTTCGCCACCGAGCTGGCGCATGCCGACGTCGAAGGAGACGCGCGTTCTCGTCGACGGCTTCTCGAAGATCATTGCAAGCATCTTACCTTCGAGAGGACGCGGGCCGGTTTTGCCAGCGCGCTTGAATTCACCGGCTTTTTTCAGGATCGAGGCCAGACTGCCGGAATCGATAGCGGCGATATCGATGAAATGAGCCATCGCCGAAGCGCCATCAATGACTGGCCGGCGATCGGAGGCCGGCAAAAGCGCGATGCATGCGGTCGCGCATGTCGCGCAGATCTTCGACGCCAATGATCAATGGCGGCATGACGCGAACGACATTGTCGCCGGCCGCAACCGTCAACAGTCTTTCCTGGCGCATGGCCGCAACCGCCTCGGAATTCGGCGTCTTCATCTTGATGCCCTGCATCAGGCCATCGCCGCGGATGGTTTCGATATGGCCGGGGAAGGCGTCGGCGATTTCAGCAAGCTGCTGACGGAGCAATTTGCCCATCTGGCGCACATGATCGAGAAAGCCGTCGGCAAGCACGATATCGAGCACGGCGTTGCCGACCGCCATTGCGAGCGGATTGCCGCCGAACGTCGTACCATGCGTGCCGACGGTCATACCCGCGGCCGCTTCCTCGGTCGCCAGACACGCGCCAAGCGGAAAGCCGCCGCCGATGCCCTTGGCGATCGCCATGATGTCGGGCGGGGCGTCCGGCCATTCATAAGCGAACAATTTGCCGGTACGGCCGATGCCGCACTGAATCTCGTCATAGATCAGCAAAACGCCGCGTTCGGTGCACAATTGGCGCAACTGGCGCAACCAATGCGGTGACGCCACGCGTATGCCGCCCTCGCCCTGGATCGGCTCGACGAGAATTGCCGCGGTAGTATCGTTCACGGCATTCAGCAGCGCTTCATGGTCGGCGAACGGCACCTGCCTGAAACCGGGCATGCGCGGGGCGAAGCCCTCCAGGTATTTTTCCTGGCCACCGGCAGAAATCGCGGCAAGCGTGCGGCCGTGGAATGCGCCTTCGAAGGTGATGATCTCGTTGCGCTGCGGAGCGCCCGCTGCATAGTGATAGCGCCGCGCGGTCTTGATCGCGCACTCGATCGCCTCCGTCCCGGAATTGGTGAAAAATACCCGGTCGGCGAAACTCGCATCGCACAGGCGTTTGGCCAGCTGTTCCTGTCCCGGAATGACGAAGACATTGGACAAATGCCACAGGCGGCCAGCCTGCTCGGTCAGCGCCGCAACCAGATGCGGATGCGCATGGCCAAGCGAGTTGACCGCGACGCCCGACATGCAATCCAGGTATTCGGCGCCGTCCTCGGCAAAAACGCGCACGCCTTCGCCTCGCACGAGCCGGATTTCGGGACGAGCATAGGTTTCGTAGATGTGCCCGTTCGCAGCCATGGCAAATTTCCCGCGTCAGTCGGCATTTCCGGCCGGAGAATGAAAAAAGCCGCCCCAAGGCGGCGGGGCCTGTATACCATCAAAGCGTTGCGCAGTGTCAATCGACCCTTCGGGCGCCCTCCGCGGGGCACGCGGAAGGCAAGCGAAGCGCGCGACGGCGCGTCTGCGGCAACGCGGAAACCGCAAAATCGATTCAACTTTCCACAGGTGGCCGCAAATCGATTCCGCAAGTTGGGGAAAATCGGAAAAAAAGAATCGATATTCAGGCGCGACTCTTGTCAGCGAGTCGGGCGATTATTAGGGTTTGCCTACAGAACGCGCTGACCCGGCGGCGGGAACGGCGGCACAATCAAGAATGTCAGTAGCAGAGGACGAGCACGTGTATCGGTGCCCGAACGTGGGAGTTTTGCGTCCTCACTCCAAGATGCGGCGAGAATGGAAATGTCCTTCACCTGGACCGACGAACGCGTGGATTATCTGCGCAAACTTTGGGCCGATGGTCTGAGCGCGAGCCAGATCGCCAAGGAACTGGGCGGGGTCACCCGCAATGCTGTGATCGGAAAGGTACACCGGCTGGGCTTGTCGGGCAGGGCAAAAGGGCCCTCGCAAGCGCGAATGCCGGGCCAGAAACGTGCCGCGCGCAGTTCCAGCTATGCCCCGCGCGCTCCGCGCAACGGCTCGCGCATGAACGGAGACGGTCGCATTCGCGGGCAGGCCTCCGGATCGCGGGCGGCCCTGTACGCCGCACAGGAGGTGATCGAGGCGCCGGAGCCGATCCGCATCGAGCTGACGGAGTTGACCGATCGCACCTGCAAATGGCCCTATGGCGACCCGGTAACGCCGGAATTCTTCTTCTGCGGCCACGAGGTGAACAGCGGTTCGCCCTATTGCCGCTATCACGCGCGGCTGGCTTTCCAGCCCATTGCCGACCGGCGTCGCCCGGCAGAGCAGCAATCCTAGATCGGTTCACCGTTTCACAGAATCGGCGAACCGACCTATCTCCTTGTTTCGTCGCAATTCCGGACGGAGTGAGCCGGAACAGAAATCGATCCAGTGAATCGATTTTCCCGGCGAACGGCAGCCACTTTTCCTGGGAATTGCCAGGTGCCATCGCGTGTTTCGGCGCGACGAACCAGTCACGCCGACAACCTTCACCCGCGGCGGCTTGCCTCGAACGAATATCCTGCGCCGCGGACCGTGCGGATCGGATCGTGTTCGCGGCCGCGATTGATCGCCTTGCGCAAACGGCCGACATGGACGTCGACGGTGCGCTCGTCGACATAGTTGTCCTGTCCCCAGACCGCGTCCAGCAACTGGCTGCGCGAGTGCACCCGGCCCTGTGAGCGCATCAGGAACTCCAAAAGGCGGAATTCGGTCGGTCCGAGCCGCAAATTGCGGCCATTGCGCGTCGCCCGCACTGCCGAGCGGTCAAGTTCTATATCGCCGACGCGCAGCACGGAAGCGCCGGCATTGGGATCGGCGCGCCGCAGCATCGCCTTGATCCGGGCCATCAGCTCGGAGACCGAGAACGGCTTGACGACATAATCGTCGGCGCCGGTCGACAGGCCGCGAACGCGCTCGCTTTCCTCGCCGCGTGCGGTCAGCATGATGATCGGGAGCCGGGCGGTTTCCTCACGGATGCGCAGTCGGCGGCAAAGCTCGATCCCGGAAAGGCCGGGCAACATCCAGTCCAGAAGAAGCAGGTCGGGGACGGTTTCGCGCAGGCGCAACTCTGCTTCGTCGCCGCGGGCGATAGATTCGACCTCGAAGCTCTCGGCCTCGAGATTGTAGCGAAGCATCATCGAGATCGCTTCGTCATCCTCGACGACCATGACTTTCGGGTTCAACGCCGACATTTGCAAAGAGCCTAGCCGCCGGTCGCACGCGAGCCGTGCTTGGAAAGCGTGGCATGCCCGGTAACCATGAAACTCACGGTCTCGGCGATGTTGGTTGCGTGATCGCCGATGCGTTCCATGTTCTTTGCGCAAAACAGCAGGTGCGTGCACACCGTGATGTTGCGCGGGTCCTCCATCATGTAAGTGAGCAATTCGCGAAACAGCGACGTGTAGAGGTTGTCGATCTCGTCGTCCTTCTCGCAGACGCGATCGGCCTTGGCGGCGTCGCGCGCGACAAACGCGTCGAGCACATCCTTGACCTGGCCGAGCGCCAGGCTGGTGAGATGCTCGAGCCCACCGGCCAGCTTGCGCGGCGAGATCGGATTGTCGATCATGCCGGCGCGCTTGGCGATGTTCTTGCCCATGTCGCCGATCCGCTCCAGGTCGGCGGCAATGCGCATCGAGCCGATGACTTCACGCAGGTCGGAGGCCATCGGCTGGCGCTTGGCAATCACCAGGAGCGCGCGTTCGTCGAGTTCGAACTGCAGATTGTCGAGGATGGCATCGTCGGCGATGACCGATTGCGCAAGCGCGCGATCGGCTTTGAGCAAGGCCTTGACCCCGCGCGATACGAGCGCCTCGGCATGCCCGCCCATCTCGACGACTTTGCCGGTAATCGCCCGCAAGTCGTCGTCGAATGCGGTGACGGTATGTTCGGTCATGGCACTGGTTCCTGTTTTCCCGGGCGCGGCCTCAGCCATAGCGGCCGGTGATATAGTCCTGCGTGCGCTGGTTGCTGGGATTGGTGAATATCTTGTCGGTCTCGTCGATCTCGATGAGGTTGCCCAGGTGGAACATCGCGGTGCGCTGCGAAACGCGCGCAGCCTGCTGCATGGAATGGGTGACGATGACGATCGTGTAGTTCTGCTTCAGTTCGTCGATCAGTTCCTCGATGCGCGCAGTCGCGATCGGATCGAGGGCCGAACAAGGTTCGTCCATCAGGATCACTTCCGGACTGACGGCAATCGCCCTGGCAATGCACAGGCGCTGCTGCTGGCCGCCGGAAAGGCCGGTGCCCGGTTCGTCCATCCGGTCCCTGACTTCGTCGAACAGCCCCGCCTTCTTCAGGCTGGTGACGACGACCTCCTCCATCTCGGCCCGATTCGAAACCAGGCCATGGATGCGCGGACCGTAGGCGACGTTCTCGAAAATCGATTTCGGGAACGGATTGGGCTTCTGGAAAACCATGCCGACCCGGGCGCGCAATTCAACGACATCGATCCTGGGATTGTAGACATTCTCCCCATCCAGCGTGATCTCGCCGCTGACCTTGCAGTTTTCGATCGTGTCGTTCATGCGATTGAGGCAGCGCAAGAGGGTCGACTTGCCGCAACCCGAGGGGCCGATAAAGGCAGTGACTTCGTTTCTGTAGATATCGAGATCGACGTCGAACAACGCCTGCTTCTCACCGTAGTGGACACAGACTTTGCGGCCGCGAAACTTGGCGGTGCGTTCGCTTGCGGATATCTCGGCGGCCGGCGCTACCATCGCCACATTCGCCATCTTGTTCATCTTGTTCCTTCCTGCAGAAACAGCCCGGTTCATGTCAACTCGCCCGTCCCCGGCCGCACCGAATTACCAGCGCTTCTCGAAGCGTTGGCGCAGCAGGATCGCCGCAGCATTCATGACCAGCAAGAAACCGAGCAGCACCAGAATGGCGGCCGAGGTGCGAGCGACGAAGCCGCGCTCGGGACTGTCGGCCCAGATATAGATTTGCGTCGGCAGCGCCGTCGACGGCTGCATGACACCACCGGGATCGGCGCTGATGAAGGCGTTCATGCCGATCAGCAGCAGCGGCGCGGTTTCGCCGAGCGCTTGCGCGAGCCCGATGATCGTGCCGGTCAGGATCGTCGGCATGGCGAGCGGCAGATTGTGGTGGAAGATCGCCTCGTGTTTCGAGGCGCCGACGCCAAGCGCGGCCTCGCGGATCGAGGATGGCACCGACTTCAGCGCCGCGCGGGTAACGATAATTATGGTCGGCAAGGTCATCAGCGACAACACCATGCCGCCAACCAGCGGCGCCGAGCGCGGCAGGCCAAACCAGCCGAGAAATACAGCAAGCCCGAGCAGGCCGAACACGACCGAAGGCACTGCCGCTAGATTGTTGATGTTGATCTCGATGAAATCGGTGGTCCGGTTCCTTGGCGCGAACTCCTCCAGATAGATGGCGGCGGCGATGCCAACGGGAAAACTGATCAGGAAGCAGACGAGCAGCGCCCAGAACGAACCGGAGAGCGCGCCGCGCAGGCCGGCTAGTTCGGGAAAGCGGCTGTCGTAACTCGTGAACAGCTCCCAATTGAACGGACGGATGATGCGGTCCTGCGCCTTCAGATCATCGAATATACGGATCTGGTCGTCGTCGACACGCCGCCGGTCGGCAGGGGTTTCGCGGTCGATCTCGCCTTTCGAAAGCTGATCGAGCGGGTCGGACAGCGGAATCTCAAAAGCCGATTTGCGGCCGAGACGCGACGGATCGGCAATCACCGTGTTGCGGACGATGAAGTGCGACGAGGACGTGAAGATATCGAAGAACGACTTCTCCTGCGAGCGCGGCAAATCATCGACCAGATTGCGCAACTCGCCGCGCAAGATGCCGCGCCAATTGGCGGCCATCAGATTGGACGGATCGATCTCCTTGCCGGCGAGGTCGATCTCGACGACCGCCTTGGTCTGCACGAAGGCCTTGTAGCCGGAATAGGTCAGGGTACCGATCAGGAAGATCAGAAATCCAAGCGCCAGGGCAATGGCGATGATGCCATACCATTGCAGACGCCGGTCCGCGGCGTAGCGGCGCGCCCGGCGCGTTTCCATCGCGGGCGATTTCCAATCGAAAGCCGCGCCTGCGGTGCCCGCACCCATCAGTATTTCTCCCGATACTTGCGGACCGTGCGCAAGGCGATCAGGTTGAGGCCAAGCGTGATGACGAACAGGACGAGGCCGAGCGCGAAGGCGGCAAGCGTCTTGGGATTGTCGAACTCGGTGTCGCCGATCAGCAGCGTCACGATCTGCACCGTCACCGTGGTCACCGACTGGAACGGGTTGACCGTCATCGTCGCGATCAGACCTGCGGCCATGACGACGATCATCGTCTCGCCGATGGCCCGGCTTAACGCCAAAAGAACGCCGCCGACGATGCCCGGCAGCGCCGCCGGCAGCAGCACCTTGCGGATCGTCTCGCCCTTGGTGGCGCCAAGCGCAAACGAACCGTCACGGATCGAACGCGGCACGGCGGCGAAGGCATCGTCGGAAAGCGAGGAAATGAACGGAATCAGCATGACGCCCATGACCGCGCCCGCAGCCAGGGCGCTGTTCGGCGCAGACGGAATGCCAAGGCTCAGGCCCAATGTGCGAACGGCGGGCGCGACCGTCAGGACTGCGAAGAAACCGTAAACTATCGTCGGAATGCCGGCGAGGATTTCAAGCAGCGGCTTAACAACCGCGCGGAAGCGATGGTCGGAATACTCCGTCAGGTATATCGCCGAAAGTATGCCGACGGGTACGGCGACCGCCATCGCCAGCGCCGAAACCGCGAAGGTACCGAACAGCACCGGGATCATGCCGAATGCGCCATGGCCGGCGACCTGGTCATCGCGCAGCGGAATTTGCGGTTCCCAGCGCAGACCGAACAGGAACTCGGTCATCGGGACTTTTGAAAAGAACTGCCAGGATTCGTAGACGAGGGAAACGATGATCCCGGTTGTCGTCAGGATCGCGACCAGCGAGGAAAACAACATAAAGATCGTAACCGACCGCTCGACGCTGTGGCGGGCGCGGAATCGCGGCGTGATCGCGCGGAGCCCCAACCCGGCGCCTATTGCCGCAAGCGATGCCGCAATGACGAGCATGGCCGCCGAGGCGATTGCCCTCAGGTTCTTGAAGCGCTCGATTGCCGAAAGGATCGCCTCGGTAGGCTCGCGAAAAAAGTTGCCGGCGACACCCTGGCGGATTTCGCTCGCCACCAGCGAGCGCTCGGCATAACTCATCGAATCGGCGCCCGGATAGGACGCCAAAACCATGGTATCGAGGACGCGGTTCTCGCCGACCAACCAAAGCAGCACAAAAACAAATGACGGAATGCCGGTCCAGATCGCCACATTCAGCGCATGATAAAGCGGGCGCGAATGCTGCTTGGTTCCATCGCGCAGGGCGCGCTGGGCGCGCGCGCGAATGCCGCCGACAATGCCGACACCGATGGCGGCCGCAAGCAGTGCGATCAGCATAATTCCGGACATTTGCGCACCCAACCATGCAAGTGGCCGCCGGAGAATCCGGCGGCCGCTCCAGGTTTTTGCTCAGTTGGTGAGCTTTACCGCGTCGACGATGTTCTTGCGCACCTCGGCGCGCTTGGCGTCGCTCAACGGGGTCAGGCCACGCTCGGCGAGATAGCCGTCCGGGCCGAGGGCGGCGTCGGATACGTACTCTTCCAGGAACTCCTTCATGCCCGGAATGACGCCGCGATGCGCGTTCTTGACGTAGAAGAAGAGCGGGCGCGAAACAGGGTACGAACCGTCAGCGATGGTGTCAAAAGACGGTTCCACGCCCGCTACCTTGACCGCCTTCAGCTTGTCGCTATTTTCGTAGAGAAACGAATAGCCGAAAATGCCGACGGAATTCGGATCGGATTCGAGACGCTGGACGATCAGGTTGTCGTTCTCGCCAGCTTCGACGAACGGGCCGTCCTGGCGCATGCGCGAACAGACATCTTCCCACTTGTCTTTGTCGGCTTTCTTGAGTTCCTTCATGCCCGCCAGTGTGCCGCAGCCTTCATGCATGACCAACTCGACGAAGGCGTCGCGGGTTCCCGAAGTCGGCGGCGGACCAAACGCAAGGATGTCGATTGCGGGCAGCTTCGAATCGATGTCCGACCATTTCTTGTTCGGATTTGCCATGAACCCGCCTTTGCCGTCCGGCAGTTCGGCGGCGAGCGCCATGAAGAGCTGCTCCTTGGTCAAATCCCAGTTGGTGTTGTTGGCGCGCGAAAGGGCGATCGACAGGCCATCATAGCCAATCAGGGCTTCCGAAACATCCGTGACGCCTTTCTCGGCGCACAGCTTGACCTCGGACTCCTTGATCGCGCGCGAAGCGCCCGTGATATCGGCAAAATCAGGGCCGATGCCACCGCAGAATGCCTTGAAGCCGCCGCCGGTGCCGGTCGATTCGACGACCGGAGCCGGCTTGCCGGTCTTGTTGGTGAATTCTTCCGATACCGCCTGGGTATAGGGAAATACCGTGGATGAGCCCACGATCTTGATCTGATCGCGCGCCATTGCTGGCGCGGCGGCACCGAGCGCGACGAGCGCGCTGGCAGTGGCGAAGGCGACGAATTTCATTGGATTGCTCCCTGGATTTCGGGTGAAGGAACTTGTCTCCTGCGACGGATCGGCCAAATCGGAGCCTCCGGTCGCAAACCACCCGTCCATTTCCGTTTCGCGGGGGTGGCATATCGCTTATAGCGAAGCCAGACGCTGGTTTTGTGACAGTATAGTCTGTTGTTTTTATTTTATTTTTTCGGGTTTTCCAAAGGCAAGCGAAACGAGAAGCGGGCTCCTTCCCCAAGCGTCGAGGCAATGTCCAGGCGAGTCCTGTGACGCGCCAGGATGTGCTTGACGATTGCGAGTCCCAGGCCCGTGCCCTGTTTTTGGCGGCTCTCGGCAACATCGACGCGGTAGAACCGCTCCGTCAGCCGCGGCAAGTGCTCTGCGGCAATTCCGGCGCCGAAGTCGCGCACATGGACTTCCGCGACTTCCACCGGATTTTCGGGGTCCCTCACGACTTGCGCCCCGAACTCGACCCTGCCGCCCGACTGGCCATATTTGCAGGCGTTCTCGACGAGGTTCTGGCAGACTTGGAAGAGCTCATCGGCCTCGCCGCGCACGGTCATCGCTCGATCCGGCAGACCGACGACGAGTTCGATGGCCAATTTGCCAGACAGCGGTTTCATCGCATTTGCAACCGAACGGACGACTTCGCCAAGATCGGCGATGCCTTCGGGCGGCATGTGGGCCTTCATTTCGACGCGGCTCAGCGACAACAGATCGTCGATCAGGCGAGACATGCGTTCGGCCTGTTCCTGCATCACGCCCAGGAACCGTTCCGCCGACTTGCGATCTTTCGCCGCGGGGCCGCGGATCGTCTCGATAAAGCCGCGAAGCGAGGCCAGCGGCGTTCGCAATTCATGGCTGGCATTGGCGACGAAATCCGACCGCATCTGTTCGGCCAGCCGTTGGCCCGACAGGTCGTCGAAAGTCAGCAGCAGGAATTCGGCGGGAGCTCGACCGACCGGGGCAATCGCCGCGCGCAGCCAGCGCTGCGGCGGCGCGGCTTCCTGATATTCGATCGACTGGCGGTTGCCAGATGAAACCGCGAGCTCGAACATGCGTCCGAATTCGGGTGAGCGAAAATGATAGGTCGCCGGCTCGCCGAAGCGAACCGCTCCGAAGTCCGCCACCGCCCGGTCGTTGGCAAAGCGCAAGCGCCCTCGGCGATCGAGGATATAGGCCGGGAAATCCAGCGCTCCGGCAATCTGGCGCATCGCGTTTTCCGGCCAGACGCTAGGTTGCGATCCCGAAAGCGACCGATCCAGCCTGGCATCCGCCCTGCGCGGCGCCCAGCCCGCAATCGCGACGAACGCTGCCGCGGCCAAAACGAGAATAGCCGTCCTTTCGGGCTCCAGCCATGCCAGCAGAGCGCACAACGCCAACGCGAACGCAAGAAGGTAACGGGCGGCGAATACCCTGTCGAAAAAGCTCGCCCGCGCCGCGGGTATTTCGGGTTTGTCGGTCATCGGTCCGCAGCGGCTCTAGCACAGGCGCCGCGGCCCCGGCACCTGCTTTTCAGGCGACCGCGAAAATGCGACGCGGCGATTTTCCTTTCCCGGGTCATCGTTTAGGAATCGCCCAGCACAGCGCAAACGCATCAGGTGATCGCCATGGCCCTGCCGCCCGAAATCGAAATCCCGGACGCCCCCGTCGTCGATATCGTCATCGACGGGCTGAAACATCCATTCGATCTCGACCACCCGACATTGCCGGAATGGGTAAGCGAACACGCCCTTGCGAGTGGCGGCTACCCTTATGCGAAGAAGATGAAACGGGAGCCCTATGAGGACGAACTGGACGATCTGCAGGCCGAACTCGTCAAGCTGCAATACCACCTGCAGAAAACCGGCGAGCGACTGATCGCCGTCTTCGAGGGCCGCGACGCCGCCGGCAAAGGCGGATCGGTCGCCGCGTTGCGGGAAAACCTCAATCCGCGCCTGGTGCGTTCGGTGGCGCTGGCAAAACCGTCCGATGTCGAGCGCGGACAGTGGTATTTCCAGCGTTACGCCGCGCATTTTCCGACCAGCGGCGAAATGGTGCTGTTCGACCGGTCCTGGTACAACCGCGCCGGCGTCGAGCCGGTGATGGGGTTCTGCACAGCGGAGCAACACCAGGAATTTCTGGAAGAAGTGCCGAAGTTCGAGGAGATGATCGTAATATCGGGCATCCGGCTGTTCAAGTTCTGGCTCAATCTGGGCCGGCAGATGCAATTGCATCGGTTTCACGACCGCCGCCACAGCGATCTGAAAATCTGGAAGCTGTCGCCGGTCGACATCAAGGCGCTGCAGAAGTGGGACGACTATACGGCGGCCCGCGACCTGATGCTGTCGCGGACCCACACCAAAATCGCGCCATGGACGGTGATACGGGCCAACGACAAGCGGCGCGCGCGGCTGAACGTCATGCGCACCGTGCTCGGCGCCTTCGATTACGCGGGCAAGGACAAGAAGCGGATTGGAAAGACCGATCCGAAGATCGTCCGCGACGCATCCGAGTTTTCGGATTGACGGGACAGAGCGCGGCGCTTGCCTCAGGCCGGCTGCAGCGTTTCGACGAGCCTCGCAAACCAGGACGCGCCGTGCGGAATCGCCTCGTCGTTGAAGTCGTATTGCGGCGTGTGCAGCTTTGCCGTGTCGCCGTTGCCCATGAAGATGAAGGCGCCTGGCCGGGCCAATAGCATGTAGGAGAAATCCTCTCCGCCCATCACCGGAGTGACATTGTCGTCGACGGCGTGATTGCCGGCGACCTCGCGCGCCACCGCGGCCGCCTTGGCGGTCTGGTCGGCGTGATTGAAGGTGACCGGATAGCCGCGCTCGTATTTGACGTGAATGGTCACGCCATGCGCCGCACCAAAGCCGGCCGCGATTTCGCGAATGCGCTTTTCGGCGAAATCATGAAGCTCGGGCTTCAGGCACCGAACCGTGCCGTTGAGCGTGACCGATTCGGGGATGATGTTATGGGCGTCGCCGCCATGGAACTTCGTCACCGAGACAACCAGGGAATCCAGCGGATCGGCGCCACGGGCGACGATGGTCTGCATCGCCAGGACCATCTGCGCGCCGACGACCAGCGAGTCGGTGGTCTGGTGCGGCATTGCCGCATGTCCGCCACGGCCCGTGATCACGATGTCGAATTCGGACGTCGCGGCCAGCAACGGACCCGGGCGGATGGCAAAATGGCCGACTGGCATTCCCGGCATGTTGTGCAGGCCGTAGACCTCGCCGATGCCGAAGCGGTCCATCAGGCCATCGTCGACCATCGCCTTGCCACCGGCCCCGCCTTCCTCGGCCGGCTGGAATATCACGGCAACCGAACCCGAAAAGTTGCGTGTTTCGGCAAGATAGCGAGCCGCGCCGAGCAGCATCGCCGTGTGACCGTCATGGCCGCAGGCATGCATTTTTCCCGGCGTCTTCGACGCCCAGGGCTTTCCCGAAGATTCCAGGATCGGAAGCGCGTCCATGTCGGCGCGAAGCCCGATCGCCGGCCCGGTTGGATTTTTTCCCTTGATGATACCAACCACGCCGGTGCGGCCGATGCCCTCGACGACCTCGTCGCAGCCGAATTCGCGCAACCGATCCGATACGCGGCGCGCAGTGTTGTGGACATCGTAGAGCAGTTCCGGGTCGGTGTGGATCTCCCGTCGCCATCCGGCGATGTCGTCGTGCAATTGCGCCATGCGATTGATGACCGGCATGTGTGCTCCTAGTCGGCAATGGGCTGGAAAATCCGCGACCAGCGTCAAACTGGACGCGCCTGACGATTTCTGACATCAGGTCGTTCATGCAAGTTTCTATCCGAACCGCGGCCAACTGCAAGGAATTCCGCCCGGCTTCGGGCCGGATGCGTCGCCTCCTGGCGCTGCTGGCGGCAGGCCTCGTGATTGCGGTAAGCGCTTTCCAGCCCAGCCAGGCCAGGGACGAAAGCCTGCCTTCGATCGTGATCGACAGGGAGAGCGGCGCGATCCTGTCGCAGAACCGGGCTTTCGACCGGTGGTATCCTGCTTCGCTCGCCAAATTGATGACGGTTTACGTCGCGTTGCGGGCCAAGGCCGCAGGCGAAATCGCAGACGGTTCGCCGGTGACGATTTCCCAGTATGCCGCAAGCCAGCCGCCGTCCTCGCTCGGCGTTCGAGCGGGCGGACAGTTGCGGCTTGATGCCGCGCTCGCGATCCTTGTTGTAAAGAGCGCAAACGACATCGCGGTCGCCGTCGCCGAATCGGTTGCCGGAACGGTGCCCGCCTTCGTCAAACGCATGAACGCGGAGGCCGAGCGCCTCGGATTGACGCAGACCCGTTTTGCCAATCCGAACGGCCTGCATTCGACCGAGCAATATACCAGCGCGCGCGACATGGCATTGCTCGCCCGCCAGTTGTTTCGGGAATTCCCGCGGGACGCCCACATGTTTTCCGTGCCGGCCATCCGGGTCGGCGAAACGGTGCATCACAGCTATAATCTGTTGCTCGAGCGGTTTGCCGGCGCCGACGGAATGAAGACCGGCTTTGTTTGCGCGTCGGGATACAACATTGTCGCCAGCGCGGCCCGCAGCGACCGTCAGCTCATCGCCGTCGTCGCCGGCGCGTGGTCACAAGGTGACCGGGCAATTTCGGCCGCGCGCCTGCTGCTCGATGGCTTTGCCGCCGGGAAAATGGGGCCGCCGGTAGAGGCAGCCGTACCTGCCAAACCGCCCGCGCCGGCAAGAAGCCTGCGCGCGACCATGTGCAGCGAGAAGGCGCGCAAGGAAAGGTACGATCCAGGCCCGGGAGACGCGGTACTCCAGTCGCCCCATCTCGAAGCGCGCCGGATCACGCGCGAGCCGCTGGAGATAAGTCTGGGCGGCATCGACGCGCCGGCCGCCGACGCGGCGGTCGCAGCGAAATTGCAGCCAAGATCGAGAGTGCCGATCCCGACCCGCCGTCCGGCCCGGCCCAGCGACCCGGCATGACGTTGCCGAAAGCCGCCGCAGTCATGCGGAAGCGGGCCGCGAAAACGAGTTAGGCCCGTTCGATCAGGAAACGCTGGCACTCGCGCGCCTGCTCGCAGACGACAATGCGGTTACCCGACTCCAAACAGTAATTCGGCAGGTCGATCGCGGCGAGCGGATCCGTCGTTTCGACCCACAATCGCGCGCCCGGGCGCATCGATGCCATGGCCTTGCGCGTCTTCAGGACGGGAAGCGGACAGTTCAATCCGCGCAGGTCGAGCACCGGCGTCTCAGCTGGCGAATTCGCATTCATCGGTTGCCCGTTTTCCCATTTCCCGGTTTTATGCGCACATGGTTGCCAGATACCCGGACGCGCAAGCGATACTTGAATACTGGAAATCGATCGGGCCGCAAGGATGGTGGCGGCGCGACGACAAGGTCGATGCCGAAATTCGCGGCCGGTTCGGCAAACTGCACGATCGCGCCGCCGCGCGCGAACTCGATGATTGGCGCGCGGAAGCCAACGATTGCCTGGCGCTGGTGATTTTGCTCGACCAGTTTTCGCGCAATCTTTACCGTGGCGACGCGCGCGCTTTCGCATCGGACCGCCATGCCAGGGAAATTGCCGACCATGGGCTCCGTGCCGGCTTCGACAGGCAGGCGGATGCGACAATCGCCCACTTTTTTTATCTTCCTTTCATGCATAGCGAGGAAATCGCCGATCAACA
>Ga0214472_10000141_pt1:0-95000 | contig 99138 bp, 99 predicted proteins | sample RVTome_6_FD_207662 | JGI IMG/M metagenome (GOLD analysis project Ga0214472, IMG submission 207662) | Soil microbial communities from uranium-contaminated site in the Upper Colorado River Basin, Wyoming, United States - RVT140D175 | ecosystem: Environmental > Terrestrial > Soil >... | reverse complement strand
CCCCTCGCGCGGGCCTCCGACGTCGAACTCTTCGGATGTGCACGCGGCAGCCGCGGGGGGCAGCCCCGAGCACGGCACGAGGCCGTCGAACCCGGCCTGGGGCTCGAGGCCGGCGGTGGCGGCGGTGCGCGCACCACCCGGGTGGGAGCGCTCCTTGCCGTGGACGACGTATGCGCCCCGGCCGCGGAAGGGAAACCGGTAGTCGATGGACTCTGTCCGCAAGGTCGTGTCGATGTCGGCATAGATCAGGCCCTTGTTTCCGGCCACGTGGAGTTGCTCGACGTCGGGCAGGAAGCACGTTCCGATCCCGCAGTTCGTGATGTGCGACAACGCCATCTCGTTGTCCATCCCGATCGCGCCGAGCCCGGTGTCGGGGTTGTCGATCCAATCGCCGTAGGAGCCCGTGATCGTGTAGTCGATGGTGTCCCAGACCGTTCCCCACTGCTGGGGGCCCATCGGCATCACGGGGCCGAGGAAGGGAAGCGGCACTTGGGGCTTGGTGCCCGAGCCGTCGTCGATCAGGGGCGACCAGAGCAGACGATGCTGCCCATCGACCTGGGTGCGCTCGGCGATCGCACGGATGCGAGCGTTCTTCCGGTAGTCGTGCTGGCCGGCCGGGAGCATCGTGTAGGTCAGCACCGGCGCGTAGGTCATGCCGTGCAGGTCGATGCCGCTCGCCCAGTGCCCGCCGCGCTCGCGAAGCGCGCGCGCGAAGTAAACCGTTTCGGGCTCAGACGACGGCGTGTAGGGCTCGTAGGTGTAGCCCGGCACCGGCCAGTCACGGTTCGGGTCGACCCCGTTGCCGTTGTAGCGCTGGTAGTGCCCGACCCCTCCGAACGACCCCTTGTCACCTCGATGCCAGCCGTCTGGGTTGTTGTAGGTGAAGTACAGCTCAGCGTGCTTCAGGGTTTCACCCATCGTCAGGCTGTCGGGGTCCCACGGCAGCAGGCGCACCGGGAACCCGCCCTCGCCTTCGGCGAACGCTCCGCGGCGGACCTGGGTTTGCGCCGCGCACGCCGCATCTGCTTCGGCCGCGGTCAGCGGCCCGAGCGACTCGCAGTAGGCGTAGGTCACCAGATCCTCGAGCGCGCGCGTCCCGCCCTCGACGCCGGCGCGCTCGATCCCGTGCAGCGACAGTCCGAACACGAAGCGACGTTTCCGATCGGCGGGAACCGATTCGTCGGTGACTCGAGCCATGATCAACGGGAGCCGCTGACGTCGGCCGCCGAGCCACAGGCCGGCCGAACGCGCGTCCGGCTCGTCCAGCAGATCCTCCAGGGTCCAGACCTCGAGCCACCGGTCGTACCGGGACTGCAGGAACCGCAGCCCGTCCCAGATCTCGGACGAGCCCTCGCCCGGGGTGCCGAACTGGATGAAGTCGCCCGCCGCTATCCCGCCCTCGGCGTTGGGATCCAGGGGTAGACCCGCTTGGGGGTCGGGGAACACGCGACCGCACGCCTCGTACGTGACGGGGGTGGCACACGCGGTGATCGTCGACGCGCGCGCCGCCGGCGCCGCCGCGACCACCGGGACCCCCAGCGCGCACGCAAGGACGAGCGCGGCCGCGCGCGCGATCGAGCGCCGATCAGTCTCCGTTCTCATCCCCGTATTGTTCTACGCCGAGCGGTCGATCCCCTTATGGCCTCTGCGCAGGGGACTTCCCTCTCCGGTAGACTGCCCCCTCCGATGGTGGGAGAAACGGAGTTCGCGTCCGTCCGCCCGTCCGAAGTGATCGACGGGGTCTACTTCGTGAGCCCGAAGGCGGTCGAGGACGAGCGCGGGCGCTTCCTCGAGATCTTCCGGCGTGAATGGATCCCCGACGCGCGCGAGATGGTCCAGGCTAATCGCTCGCAGTCCAGGCCGGGCGTCCTGCGCGGAATGCATTACCACTTGTTCCAGGCCGACTACTGGTACTTCACGGCAGGGCATGCCTTCGTTGGCCTGTTCGACTTCCGGGGGTCCTCCAAGACCGCCGAGAAGTCCGAGACCTTCGAGGTCAAAGACGGCGAGGACCTGGGCATCTACATCCCGCCGGGTGTGGCCCACGGGTTCTACGCGATCACGGACTGCACGTTGCTGTACGTGGTCGATCAGGTGTTCGACGGCACCGACGAGCACAGCATCTTCTGGGATGATCCCGCGCTGGAGATCACCTGGCCGTTCAGCGAGCAGCCCACGGTGTCCGAGCGCGATCTGAACAGCCCGATGCTGGCAGACGTCCCGGAGGAGAATCTTCCCTTCTGAGCGGCCCGTCCCTCCTAGGATGGGCGCGATGGACGGCTTCCTGGAGGCACTGCGGGAACGCGTGCTCATCTTCGACGGCGCGATGGGCACCCAGATCCATGCCACCGGGCTCGCGCTGGACGACTACCAGGGCCACGAGGGCAACTCAGAGATCCTGAACGTCTCGCGTCCGGACGTCATCGCGCAGATCCACGCCGACTACTTCGCCGCCGGGGCCGACGCCGTGGAGACCAACACGTTCGGGGCCAATGTGGTCGTGCAAGCCGAATACGGGATCGCCGACCAGGTCTACGACCTCAACCTCGCCGGCGCGCGCATCGCGCGCGAGGCCGCCTCGTCGTTCACCGACCGACCTCGCTGGGTGATCGGCTCGATGGGGCCGGGCACGAAGCTGCCGTCCCTCGGGCAGGCCACGTTCGACGATCTGGCCGAGTCCTACGGCATCCAGGCGCGCGGCCTGATCGACGGCGGCGCCGACGCGTTGATCATCGAGACGTGCCAGGACCTGCTGCAGGTGAAGTCGGCGATCGCCGGCGTGATGCGCGCGTTCGACGCCACGTCGAGCCGTATCCCGCTGATCGTCCAGGTGACGATCGAGACCACCGGCCAGATGTTGCTCGGCTCCGAGATCGGGGCGGCGCTCGCCGCGCTCGACCCATATCCGATCGTGGACGTGCTGGGACTGAACTGCGCCACGGGCCCGGTCGAGATGACCGAGCACGTCCGCGCGCTTTGCCGGGGCACATCGAAGTTCGTCAGCGTGCTGCCAAACGCCGGCTTGCCCGAGCTCCGCGACGGCAAGCCGTACTACGGTCTCACGCCCGAGGAGCTTCTGCGCCACCACCGCGTGTTCGTCGAGGAGTTCGGCGCGAACATCGTCGGCGGCTGCTGCGGCACAACGCCTGCGCACATCCGGCTGCTCGCCGACGCGCTCGGCGGGCGCGAGCCGGTGAAACGGTCGCCTGTGCTCGAGCCGGGCTGCGCCTCGCTGTACATCGCGCAGCCCTTCAAGCAGGAAACCTCGTTCTTCGTGATCGGCGAGCGCTGCAACGCGCAGGGCTCGCGGCGGTTCAAGGAACTGGTCGGTGAGGCGAACTGGGACCGCACGGTCGAGGTCGCCAAGGACCAGGTGCGGGAGGGCGCGCACGCGCTCGACGTCAGCGTCGACTTCACCGGGCGCGACGGTGTGGCCGACATCACCGAGGTGGTCGGCCGATTCCGAACCCAGGTCACGCTGCCGCTGGTGATCGACTCCACCGAACCGCCGGTCATCGAAGCAGCGTTGAAGCTGATCGGCGGGCGTCCCGTCGTCAACTCGGTCAACCTCGAGGACGGCCGCGGCCCCGATACCCGGATCGAGCAGATCCTGTCGCTCGCTCGCATCTTCGCTGCCGCGGTGGTGGCGATCGCGATCGACGAGCGCGGGCAGGCAACGACGGCGGAGTGGAAGCTCGAGGCGTGCTCGAAGATCTTCGACGTGTGCGCCGACTACGGGCTGGCGCCCTCGGACGTGATCTTCGACTGCGTCGTGCTCCCGGTGTCCACCGGACAGGAGGAGACCAGGCGCGCGGCGCTGGAAACCCTGGACGGGGTCGCCGCGGTCAAGCAGAAGTTCCCCGAGTCGTTCACCTCGCTCGGTGTCTCGAACGTGTCCTTCGGGCTGTCGCCGGCCGCGCGCCAGGTGCTCAACTCGGTGTTCCTGCACGAAGCGGTCGAGCGCGGGCTGGACATGGCGATCGTGTCGCCGGCGCAGATCCTGCCGATGAACCGGATCGGGGATCGGCAACGCGAGGTCGCGCTCGACCTGCTCTACGACCGCCGACGGGACGACTACGACCCGCTGGGCGAGTTCATCCGCCTCTTCGAGGGCGTCGAAGGCATGAAGCGCGCGGCCGACGAGGAGCTTGCGGCGCTGCCGGTCGACGAGCGGCTGAAGCGACGCATCATCGACGGGAACCGCAACGGGCTCGAGGCGGACCTGGACGAGGCGCTTCAGGACACCCCCGCGCTCGAGATCATCAACACGTTCCTGCTGGACGGGATGAAGGTCGTCGGCGAATTGTTCGGCGCCGGCGAGATGCAGCTTCCGTTCGTGCTGCAGTCGGCCGAGACGATGAAAGCGGCCGTCGCGCACCTCGAGCCACACATGGAGAAGGTCGACGGCGGCGGCAAGGGCACGTTGATCCTGGCGACCGTGAAGGGCGACGTTCACGACATCGGCAAGAACCTCGTCGACATCATCCTGTCGAACAACGGCTACACGGTGGTGAATCTGGGCATCAAGGTTCCGGTCGCGCAGATCATCGAGGCGGCGCAACAACACGCGGCCGACGCGATCGGGCTGTCGGGGTTGCTGGTGAAGTCGACGCTGGTGATGCGCGAGGACCTCGAGGAGCTGAACCGCCGCGAGCTGCACGACTGGCCGGTGATCCTCGGCGGCGCCGCGCTCACCCGCTCGTACGTCGAAGACGACCTCCGCCGGCTGTACCAGGGCCGCGTGTTCTACGGCCGCGACGCGTTCGAAGGCCTGCGCACGATGGACGCGCTCGCCGCTGAAAAGAAGGGCGGGGAACGGCTCGCGGCCGAACCGAAAGAGAAACGCGTCCGCAAGGTTACGACCGTGACCGATGTCGTTCTTGTCGAGCGCTCGGACGTCGCCACCGACGTCCCCATCCCGCGCGCGCCCTTCGTCGGCAGCCGGGTCGTCAAGGGACTGAAGGTCGACGAGATCGCGACGTATCTCAACAAGGTCGCACTATTCCGCGGTCAGTGGGGCCTCAAGCGCCGCAAGGACCAGTCACCCGAGGACTACGAGCGCTTCCTGGCCGAGGAGGTCGAGCCCGTCCTCCGCGACCTGCTCGCGCGCGCGCACGCCGAGCAGATCCTGCAGCCCGCGGTCGTCTACGGCTACTTCCCAGCGCAGTCCGAGGGCAACGACCTGATCGTCTATGCCGATGACGGTCAAACCGAGCGCGTGCGCTTCACGTTCCCGCGCCAGCAGCGCGGCCGCCACTTGTGCATCGCCGACTTCTTCCGCCCGCGATCGTCGGGGGAGTTGGACGTGGTCGCGTTCCACCTCGTGACGATGGGCCCGGCCGTGTCCGAGGCCGCGCGCGAACTGTTCGAGGGCGATCGCTACCAGGACTACCTGTACCTGCACGGCTTCGGCGTCGAGATGGCCGAGGCGCTCGCAGAGTATTGGCACAAGCGCATCCGCGAAGAGCTCGGCCTCGCGCGCGAGGATGCCGACACCATGCAGGGGCTGTTCGGTCAGGAGTACCGCGGTTCGCGATACTCGTTCGGTTATCCCGCGTGCCCGAACCTCGAGGACCAGAAGCACATCTTCACCCTGCTCGAGCCGGAACGGATCGGCGTGCGGCTGAGCGAGGAGTTCCAGTTAGACCCCGAGCAATCGACGAGCGCGATCATCGTCCACCACCCGGAGGCGAAGTACTTCTCGGTGGGGCGCGCGGGCTGACGCAGACGACGAGACGCTCATTCCAGCCTTCTGTCCTGAAAGCGCCGGGATCCATGGTGGGTCGGGGCTTCGCGGAGTACCGTGGTATCCGCCATGAAGACGCAAACGACCGGCGGCGACGGTGTTCGGATCTTCTCACGAGCGGTTGAGGAAGAACTTGGGCACCACCTCGGCAAGTGGGTTGCGTGTACGAAGACCCGCTTCATCGCCGAGGGGGACTCCGCTGCGGACGCGGGTACACGCGCCCGCCAACTCGGTTTCGAGCGGTTCCTCCTCTGGCGCCTCCCGGCGCCTGACGAAGAGTGGTACTTCTGACGCGGTGGCTCGGATCGTCGCTCCAGCCGTTCGCGATCGGCGCCTCCCTCTCGTCGACGTCGAGATAACGGTGGGAACCCGAACCTTCGAGACCCCAGCACTCGTCGATTCAGGATCGAGCACGACCATCGTGCCGAGCGAGGTTCTAGAGTTCCATGGTGTCCCGTTCGGATCCCTCGGTGAAGAGCGGGTGGGTACCGGAGCTGGAGGCACGCTGCGGGCGCGTGTGGCGGAGGCTCATATCCGCTGGCGAGGAACGAGGTTGCCTCACGGTTCGCCGTTGCCGAACCCGGCCGGCTTCCCGTTGCCATCCTTGGGCGGGAGGACTTCTTCCGAACGTTCAAGGTGTGTTTCGACTGGATCGGACCCCAACCACACATCGACATCGACCTGTCGACGTGATGATCAGGGGAGTGGGCGTCGGACGCAGTCGTCGGACAGGGGCCGCACCGGTGTCCTACGACCTCGACGAAACCGGCGCGATCGTGAGAAGCGTCGATTCCTGGGACGCAGAACAGTGTTCGAATGCTCTGGGTATCTGGCCTGCAAGAGTGGCCAGTGTCGAAGCAGGCCGGGGTCAGGGAGTGGGGGGAGGCTCGGAACCCTCGAACGACGGCTCCTCGGCGATCTCGACGCGCTCGATGGTGACCGGCTCGAGCGGGCGCGCATCCTCATCGGTCGGCACCTCGATGATGCGATCGAGCGTCGCGAGCGACTCGGCGTCCCCGATGAAGCCGAAGAAGGCGTTGACCGGCTCGCGCGCGGGATAGGACAGCTCCTCGTATTCGCGCACCACGATGAAGAACTGGCTACCGGCGGTCGACGGGTCGTCGTTCGCGTACGCCATCGCCACGACGCCGCGAACGTAGCGCATGATGGGTGAGGGGAGGTCGGCCTCGTACGTGTACCCGGGCGTTCCGCGGCCCGTCCCGCCGGGGTCGCCGCCCTGGATGAACGCGTGAGCGTCCGTCACGTCGACCCGATGGAACGGCGAGCCGTCGTAGAAACCTGCGCGCGCGAGGAACACGAAGTTGTTCACGCTCTCGGCGTCGAGCCGGGGGTCGAGCTGGATCGCGATCCGGCCGTGCGAGGTGTACAGCGCGGCGAAGTACAGCGAATCCGGGTCGATGGACATGCACGGCGGCGCCTCGAAGGCCTTCTGGCCGGGCTCGACGTCGGCCGGGGTGATGCACGCGGGCCGGTCGATCTCGTTGTAGAGCACGGCCGCGCCGGCCAGCAGGAACGGGATCAGCGCGGCGATCGCCATGGCGAGCCGGGACGGACCGTCGCGCCGAGGCCTCGCTCCGGCCGGCGACGGCCGCCGGGACAGGAGCCTGCGGGCCATCGTTTAGGACTCGTTGATCGTGACGCTGATGAGAACGACGTCGATCAAGGGCGTGGAGTTCTGCGGATCCGCGGGATCCTTCGGGACGCCGGCGATCCTGCCGACCACATCCAGGCCCTCGGTCACCCGTCCGAACACGCTGTGGTTGCCGGCGCTCTGGGACGGGTCGGGGTTGTTCAGGTGACCGACGGTCTCATCCAGGATGAAGAACTGCGAGCCGTTCGTGTTGGGTCCGGAGTTGGCCATCGCCAGGTAGCCCGGCTCGTCGAACGGGATGGTGTTCTCGTCCTCGAACTTGTAGCCGGCATCGCCGGTGCCGGTGTCGTTGACCGGATCGCCGCCCTGGATCATCGCCGAGCCGGCGAACTCGGGGATCACCCGGTGCCAGATCGAGCCGTCGAAGAATCCCTCTCGCGCGAGGAACACGAAGTTGTTCACGGTCTTGGGCGCGTCGTCGTCGAGCAGCTCCACCTCGATCGTGCCGCAACTCGTTTCGAGGGTTGCCGTGTAGGTCTTGGCCCTGTCGATGACCATCGACGGCGGCGACTTATAGGTCCTGGGCGCCTCGTCGGCAGGCTCGGCGGCCGTGCAGTCTTCGGGAAGCTGCCCCGTCGGGCCCAGCGACGGAGACACGGATGCATCAGGGTCCGCGAGCGACCCTTCGTCGTCGCCCACGACGGTCGCGAGCACGATCCCGCCGATCATGGCGAGCACGGCGATGACCACGAGGGTGGTCAGCATGGTCTTCCGGCGCGCCGCGCGCTTACGGTGCGCGCGCTCGGCCGCCTTCTTCTCGGCGATCCTGCGCTTCTGGTACCCACCCTTGGCCACTTACTCGTCCTCCTTGCGTTGCGGCAATCCCCCGAGTCCTCGCCACGCCAGCGTCGCGAGGTCGGCGACTAGCTCTTCCTTTCCGAGTAGCTGCTTCCGATCGATCCACCAGGTCGCCGCCGCCTCGCTCAGACCGATGATCGCCCGCGCGAGCAGCTCCGACTCCTCGAGCGGCTTGCCGGTCTCCTCGGCGATGATCGATCCGATCCGCCCGGCAGCCACGTCGTGGAATCGGTCGATGGATTCGCGGAACTCGGGGTCCGCGCCCATCGTCTCGCGGAACAGGATCCGGAACGAGTCGACGTTGGCCTCGATGTAATCGAAGTATGCCTCCAAGCCGCGCAGGATGCGCGCGGGGTTGTCCGCCGCCTGGTCGACCGCGGCGGTCACCTGCGCCAGCAGTTTCGCCATGTCGTGGTCGAGCAGCGCGACGTACAGCTCTTTCTTGGACTCGAAGTGCTGGTAGAGGACCGGCTTGGTGACCCCCGCGCGCTGCGCGATCTTCTCCATGCCGGCTCCGTGGTAGCCGTCCTCTGCGAAGACCTCACGTGCCACGGAGAGCAATTGGGCGCGTCGTGCCTCCGCGCTGAGTCGTCGGGTTGCCAGGGCTCCCTCCTGGGGTTGTCACACTTGACGGGCTCTCGCTCCGGGGCTAGATTACCGGAAGGTAAGTTACCGTCAAGTAACATATCGGAACTTCGAACGGGCAAGGAGAAGCCATGGCCGACTTCGGGCTCACCTCCGAGCAGAAAGAGTTCCAGAAGTGGATCCACGAGTTCTCCGAGAAGGAGATCCGTCCCGTGGCTCCGCAGTACGACGAGACCGAGGACTTCCCCTGGCCCGTCCTGAAGAAAGCGGCCGAGGTCGGGATCTACTCGTTCGACTTCTACCTGCAGATCGGCCAGGACGAGGCCGGCTTGTCGATGCCGATCGCGCTCGAAGAGATGGCATGGGGCTGCGCCGGTATCACGCTCGGGATCATGGGCACCGGTTTGCCGTTGGCTGCGCTCGCAGCCGCGGGCACGCCCCAGCAAGCGATGGACTGGGCGCCGAAGATGTTCGGCACGCCCGAGGACCCGAAGGTCGGCGCGTTCGCCGTGACCGAGCCCAACGCCGGCTCGGATGTCTCGGCGCTGCGCACGACGGCCAAGCGTGAGCGCGACGGCTGGCTGCTGAACGGCCAGAAGGTCTTCATTACCAACGGCGGCATCGCCGACGTGCACGTCGTCGTCGCGACCGTCGACGCCGAACTCGGCCACCGCGGACAAGCGACCTTCATCGTCGAGCCGGGCAATCCCGGGCTCAAGCAGGGCAAGAAGGAGAAGAAGATGGGGATCCGCGCGTCCCACACCGCGGAGATCTTGCTCGAGGACTGCTGGGTTCCCGACGACCAGGTCGTCGGCGGCATGGAGAAGCTCAACGCCAAGCTCGAGCGCGCGCGCAGCGGCGAGGGCTCGCGCAAGTCGGGCGCGCTCGCGACCTTCGAGGCCACGCGTCCGTCGGTTGCCGCGCAGGCCGTGGGGATCGCGCGCGCCGCGTGGGAGTTCGCGCGCGACTACGCGAAGGAACGCGAGACATTCGGGCGCCCGATCATCGAGCACCAGGGCGTGGCGTTCCAGTTGGCCGACATGGCGATGGAGACCGATGCCGCGCGCCTGCTGACTCACCGCGCCGCGTGGATGGCGCGCACGGGCCAGCCGTTCGCCCACGCGGAGGGCTCGATGTCGAAGCTGAAGGCCGGCGAGGTCGCGGTGAAGGTCACCGACCAGGCGATCCAGATCCTCGGGGGCTACGGGTACATCAAGGACTTCCCGGTCGAGAAGTGGCACCGGGACGCCAAGATCTACTGTCTGTTCGAGGGCACCAGCGAGATCCAGCGGCTCGTGATCTCACGCGCGCTCGCGGCCGAATAGCGTCGAACGGCCCATCTCGGGCCTGTCGTACGGCACTTGGTAAGGTGCCCCGGCCGGTGCTCCGATAGAAGGGTCGTATGGCGTATCTACGTATCCGCGGCGAAGGCGGGACGCTGTTCCCGAAGGACCGAGCCATCGTGTCCTTCGACGGCACGCACATCGGGTACACCCTCACCGGCAAGGGCGACACCACCGTCGTGCTGTGCGCAGGATTCTGCTGCCCCGACAACTTCTGGCGCTACCTCGCGCCCGCGCTCGCGCGCAGGTATCGCGTCCTGATCTGGAACTACCGTGGCTCGGGTGTGAGCGGTATGCCGCGCGAGCCGGGCTACCGCGCTCGCAACTACACCGTCGACGACTTCAAGCTCGATCGGTACGCGCGCGACCTCAAAGAGATACTCGACCACGAAGGCATCGAAAAGGTCGTGCTGATCGGGCACTCGATGGGCTCGCAGGTCTGCCTGGAGACCTACCGCCTGATGCCGCGCCGCGTACTCGCATACGTATCGATCACCGGCCCCTACGCGAGCGCGATCCAGACCTTCTACAACACCACGGTGGCGCCGCACGTGTTCCCCGTCGCCAGCTTCCTGCTGGGACGGCTGCCCGGCGCCTTCGGGATGGTCTGGCGCACCTTGTTCCGCTCTGGCATCCCGCATCCGGGCGCGATCAAGATGGGCGTGCTCTCCGAGCGCACCAAGCCCGAGGACATGAGGCCCTACTACGACCACCTGGCGCTGCTGGATCCGCAGGTCGTGCTGAAGATGGCCCGCGCGATGCACGAGCACTCCGCGGAAGACCTGTTGCGAAAGGTGAAGGTCCCATCGCTTGTCATCGTCGGCGAGCGCGACAACTTCGTGCCGCCGTGGCTCGGCCACGTGATGGCCTCCCGGATCCCAACGGCCGAGCTGGTGACCGTCCCCGAGGGGACGCACGGCACCATCATCGAGTTCCCGCAGGTGGTGAACCGCGCCATCCTGGACTTCCTCGAGCGTCAACTGGGTGGGAAGCAAGGCACCGTTTCGTTGGCCGACCGCCGGCGTGCGCGCGCCGGCGACCCCCCGGAAGGGCGCTCCTCGAGCCGGGGCTGAACCAGGCGCAATCGGACATACGGAAAGGATTCCCTGTGCCGAGCGGGCGTCTGGCTCGTTACTCTCGATGAGATGCGGTGGAGGATCCTCCTGTGCGCGGCTGTGCTGCTCGCCGCGGTTCCCGCGCGCGCATCCCACGACGACGGGCGCTACGACCAGCCGTCGTTCGGCGTGCCGTGGGACACCGCGCGCCTGCAGATCCTGATCGTGCCCCCCACCCACGGCCAGTTGTTGAACGCGAACGGAGCGCTGGCGGGGATGCAGACCTCCGAGCTCGATCCACTGCGCAACTCCTACTTGGCTGCGATCGAGGACTCCATCGATACCTGGCGCGACGCGATCCGGGCGTACGCCCCCACGTGGTTGCGGCGAAACGTGCGGCTCGATGACTACGTGGTCGGCAGGGACGAGATCCCGGACTCCGCGCAACGCGATCCCGAGATCGTGATCAACACCACCCTCCATCAAGGCACCAGCCTGGGGCTGACCGTGCAAGGACCGCTGGCAGGCGTCCGCTGCACAATCTCGAACGCGCGCATGTTCATCGAGAGCTTCACCTACGCCGACATGTTCAGCGTGAACGCCCACGAGGTCGGACACTGCTTGGGGCTCGATCACATCGGAGGCGACCATCCCCGCCACGACGTGATGGCCTCCATCTACCCGCACGAGCCGGGATCCGCGGGGACGCACCTGCACTGCCCGAGCAACCTCAACGTCCGGGGGATCAAGCGGTCCTTCGCCGCGCTGTTCGGCAAGCCGGCACGGGACTCGGTCTCGATCCCGGCCGACCGCTACACGCGTCTTCGCTGCTAGGCAGGGCGCGCGGCGAGCCGGAGCCCGCGCCGCTACGATGAGCCCGTGACCACCGTCGAGAAGGTCCTGCTCGCCGCGCCCCGTGGCTACTGCGCGGGCGTGGACCGGGCCGTCGAGATCGTCGAGCGCGCGCTGTCGCGCTTCGGAGCCCCGATCTACGTCCGCAAGCAGATCGTGCACAACCTGCACGTGGTCCGCGACCTCGAGGCGAAGGGCGCGGTGTTCGTCGAGGAACTGGACGAAGTGCCCGAGGGCGCGACGACGGTGCTGTCGGCGCACGGGGTTGCGCCCGAGGTCTACGAGCAAGGGCGCGCTCGCGCGCTGCATGTCATCGACGCGACCTGCCCGCTGGTGACCAAGGTACACATCGAGGCGCGCAAGTTCGCGCGCGAGGGCTACGACATCGTGCTCATCGGTCACGAGGGGCACGAAGAGGTCGTCGGCACGATGGGGGAGGCGCCGGCGTCGATCGCCCTGATCGGCGAGCCCGACGAGGTCGACCGGCTCGAGCTCGGTGGGGACAAGGTGGCGTACCTGTCGCAGACCACATTGTCGGTGGACGAGACCAACACTGCCATCGACCGGTTACGTGAGCGGTTCCCGTCCATCCAGGGTCCGCCCCGCGAGGACATCTGCTACGCGACTCAGAACCGTCAGAACGCCGTGAAGGTGCTCGCCGAGAAAGCCGACGTGGTGCTTGTGATCGGCAGCGACAACTCCTCGAACTCCAACCGGCTCGCCGAGGTCGCGCGCGCGCGCGGCGTCGATTCCTACCTGATCGACGACGAGACCGAGATCGATCCGGCGTGGGTCGAGGGCGCGCGAACCGTGGGCATCACCTCGGGCGCATCGGCCCCGGAGTGGCTCGTGGATCGCGTGGTCGGCTGGTTCCGCGAGCGCGGTGTCGACGACGTGGAAGAAGTGCGCGTGGTCGAGGAGGACGTGCGCTTCGCCCTTCCCCGAGAAGTCGCCGGTCCGTAGAAGGTACCGCCGCTGAGGTTTACGGCCGGAGCCTTCGTCCCTCAGCGCGGCGCCACGTCCTCAGCCCGGATGACCGGGCGGCGGTCCTTCGCCGACCAGGTGGATCCGCAGCGGCAAGCTCTTCGCGTGCTGGTTGTCGATCAGGATCTCGACCGAGTAGTCGCCGGGGCTCTCGAACCGGGTGCTCACCATGTTCATCACCAACGGCAGCGCGATCTCGCGGCCCAGCTGGCCGGGCCCCGATGCGTTGAAACTGCCGTCGACCCGCGCTAATTCACCGCCGTCGGAATCCATCAGGCGGATCTCGAGAGAATGGTCGCGCCCCACCTCGGTCGGATGCACGAGCAGTCGCAGCACCAGTGACAGGTACGGATGGACGACGGGGAACTGGCGCGCGCCGATCGAATCGACCCCACCTCCCAGGACGTAGAACTTCTTCCCCGGCTGCGCTTCGGCGGCGTCGGCGAGGAACGCGAAATCGAGCTTCGGCATCAGGGGTCCTTCTCTATCAGGCGGTTGATCGTTTCGGCGAGCCGGAAGTCACGTTCGGTGAGTCCGCCGCTGGCGTGGGTCCACAGCGTGAGGGTCACCTCGTTCCAGTGGATCGAGACGTCGGGGTGGTGGTCCTGCGCGTTGGCAGGCTCGACCAGGCGGTCGACGAAGGCCACGGCCTCGGTGAAATCCGAGAAGCGAAGCGTCCGTCTGAGGCGGTTGCTGCTCCGTGCCCACGCCGGCATCCCGGCGAGTCGCGCCGACACGTCGTCGTCGTCGAGGAGGGGGGCTTTCGGCATGGGGGTATCGTAGCCGCCGCTCCTTGCTTGGGGCGGGGGCTCGTGGGAGACTCAGCGAGTCTGCGACGGAAGGGGGAAGGATGGACTTCGTCGGCAACCAGGTGTGGTTCACGATCCTGCTGGTCGTTCATGTCGCAGGAGCGATCGCGGGCATCGGACCGACCTTCGCGTTCAGCGTCCTCGGCCCGAACGCCGGCAAGGCGGGCCCGAACGGCGGGGCGGCGCTGCTGCGCTCCTTGCTGGACATCGAGAAGAAGATCGTGACCCCCGTGGCGCTGGTGACCCAGCCGTTGAGTGGCGCGCTCCTGATCTGGAACCGGGGGATCAACACGGTGTTCTGGAAGGAAGAGTGGCTCTGGATATCCATCATCTTGTTCGCGGCGATCCTGTACCTGTCCTATCTCGTGGACACGCCGGCGATCCACCGGCTCGTGGACGCGATGGAGAAGGGTGAGGCCGGGACGCCCGCGTTCCAGAAGGACCTCGCGATCACGCAGCGACTGGGGCCGTTCTTCGGCATCGCGACCATCGTCATCATCGTTCTCATGATCTGGAAGCCGGGCTCGACCTGTGCCGGCGACCTGCTTCGGTGCTGACGGTTCGGGTAGGCGATCTCGATATCGCATATCGGGAGGCCGGGTCGGGGGACCCGGTCCTCCTCGTCAATGGGACGGGCGAGAGCGGCGCCACGTGGGCCGGGCTGATGGGTCGGCTCCAGGACCGGTGGCGGTGCGTCGCCTACGACGCGCGCGACACCGGTGGTTCGTCTCACGCCGGAAGCGCGTACTCGCCCGGTGATTTGGCGGTCGACGCGGCGGGTGTCATCGAAGGGCTCGGCCTCGGGACGTGCCACGTCATCGGGTACTCCTTGGGCGGCGCGACCGCCCAAGAGCTCGCTCTCGCTCGTCCCGACCTGGTGCGCTCGCTCGTGTTGTTGTCCACCTGGGCGCGCTCGGACGCCTGGTTCGTCGCCCAGATGCGCAACTGGCAGGTGATCCGCCGCGCGCACGCCGACGACGAGGACGCGTTCCTTCGCGCGCTCGAGCCGTGGATCCTGTCGCCGGCCACCTTCGACAACCCGCCCCTGCTGGCCGAGGTCCGTGCGATGTGGGACGCCGACCTTCCCGACCAGCCGTTCGAGGGGTGGATCCGCCAGTGCGAGGCCGACATCGCCCACGATGCCGCCGACCGTTTGGGACCCGTGGGCGCGCCCGCGTTGGTGCTCGTCGGTGACGACGACATCTGCACGCCGCTTCGCTATGCCGAAGAACTCGTCGATCTGCTCCCCGACGCGCGGCTCGTGACGATGCCCGATGCCGGTCACTGTGCCGTGTTCGAGCGTCCGGTGGCGGTTGCCGACGCCGTCGCCGCGTTCCTGGCGTCGGTGTAATACGCTCCTCCGTCATGCGCGCGGTCCTGTTCGACGACGTGGACTCGCTGCGGGTCGGGGACTATCCCGAGCCCGCGATCACCGAGCCCGGCGACGCCATCGTGCGGATGACGACTGCGGCGATCTGCGGCTCGGACCTTCACCTGCTGCACGGCCGGATCCCCGGCATGCGCCCGGGCACCCCGATCGGTCACGAGGTGGTCGGCATCGTCGAGCGCGTCGGATCTGAGGTGACCAGGGCCAAGCCGGGGGACCGCGTCGTTGCCTCGTTCCAGATCGCGTGTGGCCGCTGCTGGTTCTGTGCGCGCGGCGAGTTCAACCGCTGCGACCGGCTGTGGTCGCTCGGCTACGGGATGTTCCTGGGCGACCTCGACGGCGCCCAAGCAGAGCTCGTGCGGATCCCCGACGCCGACGTGAACCTGCACGTCGTGCCCGAGGCCTTGAGCGACGAGCAGGCGATCTTCGCCGGCGACATCCTTACCACCGCCGTCTACATCTGCGAGTTCGTGGGCATCCGAGAAGGTGACTCGGTCGCGGTGATCGGAGCCGGGCCCGTGGGGCTCCTGACCGTCATGGCCGCTCACGCCTACAAGCCAGGTGACGTCTATGTCGTGGATGTCGCCGCCGACCGTCTCGCGTTCGCGGAAGGGCTCGGCGCGATCTCGATGAACGCGGACCGCGTGAACCCGGTCGTGGAGATCCAGCGTCGGACCGGGGAGCGGGGAGCCGACGTGATCATCGAGTGCGTCGGGCTGGCGCCGGCCTTCCAGACCTCCCTGGATGCCGTGCGCGCCGGCGGCACGGTCGGGGTGATCGGGGTGCACACGGAGCTGTCGTTCGACCTCCCCCTGGGCGAGGTGTGGCGTCGCGGCTTGACGCTGAAGATGGGCGGCACGTGCAACGTCCAGGGCTACTGGGACCGTGCGCTCACCCTGATGGAGGACGGCGCCATCGACCCGACCACCCTGATCACCCATACCCTTCCACTCGAGGAAGGGGTCAAAGGGTACGAACTCTTCGCGGCCCACGAGGCGCTGAAGGTCCTGCTGAAGCCGTAGCGGCCCGAGCGTAAGAAGCGACCCCCGGCTCGCGTATCTATCAGCGACAGGGTTTGCCGTTCGAGAAGGGAGATCATGTGCGGATCAAAGCGCTGATCATCGCCGGCCTGCTCGCACTCGGCGTTGTGGGTGCAGGCTCGGCCGGCGCTCAAGAGATCACCATCTGTTACGACTACAACCTGGTCATCGCCGATCAGGTGAACGAGCAGGGCTCGGACTGCATCGTCCTTCCGCCCGCGTAGACCTGAACGACCCACGGGGATGCTGCGCGGCCGCTCGCGCAGTGCAAGGGGGATCGAGGCGTCGTCCGTCAGGACGGCGCCTCGAGGCTGTTCGGGGTGCTAGCGGGGACGCGCGCGCGGCCCGTCCGCGGTGTCCTCGACCTCGAACCCCAGCGACAGCACCTTGTGACGCAGCCGGTCTGCGGTCGACCAGTCCTTGCGCGCGCGCGCCTTCTCGCGCTGCTCGAGCAGCTCGGCGACCATAGCCGGCACCTCGATGTGCGCGCCGACCTCGCGCGGGAGGTCGAGCCCGAGGAACTGGTCCCAACGCGTCAGCAACGCAGCCTTGTCGCCCGGCGCCACCTCGTCGGCGTGGACCACCTCGGCGACGAGCGCGAGCGCCGTCGGTGTGTCGAGATCGTCGGTGATCGCGGCGACGAAACGTTGCTCCAACTGGTCGACCGATGCGGCATCGGAGGCCGGCTCGGCGTTCCAGGTCGCGACTTGGCGCCGCCAGCGCGCGAGCGTGCGCTCCGCTCCCGCCAATGCATCCAGCGTGAAGTTCATCTGCGCGCGGTAGCGGGATTGCAGGAACAGCAGTCGCGCGGCCAACGGCTCGGTGTGCCCGCGCTCGAACAGATCGCGCAACGTGTAGACGTTGCCGACGCTCTTGGACATCTTGCGACCCTCGCTCAACAGGTGCGCGCCGTGGACCCAGTGCCCTACGACCTGATGGCCGGTCGCGCCGTCGGACTGCGCGATCTCGTCCTCGTGATGCGGGAAGACGTTGTCCTCGCCGCCGGTGTGCAGGTCGAAGGACCCACCGAAGCGCGCCATCGACATCGCCGAACACTCGATGTGCCAGCCGGGGTATCCCTCGCCCCAGGGCGATGCGAACTTGATCGTGCGGTGCGGTCCGGCTCGCATCCACAGGACGAAATCGGCCTTGTGGCGCTTGTTGGGATCGGCGATCTCTTTGCGATGGTCGGCGACGAGCTGGTCCAGCGTGTTGCCCGACAGTCGGCCGTAGCCGGGGAAGGACCCGACGTCGAAGTAGACCGTGCCTTCGACCTCGTAGGCGTGCTCGCGCTCGATCAGCTTCGCGATGATCTGGAGCATCTGGGGCAGGTGCTCGGACGCCTTCGGGTAATCGGCCGCGCGCAGGATGTTGAAGGCGGCCGCGTCGTCCATGAACGCGCGGGTGTAGTACTCGGCGATCTCTTGGGCGCTCTTGCCCTCGGCCTCGACCGCGATCTCCATCCGGTCTCGGCCGCCCTCGCCGAACAGCTCGTCGGTCATGTGACCGACGTCGGTGATGTTCTGGATCTGCTCGACGTCGGTGCTGGTGTAGGTGAACGCGCGCCGGATCAGGTCGGCCATCAGGAACGTGCGGAGGTTCCCGATGTGCATATACCGGTACACCGTCGGGCCGCACGAATACATGGTGAGCCGGCCGCCGGCGGGGGACACCTCGACGACCGCGCGCGCCATCGTGTCGTACAGCCGCATCGGGACGGCATCGTAGCGGCCTGCCCCGCCCGGTGTAGCGATTATCCGGGCGCCGGGTTCTCGGGGTACCGCAACGAAGGCGCTTCGTGCACGCGCGCAGCGGCGATGTCGCTGCGGACGATCGTGTGTCGGTCGCCCAGGTGTGTGCGGACCGTGACGCTGGCGTCGTCGACGTCCTCGAGGACGCCGATCACGTCGCTCAACTGTCCCCCGTCCGATCTGCGACGAACCGTCACGCGCCGGCCGATGTGATCCCGCTCGATGGTGTGAACGGATCGGTACCGCATCTGCTCCTCCTCTACCCTCCTCCGTACCCGGCGGGATCCGCGATGAATCGTGCGACGTCTTCGGCCATCGCCCTCTTGTCGCCGGAGAAGAAGTGATCCTCCCCTTCGTAGATCCTCACCGTGACGCCCGGGGATATCTCCTCCGCCCACGCGCGCAGGTCGTCGACGGAACAGAACTGATCCCGGGTGCCGCACAGTACGAGCGCGCGCCCGTCCCAGGACTCGAGCCGTTCGCGCGGCGGCAGCGGAGGCAATGCGGTGTTGCGGCGCTCGGTCACCGGTGGCGCGATGCCGACGTAGGTCCTCACGCGCGCGTCGGCGACCGCGGCGGCGAGACCCACCAAGCCACCGAACGACCATCCCACGACGGCGAGTGAGAGGTCGCCCACGGCGGCCGCGACGCGGTCGAGGGCGGCGGCTGCATCCTTCACCTCGGCCACGCCACGGCCGAATATCCCCTCGCTCCGTCCGACGCCGCGGAAGTTGAACCGCAGGCTCGCCCAGCCTTCCGCCTCGAGCGCGCGCTGGACCGCCGGGATGATCGCCGAGGACATCGACCCGCCGAACAGCGGGTGGGGGTGACACAGGATCGCCCCTCCGCGGAGCTCGCCGGGAAGCGCCAGACGCCCTTCGAGCCGGAGCCCGTCGGCGGTGTCGAAGGCGATGGTGTCGGTCGGCATGACCAGGAGTCTAACGACGTCGGCGACGCTGATCGTTTCGAGCGCACGAGCGCACGAGCGCCGACTCGACCCGCCCGTTGGAGTTGCTACTATGCGCCCAGACCCGTCTACGAGGGGGTAAGGGAACGTGACCTACACGATCGCCGAGCCGTGCATCGACGTGAAGGACAAGGCCTGCGTCGAGGAATGTCCGGTCGATTGCATCTACGAGGGGCCTCGGATGCTGTACATCCACCCCGACGAGTGCGTGGACTGCGGCGCCTGCGAGCCCGTCTGCCCCGTTGAGGCGATCTTCTACGAAGACGACGTCCCGGATAACTGGAAGGAATTCACACCCGTCAATGCCGATTGGTTCACCATGGAGAACGGGATCGGCTCCCCGGGCGGGGCCGCGAAGGTCGGTGCAGTGGACTTCGACCACCCGAAGGTCGCGGGCTGGCAAGCCACGACCTGATCCATCCATCTACCATCACGAGGCCGGGGCATCCTCCGGCCTCTTTGCTTCCCAGAAGGGATACGGCAACGGAGCCCTACGCGCGGGACTGCGACGGCGATCTGACGCTGTCCGCCGACTTCCAGAAAGGCGCGGTCACGACCGTGTTCGTCAAATCGATCGAACCTCTCCTGTGCACGAATGACAACCAGGCCCTGACGGGGACGATCACGCTCACCGTCGCGTAATCAGCCCTTCAGGAAATCCCTGATCGCCTCGTTCGCGGCGTCGGGGTTCTCGAGCGGGGCGACGTGCCCGCCCTTGGGGATCGACACGAAGCGCGCGCCGGGGATCTTCTCGGCGCTCGCGCGTGCCCCGTCCAGCGGCATCAGCTGATCCTCCTCGCCGTGCAGCCACAACACGGGGACCCCGATCTTCGCCAGATCTCCGCTGGAGTCGGCTCGATCGCGCATCGCGAGCGCATCGGCAGCGGCGACCTCAGGCGCCGTGTCCATGAACATCCGTCGCAAGTGCTCGCGGACCTGTTCCGAGGGTGAGGAGCCCAGCAGCTTCTCGGCGAGCTGTTCGTGCAGCGCGCCCATACCCTCGGCGGCCACCATCTCGGCGGTCTTCTCGCGCGCGGCCTTCGCCTCGTCGCCGTCGGCTTCGGCCTTCGTGTCGATCAGGATCAGCGAGCGCACGCGTTCACGGTGGCGCCGCCAAAGCGCGAACGCGACGTAGCCGCCCATCGACAACCCGCAGACGTCGGCGTGCTCGGTTCCGATCGAATCCAGCGTTGCCGCGACGTCGTCGGCGAACACATCCATCGTGTAGTCGCCCGGTGAAGGGTCGTTCGACAGCCCGTGGCCGCGCAGGTCGACGGCGATGCAGGTGCGGACCTTCGCGAGCCCTTTCAGCTGCTCGATCCACAACGTGCGATCGAACGGGAACCCGTGGATGAACACCAGCACGGGGCCGGAGCCCCGCTCCTCGAACGCAAGCTCCATCGGCTCGGGCATCGCTCCTCCTCGTGGGTCTGACGACCGGCTACCCTACCCGAACCGGTCATCGTCGGAGGAGTCGGTGCATGGAGACGCGCACGCTGGGACGTTTCGAGGTCTCGGTCGTCGGCCTGGGGTGCAACAACTTCGGGCGGCGATGCGACCGCGCGCAGACTGAGGCGGTTGTGAACGCCGCGATCGACGAGGGGATCACGTTGTTCGACACCGCGGACGTCTACGGCGACGGGCTCAGTGAGGAGTACCTCGGCGCCGCCTTGGCTCCGCGCCGTGACGAGGTCGTCATCGCAACGAAGTTCGGGTTGCAGATGGGGGACGACCCCGAGCGCACGGGTGGGAGCGTGCGGTGGATCGCGCAGGCGATCGAGGATTCGCTCCGACGACTCGGCACGGATCGCATCGACCTGTACCAGTTCCACAGGCCCGACCCCGAGACGCCGATCGACCAGACCCTCGAGGCGATGGATCGGCTCGTGCGCGAAGGCAAGGTGCTCGAGATCGGGACCTCCAACTTTTCGGGCGCCCAGATCGACGAGGCAGAGCGCGCAGCCTCGCAGCGTGGCTTCGCTCGCTTCGTCGGAGCGCAGAACCACTACAACGTGCTGCACCGCGAGCCCGAGAACGACGTGCTGCCGGCCTGCGAGCGACTCCGCCTCGGCTTCCTGCCGTACTTCCCGCTCGCCAGCGGGCTCCTGACGGGCAAGTACAGCGCGAACCAGACGCCGCCGGCAGACTCGCGGCTCGGGTCGGTTCCGGCCGAGCGCGCCGCCCGGTTCCTCAACGACGAGAACTTCGCCCGCGTCGAGAACCTGAGGTCGTTCGCGCAGGCGCGAGGGCGCTCGCTCCTCGACCTCGCCTTCGGCTGGCTGCTCGCGCGGCCCGTGGTATCGAGCGTGATCGCAGGCGCGACGAAGCCGGAGCAGGTACGGGCGAATGTGCGCGCGGGGACATGGAAACTTGACCCGGTGGATGGCACGGAAGTCGACGGCCTGGTGGCGCGTTGATAGGTTCGGCCGCGTGAGCGTCGAGAAGGTCGCGAAGTCGCCGCCGGCGACCGGGCTCTTGGTCACGATGGTGATCGAGGGGATGCCTGCGCGCGCGGCCGGCCTGCGCCCCGGCGATGTCATCACCGCGTACAACGACGATCCCACCCCCGATCCCGCCTCCCTCGAGCGTGCGATCGAAGCTGCCGATCCGACGGGGACCGCCGCGCTGCGCGTCGTCAGAACGGGCAAGCCGCGCACCCTCACGGTCGAGCCGGGCCGGCTCGGCGTGCAGACCGTCGCGGTGCGCGAAGGCGAGCCGATGGAGGCTCGCCCTTCGGCCAAGAAAGTGACCTTCGACTTCGGTCGGCTGTCCTCACCGTTGGAGCTGTGGGCGACGTTCCATCTCGCGAAGCGGCGCGTCGGGTTCGAGCACCACGTGTACCGCCGACGCGGCTCCTCACTGCTGCTCGATTACGAGGTCGCCTTCGACGGCGGGAAGGAGGGTCTGAACCATTTCGTCGTCAACCTCGTGCTGGGGATCGACGCCGGGCGTCCCGAAGCGCGTTCGAGCCGCTACGAGAACCCGATAGCGGGATGGGTGACCGAGGGGAAGCTCGAGCGCAAGGGGAGTCGTCGGATCTGGGAGTCGAAGATCCGCAGTCCGTCCGGGAGCGAGCACAACAGCGTCGCGGTCCCGGTCGAGGTGCTGCCCAGCTACGCGATCGCCACGCTGCCCCTGTTCATGACGCCCGAGCCGGACGCATGTCTGCATTACACGCCTTTGAACGAGGGCCTCGGGGTAACGGCCCCGCCGGCCGGACTGCTGTGCGCGGGCACGACGTCGGTGACCATCGCACGGAAGCGCGTGCAGGCCTGGCGCTGGGAATCGCACTCTTTCGGTGAGCATCTCGGTACGACGCTGGTCGGCCCGGACGGGGAGCCGCTCCGGATCGAGTACGGCGGCCCGTATGCGATGCCGGCGACGCGAGAGGAAGCGCTCGCGGGTCTGCGCCACGATCTGGTGCCTCGGACCGGCTAAGCCTTCGGTTTGGGCATCAGCTCGACGGGGATCGCGCCCGGTCCGCGGTGCTCGTCGGGAAGCGACTCGGGCCACCGCCTGCGCTGGCGCGCGGCGAGCTTGCGCATCAGTTCGATCGCCGCGGGATCCTCCGAGCCGGGCCGCACCGTCACCCAGCCTGCGTCGACGAGTCCTTGCAGCCACTCGGCGCCGCGCTCGGTTCGCACGATCGTCAGCGTCCAGCCGTCGGACTGGCCGAGGCCGCCGGTGGAGATGTCGGCGTGCTCGGCAGCGAAGTCGGGGCACAGTTTGCAGCCCTCGCGAGTGAACTGGTGCAGCTCCTTCAGCGGGATGTCTACCTCTTCCCCGGTCGAGCGACGCCACATCTGGAAGCGGCCCTTGATGTTGACCTTCGCGAGGTCCTCGAGCGGGATGCCGTAGCCGTTCACGATAGTGTCCGTGAGTCCCTCGTAGGCGAACGACTTCGAGCACAGCAACCCGATCACCAGCTGGATCCGTCGCTTGTACTTGTTGACGTTGCGCGCGTTCAGGGTGCCGTTGATCGAGGATTGACAGGACATCCCGACGAGCGCGAGGCTCTTCAACCCGCGCTCCTCCGCCTCCTTCATCGCGAGTGGGTTGGCGGCGTAGGTGTAGCGTGAGCCGGCGCTCGCGAGCACCTCATCGCGGTTCGTGACCACGCAGGGCTCGGCATCCCACAAGCGTTGCTCGGACAGCTTCGACGTCAGCCCGCCGTCGATCTTGCCGTTCTCGAGTCCCCAGATGAGCAGCGCCGACACGAGGCCGCCGTCCTGGCCGACCTCGAAGATCTGCTCGTCGGTTGCGCGCACCAGATAGATATCGCGGTAGATCCCGATAACCTCGTCGGCCGTGCGCGCGCGCCCGAACAACGCTTCGTCCGATTCGAGCTCCCAGGCTCGGAACCGGGGGCATGCTTTGGTGCAGATGTCGCATCCGCGTTGCCCGTGGATACAGTCGTCGGTTGGGGTCGAATCCTCGACGTTGAACGGGTGATACGTCTGCTGCTCGTACTCCAGGACGTGGCGGGGACACGCCATGATGCACGCGGCGCAGCCGGTGCACAGGTTGGTGTCGATGACCTCGTGGAACAGTTCCTTCCACTGGCCGTATGCTCGCGCGCCGTTGTCGTCGGTCATCTCGGCATCCTACGGGAAACCATGCGCGCAGTCGTCTGGTAGCGGGTAGCCTCAACGTCCATGCCTCGCCCACGCGCTCTGACCGTCGTCGCGGCGCTCGGGGTCGTGTACGTGATATGGGGCTCGACCTACCTGGCGATCCGGATCGTGATCGAGACCCTTCCGCCGTTCCTGATGGCATCGGCGAGGTGGATTGTCGGCGGCGTCGTGCTGTACGTGTTCGCCATCCGGCGAGGCGATGGTAGCGATCGCCCGACGCTAACCCATTGGCGATCCGCCGCGGTCATCGGAACCGCGCTGTGCCTCGGCGGGAACGGGCTCGTCGCAGTGGCCGAGCAGCGCGTGGCATCGGGGACGGCGGCGTTGCTGGTCGCGACGGTACCCCTGTGGCTCGTGCTATTCGAGTGGCTGCGGCACCGCGTCAAACCGTCCAAGCCTGTCTCCGCCGGTTTGGTCGTCGGATTCATAGGGACCGGGATCCTCGTGCTGCCGGGCGGGGCCGGGGCGGTGGATCCGAGCGGCGCCGGCCTCGTGTTGCTGGCAGGCGCGATCTGGGCGGCCGGTTCGCTGTACGCACGCCGCGCGCGGCTGCCCTCGCGCCCCCTGGTGGCCGCCGGCATGGAGATGATCATGGGCGGGATCGCGTTGCTCGTGGCCGCCACGATCGTCGGCGAGTGGGCACGGCTGGACCTCCGTGGGGTGTCCCGTTCGTCGGGGATCGCGCTCGCCTATCTCGCGGTGTTCGGCTCGATCGTGGCCTTCACGTCGTACGTGTGGTTGCTGCGCAACGTCCAGACATCCCTCGTCGCGACGTATGCGTACGTCAACCCATTGGTGGCGGTCGTCCTCGGCTCCTTGATCGCCGACGAGCGTCTCACCGCGACGATGATCGCCGGCGGGTTGGTGATCGTGGCGGCGGTCGCCTTGATCGTCACAGCGAGCGGGGGGACTCCTAGAGCCGCAGATGAGCCGCCGATCGAAGAACGCCCCGATCTGGCCTCGCAAGAACTTCCTGCGTAGAGCATCCTCCCTCGCGGCGAAACGTCCGCGCGACTAGTCCCGGCAGCCTCGAACGATTGGCCCGTACGGACCATGCAAGGGAAGCCTTGCCATCTCGAAGCTCTGTACAACATCCGGAGCCCGGCAGGGCCGTCGAGACAGAACATCGCGGTTCGGATGCACGGGCGAAGCATGCTCGAGGAGGGGACATGCGACGCAGGCGTCACACGTTGTACGGACTGTTGCTCACGCTCGGGATCCTGGCGGGCGCGCCGTGGGCACTCACGCAAGCGGTTTGGGGAGATCAAGAGAACGTCGGGGGCAATGCGTTCTCGACGGGATCGGTCGATATCGCCGCCAGTCCCGCCTCCGCCGCACTGTCGCTGTCGGACCTGGCGCCGGGTGATAAGTCGACGGCAACGCTGTCGATGTCCAACGCGGGAACCCTCGATCTGCGCTACTCGATGACGACCGGGATCGCTGCCAGCTCGACGCTCGCCGACGGGTTGACCCTGCGGGTCAAGGAGTCGGTGACCGACTGCTCGAACGGCGGTTTCGACGGGACGGGTACATCCCTGTACTCGGGCGCGCTCTCGGGCGGGGCGTTCGGTGACCCCACCCAAGGAGCGGACGCCGGCGACCGCGCGCTCGCCGCAGGTGCCGGTGAAGACCTGTGCTTCCAGGTGGAGCTGCCCAGCGGCGCGGCCAACACGCTGCAGTCGCTGAGCACCACCGCCACGTTCACCTTCGACGCCGAGCAGGTGGCCAACAACTGATCTGATGAGGTGGGGAGAGAGATGCAAGGTCGATTCAGCGATGCAGGTGTGAAGGCGGGGATCGTTCTCGTCGGAGCTGGGATGTTGCTGGTGGTCCTCGCCTTCGCACCGACCCTGTTCGGGTATGAGTCCTTCGTCGTGACGAGCGGCAGCATGGGCCAGACCGCTCCCGTCGGTTCGGTCGTGCTCACGCGGATGGTCGATGCGCACGCGATCGCGCCCGGCGACGTGATCACCTATCGCCACCCCGGCGCCGACGTCGTCACCCACCGCGTGGTTGGGGTCGAGGAGCGAGAGGCCGGGGTCGCGTTCCGGACCAAGGGTGACGAGAACGACTCGGCGGATCCTGTGCCGCTGTACCTTGGCGAGGGGCGCTCGGTCGCCCGCGTCGAGCGCGTGGTCCCATTCGCGGGGCACGTCGTACGCATGGGGCGTACCGGATCGGGGGCTGTGGTGCTCCTCGGCCTGCCCCTGATCGGGTTCGCGCTCGATCGGGGACGTGATCGGAGCGCCCGGCGCATGCTTCCGGTGGCCGGAGGGCGACGGCGGAGGCACCGACCCGTGCCCGCTGCGGCGGTTCCACGAACGGTGTCCGTACGCCACCTCCGCACGGCGCGTACGTCGGCCCTCGCGCGTCTCCACCAAGCAGGGGGCGATGCGGCCGGGGATCCCGGGCCGCGGCTGGCGGTCGTCGCCGAAGTCCACCGGTACGGCGCGCGCGGCTGGCGGTGAGCATGCGGCGGCTGGCGATCGCGCTCGGGCTCGCGGCGCTGCCGATGCTACTGGCCGGGGAGACGTCCGCCGTTTGGACCTCGTCCGAGCCGGTCGCCGCGAACAGCTTCACGACGGTGACCCTCGTCGCACCGACCGGGCTCGCCGCGGCCCCGGGATGCGAGAGCAGGAATTCGACGTACGTTGAGCTGTCGTGGACGGCTGCGCCCGGCGCAGATACCTACGACATCTACCGCAGCAAGGCCAACGGGAACGAGCTTGTCGCGACCGTCGCCGGATCGCCGTGGACGGACGGCGGCTTGCCCAAGAACAAGACCTACGTCTACGAGATCGTGTCGAAGCGCGGCTCATGGACTGCCGCGGACGTGGCGACCGTCACGGTCGTGACGCCCAAGAACTGCTAGCGAGCGGCTTCGATGCAGGTGACGCCGTCGGCACCCACGGTGGCCCAGTGCACGGTGTGCGGCTCGAGGTCGAGCCGGTCCCCCGCATGCAGCACGATGTCCCCGTCGTCGGTGTGGAACGTGATGCTGCCGCGCTCGCAGTACAGCACCTTGTGGAACGGGTGCTGGTGCGCCCCGTAGGCATCACCAGGTGCATCGCTCCATCGGCGTGGCTCACCGCTGCATCGGTCGCGGAGCAGGAGCTCGGGGTCGCCGCCCTCGGTCGCGCGCAACGTGTGGTGCGCCCCCATGGCTAGGTGAGGCCGCTCGGCGGCGCTTCCTTCGGGCCGCGTTGCGACGCCTCGAAGTCCTCGTCGTCGAGGATCAGCATCTTCACCGGCTTCCCGTCCACGAGGTGCTCGTCGATGATGCGCTCGACGTCGTCCACGGTGACCCCCCCGTACCACACGTCATCGGGGGCGACGTAGACCGTCGGGCCGGCCAGGCAAGGCTCGAGGCACCCCGTCGCGACCACCTTGTAGTGGAAGTGCCCCTTCTCGCCCTGCAGATCGCGGAAGGTCTGCAGCACCTCCGGCGACATCTTCTCGACGCACGAGCCGCGCGGGTGCCCAGGCGGTCGCTGGTTGGTACAGACGAACACGTACTTGTCCGGCTTCATCGAAGGGTATCCTAGCGGCCGTTATGGACCTCGGTTTGCGCGGCAAGGTGGCAGCAGTGTCGGCTGCCAGCAAGGGGCTCGGGCGCGCGTGCGCGGAAGCGCTGGCGCGCGAAGGATGCGACGTTGCGATCTGCGCGCGCGGCGAGGAGGCGCTGCGCGCGGCCGAGAAGGACCTTGGGGCGCTCGGGGTTCGCGTGCACGCGATGACGCTCGACCTGTCCGAGCCGGACGCGTGCGAACGCTTCATCGCCGACACGGTGGCGGTACTCGGGCGGCTCGACATCGTGGTGGCGAACAACGCCGGCCCGCCCATCGGCGGTTCCGAGGACTTCGACGACGATGCGTACCGCGCCGCTCTGGAGGCGAACATGCTCGTGCACGTGCGGTTAGCGCGCGCGGCCGTCCCGCACATGCGCGCGCGCGGCTGGGGCCGGATCATCAACATCACGAGCGCGGCCGCGAAGCAGCCGATCGAGGGATTGATCCTGTCCAACGTCGCGCGCACAAGTGTGGCCGGGTTCGCCAAGACGCTCTCGTTCGAGGTCGGTCCGCACGGGATCACCGTGAACACCGTCGCGCCGGGGCCGCACCGCACCGACCGGCTGCTGAACCTGGCGCGCGCGCGCATGGAGGCGGAAGGGATCGGCGAGGACGAAGCGCTCGCACCGTTCGCAGGTGGAGTCCCCGCCGGACGCATCGGCGAGCCGGCCGAGTTCGGCGCACTGGTGGCGTTCCTGGCGAGCGAGCGCGCCGGGTTCATCCACGGCGTGACCATCCAAGTCGACGGCGGCCAGACGCGCTCGCTGCTCTAGCGCGACAGGTCTCGGCGCGCGAACAAGTGCACGGCCAGCGCGCCCGCGCCGAGCGCGACGGCGGCGAGCACGATCCAATCGAACGCGGAGGCACGACGTTCGAGGATCTCGGCGGCGCTGAAGTAGTGGAACGGCGACAGGTAACCGAGCCACGTGAGGGAGTCGAACAGCAGCGACACGAAGTTCACGAAGAACGCACCCACCACGATCCCGATCGACAGCCCGAGCGCGCGGCTGCGCAGCGAGGCGGTCGAGAACACCAGCAGCGCGATCATCCCGAATCCTGCGAACAGCAGCAGGTGTCCGGCGAACGTGAGCGCGATCCCGCCGACCGGAAGGGTGCCCACACCGCTCACGGTCGCGCGCGCGACGAGCGTGCCCCCGAATCCTCCGAGCTCGACGATGGTCAGCAACACCAGACCGGCGGCCGCGCGCGCCAGGACGTACGGCGTGCGGCCGATCGGGCGCACGAGCACGAGTTCGATGGTGCCGCGCTCGAGCTCCGTCGCGCCGGTCCCCGTCACGACCATGAACGCTCCGATCGCGGTGAGCGTCAGCACGATGGGATGAAGGGTGCCGGTGGACAGCCAGCCGATCGGGCTGAGGAAGTCGGCCGAGCCGCCGAGGAACGCCTGCATGACCTTCGGCGGTTCGCGCAGGAACTCGGGGAGCGTCTGATCGGACGCGTCCAAGAACGACGCCGACGACAACAGGATCACCCAGTAGAACAGCCCGAGCGCGACCGAAACGATCAGGGACGTCCGGAACGACGAGCGCAGCGCGTGGCGGAACGCGACGCCGTTCATCGCTCCCCGTACACGTCGAAGAACGCTTCGGTGAGGCTCTCGGGCTCGGCGAGGAACTCGAGGACCTTCACGCGCAGGAGCGCCTTCATCAGCGGCTCCATGTCGCCGCGGTACTCGAACCGGAGATGGATGCCGTCCTCGGCCACCAGTTCGCTCACCCCCGGCACATCGAGCGATCCCGGGGCAGCCGGCTCCTTCAGCGTCAGCACGCAGTGGCGCACGCGCTCGCCGGTCAGGTCCTGTGCGGACCCCACCCGGACCATACGGCCCTCTTTCACGACCCCGACGCGATCGGTGGCGAGCTCGACCTCGCTCAGGATGTGCGACGACATGAACGTCGTGCCGCCGCGCGCCCTGTGCTCGCGAAGCAGCCCGACGAAGCGGTCCTTCATCACGGGGTCGAGCCCCTCGGTCGGCTCGTCGAGCACGATCAGCTCGGGCGCGTGCTCGAACGCCTGGACGATGCCGATCTTCTGGCGCATGCCGCGCGAGTAGAAGCGCACCTGCCGTCCCAGGTCCGCGCGCGACAGCTCGAAGCGATCGAGCAACTCGTCGCGTCGCGACGGCGGCGACGGGTGGAGGTCGCCCAGGTAGTCGAGCACCTCGGCGCCGGTCATCGACGGCCAGAGGCCGAACTCGCCCGGCAGGTAGCCGATGCGCGCGAGGACCTCGTTCAGATGGGTGGCGACATCCAGATCGAAGACGGTCATGTGCCCGGCGGTCGGCCGGATGAATCCCAGCAGGCACCGGATCGTCGTGGTCTTCCCTGCGCCGTTCGGCCCGAGGTAGCCGAACGATTCGCCCACGGCGACCGACAACGACACGTCCTCGACCGCGTGCACCGACCCGAACGACTTGCGCAACCCGTCGATCACGACCGCGTCCATCGCGCGCATCCTAACGGTCCTGCTCGAGCGCTCCCGGGTACCATCTCGGCTGGTGACCACGTCAGCCTCCCCCGCGATCCCGCTCGGCGAGCCGCTCGTCGCGCGCTTCCGAGACATCCTCAACGCGCATGAGCCGCGCGCGGTCGACATCCCCGGTCGCCGCAAGGCCGCGGTGCTGATCCCTCTGTTCGAGCGCGACGCAGAGCCGTGGGTCGTGCTGACCAGGCGGACCGACACCGTGCGAACCCACAAGGGCCAGATCTCGTTCCCCGGCGGGGGAGAGGACCCCGAGGACGACAATCTCTGGGAGACGGCCATGCGCGAGACGGTCGAAGAGCTCGGCGTCCACCCCGGCTCGATCGGCTACCTGGGTGCGCTCGACGACTACCCGACGTTCTCGAGCGGGTTCGTCGTGTCCGCCTTCGTCGGCACGATCGACCCGCGCCAACCCATGCAGCCCAGCGAGTTCGAGATCGACGAGGTCATCGAAGCACCGCTGCGCGGGCTCGAGCGCGTGGGGCGGACCGAGATCTGGGAGCGAGAGGGCATCCGGTTCCCCATGCACATCTTCGAGGTCGATGGGCACTATATCTGGGGCGTCACCGCGTTCATCCTGCGACGTTTCCTGGATGTGGTGGCCGACGCGCTCGAGCCATCCGACTGAGCGGTCGGGTTGTAGCGCGGTTGACACCGGCCAACCGGACATCACAGAACAGACGGAAGGGAGGCCGGGCCGAGTCGTCGAAGGGTGGGTAGCATGATTGGCGGGGAAAATATGACGCAACGTAGACTTCGCACCGCCGTGAGAGCAGGGAGTACACCATGACGCAACGCCGTTCACGTTCGTGGCGCGCCGCGGTGGGCGCGATCGTCGCGTTGGGTCTGTCCGTGGCTCCCACGATGGGCGCGCGGGCCGGCGAGAAGATCCCAGTCTGCGAGGGCTTCACCCCCTCGAGCCCGTGCCGGATGACCGATCCGCAGGTCAACTGGTTCTGGTCCTCGAACACGAGGATCACGGTCGTAGCGAATCCGCCGGAGGACTCTCCCGACGAGGTACCCGGCGTGAACGTCCCGGTCTCGGGGACGGAGGGAGTGTTCGGCAATCCCTCCCCGGCGAGTCCCATCAGCCCCGGTCATGTCGGCGTCTCGTTGCTGAACGGCGATCCGGACATGCGGGGGTACATCAAGTTCGATCTTCCGGCTGCCTCCGAGTTCACCAGCCTCGTTGTCACCCTCGACGTGTCGTTGCCCGATCAACAGCACTCGCAGCGGCATAGCGAGTCCGGGATGAAGACCCCGGGGACATTGAACCAGCAGCAGGCGAAGATCCTGGCCTGCGCGGTGACCGAGCCCTGGGCGGGGATGAAGGTGGATGGAGGCGACCCTCCTTATGCCACGACGGTCGAGTCCGACAAGCTCGACGCGGGGGACCCGAACTCCGGCGACGGAGTGACGAGCCTGCGCACCGAACCGTCGTCTGACTGCGGTATCAACGTGACGGGGAAGCCCGTGAACCAGGGCGCGAAATGGCGGTTCGACCTCACCGACATGGCCAACAAGTGGGTGGAGGGAGCACTGTTCAACGAAGGGGTTGTCCTGATGCCCGAGGCGTCCGGCGCGGCGCAGACCTGGCGGATCGAGTTCCACGGGGCGACCCTCTCCGTCTTGCCGACAACCAACATCCCGCAACCCGTCCCGCTGCCGACGGCACCGCCCGAGGCACCGCAGGAACGCGTCGTGTACGTCAACAACAAGGAAGCCGCGTTCGCGCTCGCTGCGTTCATCCCCACAGAAACCCTTGCCCCGCCTCCGGCTCCGCCGCCTGGGCCGGGAGACTCCGGCTCGTTGCCTCCCTTCACGACCACCCCTACGGACGGCGGTCTCGAGACGCTGCCGCCGACAAACGAAGGTGATACCGGCGCGCCAACCGAAGGGATCCCCGTCGCTGCGCCGGTGAACCCAGCGTTCTGGTGGTGGATGCTCCCGATCGGCGCTATCGGTGTCGGCCTGTATTCGAGCGCCGTCGCACAAGATGCGCTTCCCGTCACCGCGGGTAAGGGGAATCGAGTCGCGGCGGTGCTGCGGAGGCGCAGGCTCGAGGGGGCCGATGGAGCGTCCGACGCCGCTGAGGTGGCCGCAGAAGGACTACAGGAGTAGAGAGGCATATCCGTGAAGGATGATCGTGGATCGCTCGTCCCCCGCAAGGTCGTATTTCTCCTTGTTGTCGCATTCGTCCTTGCCGCCTGCGGGCAGAAGGAAGGCGTTTACCGGGGTGACTTGGTGGGTCAGGGGGGCGGCGGATTCGTCGCCTCTCCGGGAGCGTCGCCGGGAGCCACGACGGGTCCGGGCGGTGTGCCCGGCGCTCCAACGGGACCCGGCGCCACGACTGGACCCGGCACGCCCGGCGGGCCGGGCACGGTCCCGGTACCCGCCGGAGGCGGTGATCGTACGGGGATCACTGCAGACACGATCACGATCGGCATGCACGCTCCGGAAAACGGAGCGGCGCCGATCAACGCCGAGGTGTTCGACGCCGGGAAGGATATGTATTGGAAATGGCTGAAGGACCAAGGGAAGAAGGTCTTCGGTCGCGATGTTCGTGTCGTCAACGCTGACGATGGATACAACCCGACACAAGCGGTCGCGGTATGCAACGAGATGTCGCGTGAATCCTTCCTGCTGATCGGCGCCGCAGGGACCGATCAGATCAACGCGTGCGCGAGCTTCGCCAGTCAGCGGAACATCCCCTACCTTTCGCCCGGTGTGCAGGAGGCGGGGCTGAACACCCGAGCCAGCTACTTCGCGGTCACGATGACGTACCGAGCGCAGATGGGACCGCTCGTCCAGATGCTTCGGGGGGAGAACCAGGGCAACAAGTTCGACCGCTACCCCAGCGGAGGGAACGGCGCGATCAAGGTGGGGTTCGTCCGACCTAATACGGCGAACTTCGACGACGCGGATGCAGCGCTGGCGGATGCCGTCGGGAAGGCGGGGTGGGAGTACAAGACCTACGCCGTCAACAAGGAGGGTTCATCGGGCGACGCCCGCACTGTCGCTGCTCAGATGCAGCAGGACGGTGTGGACATCGCGGTTCCGATCACCGCGCCGACGTTCACGGTGCAACTCGTCGCGCAGACCGTGACCAATCAATACAAGCCCCAGTGGGCCGGCGTGGCTATCTCGAACAACATCAACCAGATGATCGCACAGGCTTGTCGGGACAACGCGTTCCAGGGTGCGCTTTTCTTCTCACCATGGCCGGGATGGCAGCAAGTGAACGCAGGACAGTACGATCCGGACTTCAGGAAAGCTGCGGACAAGTACGCATCCAAGTACAACACCGCGGGCGGGGGCGGCGACCTCCTGCTTGCGCTGTGGGGCATCATGAAGAACATCCACCAGATGTTCCTCGCTGCGGGGAACGACATGAGCAGGGAGAGCTTCATCGCGACGATGACCGGCTTCAGGTACAACCCGTCTGCCTTCCCCACTCTGCAGTGCGCGGCGACGAATCACTTCTGCGCGAAGGACACGTTCGTTCTCGAGGGAACCTGCAGCAGTCCTCCACAATGGGTCACGCCCAACCGATACAGGTCCAAGCGGAGCAGCTTCTAGCGATGCGAACGTAAAGGGGGGCCGTCGGTGTTTCAGTTCCTCGTCATCGGCATCATCCAGGGAGCCGTCATCGGGCTGGTGGCCATCGGGATCGTCATGGTCTACAAGGGCTCGCGGGTCTTCAACTTCGCGCAGGCGGAATTCGGCACCGTGGGCGGGTACATGCTCTACGTCGGCCTCGAGGTCCTGAACATCCCGTATATGGGCGCCATCCTGTTCGCATTGCTGGCCGTCGCCTTCATGGGTTTCTTGACCGAGCGGATCGTGGTCCGGCCGTTGATGAACGCACCTCGGGTCACACTGCTCGTCGCCACGGCAGGCGTGGCCCTGTTGGCGATCGCTCTTGAGCTGATCATCGGAGGTCAGGAGATCCGACAGGTCGCGCCGATCAGGCAGGGGAATGCGGTGTCGGGATTCTTGGGCGCGTACATCAGCTGGCAGCAGTTCATCTCTTTGTTGGTATTGGCCGGCCTCGCCGTCGGGCTCGCTTATTTCTTCAACAAGACCGATCGTGGGCTAGCCGTGCTCGCGACGTCGCAGGAGTCGGTGGCGACCGAGCTCGTGGGGATCAGCACCAAGAATATGTCGACGTTCGTGTGGGTGTTCGCGGCGGTACTCGGCGGGATCGCCGGCGTGCTGCAGGCCCCCGACTCGACCTTCCAGCCCGGCTTCATGACCTCCCAAGGGAATTACCTGCTGTTGGGGTTCGCAGCCGCCGTCCTGGGTGGGATCACGAGCCTCGCGGGGGCATTCATCGGAGGGCAGCTGATCGGGATCATCTCGAACCTGGGCGCGTACTTCTATTCACGATTCATCGTAGAGCTCGTTGAGATCGAAGGGTTCCCCCAACTGCTGGTTTTCCTGCTGCTCCTCACCGTTCTGTTGGTGCGTCCGAAGGGGCTTCTGGGGTCGGAGGCATAGATGGCTACCGAAACGATGGCTACCGAGCCGATCGCCCCCGAGGGTTCGCTCCTTCCTCTGCTCGAGGAAGGGAGGCCGACGTCTCGCGGCTGGGTTCCGCGGCTGATCACCGTCGGGGGGATAGTCGTCCTTCTCCTCGTCATCTCGGCCCTGGACCTCTCCTTGCTTCGAACGGACTGGATCTCCTTGGGCCTCATCTACGTTCTTGCCGGGATCTCACTGAACATCTTGATGGGCTACGCCGGTCAGGTATCGCTCGGCCATCAGGCGTTCGTGGGGATCGGCGCGTTCACCTCGGCGATCCTGGTGTCCAAGGCAGGCGTGTCGTTCTGGCTCGCCGTGCCGCTCTCTGCGGTCACAGGAGGGTTGATCGCGATCGGCCTCGGCTTCGTGGCGCTGCGGCTCGCTGGCCTTTACCTCGCCTTGATCACGCTTGCGTATGGACAGATAACCGAAGAGGCGATCTTCAAGAGCCGGGCGATCACCGGTGGGGGTACCGGCGTCGAGGCGCCTCGCCCGGCGGGGTTTGAAAGCAACTTCGCCTACGTCATCCTGATCCTGATGTTCATCGGGCTGGCGTATTACGTCGACTGGAGATTCCGACGCTCGAAGACCGGCCGCGCCGTCTTCGCTATCCGTGAGAACGAGATCGCCGCGGCTTCGTTCGGGATCAACGTCGTTTCCTACAAACTGCTCGCCTTCGTCCTTTCGGGAGCGATCGCGGGAGTCGCCGGTGCGCTCCTCGCGCACCGCACGACGAGGGTCGACGCGTCGGTTTTCGACTTCAACCTCGCTCTGATCTTCGTGTTGATGGTGGCCGTGGGTGGCCTGGGGTCGCGCGCCGGCGTCTTCATGGCGTCCTTCACGTTCGCGGTGCTTCCGCTGGTTTTGGTCGACTTCGCCAAGTACGTGCTGGCGATCGAAGCGAGCCTCTTGCTCGTCACCTTGATCCTGAACCCCGGTGGCATCGCCCAGTTGATCAGGCCGGTCACCGACTGGATCGGCGGCAAGCCGTTCACGATGAAGCATCAGGAAGGCGGCGTGCAGGCGGGAGGTGCCGGTGTCCGTCCTTGAGTGTCGCGATCTGTCGATCCAGTTCGGCGGCTTGAAGGCGCTCGAGGGCGTCGACCTGACGGTCAACGAGTGGGAGATCGTCGGGCTGATCGGTCCCAACGGAGCCGGCAAGACCACCTTCTTCAACTGCGTGATGGGCGTTTATACGCCGACACGCGGGCAGGTTTTCTACCGCGGCGAGGAGATCACCAACCGGCCCACCTTCAAGCGCACCGCGCTCGGGCTCGGCCGTACGTTCCAGAACGTCGGGCTCGTGAAGAGCATGTCGGTCATGGACAACATGCTGATCGCCCAGCACGGCAAGGTCCGCTACGGCGCGCTCGCCGGGCTGGTCGGCGCGCCCTCGACCTGGGCCGAAGAGCGGGTCCTCGCCGACAACGCCCTCGAGATCCTTTCTTTCATGGGCCTGGTGGACTACCGGGACGAGCGCGTGTCGCGGCTTCCCTACGGCTTGCAGAAGCTCACCGAGATCGCGGCCGTGCTCGCCAGCGATCCAGAGACTCTGCTGCTGGACGAGCCCACTTCGGGGATGAGCCCGGAGGAGGCGCACGCGTTCGGGGACCTTCTGCTGAAGCTGCGCACCGAGCTCAACCTCACCGTGCTGATGATCGAGCATCACGTGCCGCTGGTCGTGGCCGTGTGCGACCACGTGTACGTGCTGAACTTCGGGCAGCTCCTGGCGCAGGACAAGCCGAAGGTGATCCAGAAGCACCCCGAGGTCGTCGCGGCCTATCTGGGGAGCGAGGACTGATGGCGCTGCTCGAGCTGCAGGACCTGCGCACCGGATACGGCTCCTTGCCCGTGCTTCACGGCATCTCTCTGGAGATCGACGAAGGCGAGTTCGGGGTGATGCTGGGCCTCAACGGCGCCGGGAAATCCACGACGATGATGGCGCTGACCGGGCTGCTGCGGACCTGGTCGGGCGAGATCTACTTCGACGGGCAGCCCATCTCGCGACTCGATCCGTCGACCCGGGTGTCGCGCGGCATGGCGTTGTCGCCGGAAGGCCGGCGCGTGTTCCCCGCGCTCACCGTCGCGGTCAACCTGCGGCTCGGTGCGTGGGTGAAGCGCGGCGACACGAAGGGCTACAAGCGCTCGCTCGAGCTGGTCTACGAGCTGTTCCCGCGCCTCCACGAGCGCCGCAACCAGCTGGCCGGCACGATGTCGGGGGGCGAGCAGCAGATGCTGGCGGTCGCGCGCGCGATGATGGCGCAGCCGCGGCTCCTGCTGATCGACGAGGCCTCGCTCGGGCTCGCGCCGAAGTTCGCCCAGGAGATGTTCGCTTCGATCAAGAAGATCTCAGAGACCGGCGTCACCGTCATCATGGTCGAGCAGAACGCGTCGGCTCTCAAGCTCGCCGACCGCGCGTGGATCATGCAGAAGGGCACGCTGGTGTTCAGCGGCAAGGGCGACGAGGAACTGCGGGCGACCGATCTGCGCGCGGCGTACCTGGGGTAGCTACTTCTTGCTGAGCGTGCCCACCGGATCGCACACCCGGCACGGCTGGAGCCCGCGCTCGACCGCCTGCTCGGGAGTGGCGAGATCGACCTCGTCCTTGTCGGCGACGAGCCGGCAGTCCGGCCGGTGGAACGACGAACGGCCGACCACGACCTGACCATTCGCAGCTGCCGCCGCTCGCATGGGAGCCGCCTCGGCTTCCTCTTCGGCCTCCCCACCGTTGATGCCTCGGATGGCTTCGGCGAGCTCGTCGATCCGCCCGCCGAGTCGGAGCGCCGAGCGGCGCCCCGCCTCGAACAGCAGAAGCCCGGCGCCGACGATGATGAGTCCGACGCCGACCGCCCCTCCCGAGAGCAAGTAGGGGATCTGGCCTTGCGGGAAGTCGACGCTCGCGGCGCCGTCCCAGGCGAGCCCGATCAACAAGAAGCCGAGCGCGATGCACGCGATCGCGACCGAGGCGGTATATCCCAGCTTCTTGATCATGGTGTGTGAGACGATGCTACCCCGCGGCGTGTATCCGGGCCAAGCGCCACCTCAGCTCAGGAGGCCGGCATCGATATCACCGACCGTCGGGCAACCTGCGAGCGCCATGGCCAGCGATAGCTCTGCCTTCAGCAGCTCGAGCACCTGCCGGACGCCGCTCTCACCGTCGGCCGCCAGGCCCCACAGCTGGGGACGTCCGATGGCCACGGCGGCGGCGCCGAGCGCGAGGGCCTTCAGGACGTCGGTCCCGCGTCGGATGCCGCCGTCGACGATCACGGGCACGCCGCCCGCCACCACCTCGGCGATCTCGGGCAGCGCGTCCGCGGTCGTGATCGATGTGTCGAGCTGACGCCCGCCGTGGTTGGACACCCAGATGCCGTCGATCCCTTCGTCGAGCGCGCGCTTGGCGTCGTCGGCTCGAACCAGGCCCTTGACGATCAACGGGAGCGGGGAGGCGGCGCGGATCCATGCGAGGTCGGCCCAGTTGATCGAGGGCTGGTTGATGAACGCCGCGAGCGGCGAGTCCGAGTCGACGGTGCGCGGGTCGGCTTCGAAGTGCACCCCGGTGATGCCTTCGGGCATCACGAAGGGGTTGCGCAGGTCGCGCTCGCGTCGACCGAGCAGCGGCGCGTCGACCGTCAGCACGATCGCGCCGTACCCGGCGGCGTGCGCGCGCGCGATCAGCCGTTCGGACTGGGTTCGATCGCTGAAGTGGTACAGCTGGAACCATCGCGGCGCGCCCGGAGCCGCCGCCGCGACATCCTCGAGCCGGGTGGACGAGATCGAGGACAGCGTCATCAAGGTGCCCGTCGATGCGGCCGCGCGCGCGGTGGCGACCTCGCCATCGGGATGCGCCATCCGGTGCAGCGCGGTCGGTGCCAGGAAGACCGGCCAGTCCAGCCGAACACCCAGCACCTCCGTCGACAGGTCGCGCTCCGAGACATCGACCAGGACCCGGTATCGCAACCGCAACAGCCGGAACGCTTCGCGGTTCTCGCGCACCGTTACCTCGTCGTCGGCGCCGCCGGCGAAGTAGTCGTAGATGTCGCGGCGCAGGCGTTCGCGCGCGATGGGCTCGAAGTCGTCGAGGTTCAGCGGCTCCACGGTGGCGCCAGTCTATCGGGGTGCCCGTTATCCTTCCCGTCGTGGCTGGCGCTCTCGATGGGATCCGCGTGCTCGACCTCGGCACGAGGATCGGCGCGCCGTTCTGCGCCACGCTGCTGGGGGAACTGGGGGCCGACGTCATCAAGGTCGAGCAGCCGGGCACCGGCGACTTCCTGCGCTCGATCGGTCCGTTCGAGCGGGACGTGTCGTTGTTCTGGTCGGTCGAGGGGCGTGGCAAGCGCTCGATCACGCTCGACCTGTCGAAGCCGGCCGGACAGGACATCCTGCGGCGGCTGGTGCCGCACGCGGATGTGCTCGTCGAGAACTTCCAGCCGGGAACCCTCGAGCGCTGGAACCTGGCGCCCGAAGCGCTGCGCGCGCTCAACCCGAAGCTGATCCTCAGCCGCGTGAGCGTCTACGGCCAGGATGGTCCCTACCGCGACCGCCCTGGGCTGGATCGCAACGGCATCGCGCTCGGGGGGCTGCTGCACATCACCGGTTTCGCCGACGGGCCGCCGGTGCGACCGGGCGTCATCATCGCCGATTACCTGACCGCGTTGTTCAACACGGTCGGCGTGCTGGCCGCGTTGGTCGAGCGCGCGCGCTCGGGCGAGGGACAGCAGGTCGAGCTGGCGCTGTACGAGAGCGTGCTGCGCGTGATGGAGTGGACGGTGGCCGCCTACGACCGGCTCGGCATCGTGCGCGACCGAACCGGCAACCGGCTGCCCAACTCGGCGCCGTTGGACAACTACGCAACGGCCGACGGGAGATGGATCTGCATCGCCGCGGCCGGGGACGTCCTGTTCCCCCGGCTCTGCGCGGCGATGGGACGGCCGGACCTCCCCGATGACGAACGGTTCGCCTCGCTCGCGCAGCGCGCGACCCACGGCGACGAGATCAATCGGATCGTGGGGAAGTGGTGCGCGCTGCGGACGCGCGCCGAGATCGAGGAGATCCTGGTAGCCCACCAGGTCCCGGTCAGCGGTGTCTACGGCATCGACGAGGTCATGGCCGACCCCCAGGTGCGGGCGCGAGCCGCCATCGTCGAGGTCGACGATCCGGTCCTTGGTCCGGTCCGCCAGCAAGCGCCGGTGCCCCGGCTCGAGCGCACGCCGGCGCGAGTCGGACGCGGGGCTCCGATGCTGGGCGAACACACCGAAGAGGTCTTCCGGGGCCTCCTCGGGATGAGCCGGGACGAGCTCGACAGGCTACGGCGAGATGGCGTGATCTGATGGTCAAGTGACTATGGCGGGTGGTCGATACCACCTACGTGACCGCATCGATACGCTCCCGTTCGTCCCGTTTGGGCCTCGTTGTGCTCTTGACGGGCGCGCTGTTCGTGAGCAGCATCCCCACCGCCGAGCCCGCCGAAGCGGCGTTCGAGTTCAAGCCTTCGGAGCGGCGGGCGACGCGCCTCATGAACCGCGAGCGCGTCGAGCGGGACATCGGCAGTCTGCGCCTGCGCCCCAAGCTCACCCGTCTGGCGCGCAAGCACAGCCGCACGATGGCGGCAGCCGGTACGATCTTCCACAGCGATCTAGGCGAGACGGTCTCCGGCCTCAGCTGGTCGATCGCCGGTGAGAACGTCGGCATGGGCCCGACGATCAAGGGCCTCCACCGGGCATTCATGAAGAGTCCAGGGCACCGGGCGAACGTGCTCGAGCGTCGGTACAAGCGGGTGGGCGTCGGCGTCATCCAACGCGACGGAACCATCTACATCACAATCCTGTTCCTCGGCTAGAGGTCGCCCCGCGGGTCGGCCCCGACTCGCTACCATCCACGGCTGATGGCTCGCGCGCGTCCTCGGCTGGTCACCCGGCCGTTCGTAATGGTGACCCTGTCGGCGTTCGCCTACTTCACGTCCTACGCCATGCTGCTCCCGGCGTTGCCGCGTTTCGTGCAAGGACCGCTGGGCGGCGGCGGGATCGCGGTCGGGATCACGGCCGGCGCGTTCGGCGTCACCGCGCTCCTGTTGCGTCCGTTCGTGGGCGTGCTCGGCGATCGACGCGGCAGGCGCATCCTGATCATGTCCGGCACGTTCGGCGTCGCGCTGTCGGTCGCAGCGCTCAGCCTGGCGGATGTCCTCTGGCTGGTCGTCGTGCTGCGGTTGATCGGCGGAGCCGGTGAGGCGGCCTTCTTCGTCGGGGCCGCGAGCGCGATCACAGACCTGGCGCCGCCGGAACGCCGCGGAGAGGCGCTCAGCTTGTTCTCGATCGCGCTGTACGCGGGCATCGCCACCGGTCCGTACCTGAGCGAGATCCTCAACCGGGGCGTGCGATTCGACGTCGTGTTCTGGGTGTCCGCGTCGCTGTCGCTGCTGGCGTTCCTGTTCGCGGTGCCGACGCCGGATACGCGACCCGAGCCGGTCGCCGCCGTGCAGCGACGGCGCAGGGTCCTGCATCCCGCTGGGGTCGTGCCGGGCTTGGTGATGCTCACCAGCGTCTGGGGGTTCGCCGGCTACATGGCGTTCCTGCCCCTGTACGCAGACGACCTGGGCTTGAGCGGCGCGCGCAACATCCTGCTGATGTACGGCGTGGTAATGGTCGCGATCCGCGCGTTCGGCGCGCGCATCCCCGATCGCTACGGGGCCGCGCGCGTGGGGCGCGTCGGCCTGGCGGCTTCGGCGCTCGGCTTGGCGATCGTCACGATCTGGGGCGAGGCCCCGGGGCTGTTCGCCGGCTCGGTCGTGTTCGCGTTCGGTCAGGCGCTTGCCTTCCCGGCGTTCATGGCGTTGTCGGCGAGCGCGGCACCGCCGGCAGAGCGCGGCGCGGCCGTCGGGACCACCACGGCGTTCATCGATCTGGGTTTCTTCGTCGGTCCGGTCACCTTCGGACCCGTCGCCGCGGTTCTGGGGAACCAGGCGAGCTTCGCCGTGGGCGCGGTGGTCGCGGCACTCGGCGTCGTGCTGCAGGTTGGGCTCGCCCGCCACCCGGCCGGCTCGATGCTTTCGGTCAGGAGTGCTGGGGGGGCGCGCGCGGCCGAACCCGTCGAACCCTAGACGGTTTCGAGCCAGTCCATCGTCAGCGCGACCAGCTCGTCGATGACGTCTTCGGTGCTGCGGCCGGACACCTTGTGCGAGTGATCGCCGCCGTGGATCTTGTGCACGGTTGCGGTCGGCAGCTTGGCGACCGTCGCCTCCAACAGCTCCGGGGTCGCGAACGGATCTTTCGTTCCTTGCAGGAACAGCATAGGGACCTTGATGTTGTACAGGTGCTCGTCGCGGATCCGCTCCGGCTTGCCCGGGGGATGCAGCGGGTACGCGAGGAACACGAGCCCTTCGGCCTTGTACCCGTCGGCGACGATGTTCGAGGCCATCCGTCCCCCCAGCGAGCGCCCACCGAGCAGCAGGGTCTTCGCCCTCGCTCGGACCTGGTCGGCAACCGCACGCCAGCACGCCTCCAGCACCGGCGCGCGATCTGGACCGCGCTTGCCTGCCTCGGCGTACGGGAAGTTGAAGCGCACCGCGCCGAGTCCGTGCTCGGCGAGGCCTTCCGCGTAGAGTTTCAGGGACGGCGTGTGCACGGTGCCGCCCGCGCCGTGGGCGAGGACCAGGTACGCGCTCCCGTGCGCGGGATGATGCCACGCGCCTGAGACGGTGCCGCCGTCCCAGGTGAACGTGGCCTTCTGGGTGCTCACCGCAGGACGGCTTGGACGGTGTGGCGCCAGCGGAGCGGCACCACGCGGTCGGCGATCGCGCGGTCGAACGCGCCTGCGGCGTCCACGGCCGCGCGCGCGAGCCGCCGGACGATCGGGATGCGCGCGGCGCGCTCGAACTCACCCACGAGGTAGTAGTTCAGGCCGAGCGCGAGGACCCACGCCCACGACGCGGTGCCCACGACGATGTCCTCGAAGCCGGCCTTCTCGGCCAGTAAGGCGAGGTCCTCGGGCTCGAACGTGTGGAGGTTCGCGGCGATCGAGGCGAGCTCCCAGTGCTTGCGGAACAGCTCGTCGGGGTCGTTGGTGCGGCCCCGGAGCCGCTTCCACACTTCGACGGCGCGCACCGCCAGCCCGACGACGGCGCCGGTCTGCATCTCGCCGCCGGGGGTGGGCTCGGCCAGCACGATCGCGGTCCCGCCGGGAGACAGCACGCGGCGGATCTCGGTGAGCGCGACGAGCGGCTCGGGTACGTGGTGCAGCGCGCCGCGCGCGATCACCAGATCGAACGCATCGTCGGTGTACGGCAACGTCTCCGCGTCGCATACGGCGAAGCGCGCCGTCGTGTTCGCGGCATCGGCGTTCGTGCGCGCGTGCCTGATCATCTCGGGCGACAGGTCGCACCCGTGCACCTCTTCGGCCATCGCGCCGGCCGCCAGCCCGATCGCCGCGTACCCGGTGCCGCAGGCAACGTCGAGCGCGCGCTGCGCGCGCGGCGCCTCGCCGAGCAAACGATGAAGATCGCGACGGACCTCTGGGCCCACGCGCCGGTCGTAGTCGATCAAGAAGCGGTCGTCGTAGAAGGCCGCCTCGCGGTCGTGGACGAGCGCGTTGAGCGTCTTGGGGTCCATGTGCGCGCAGTATCGCGTCCCTCGGAGCGCGCGCGCAAAGGCCGGTGCTCCCCGGGCCCGCCACATCGGCGTGCGAGGATACGCGCCGTGGATCCGATCCGGAACCTCCTGATCGCCTCGGCGTTCGTGTCGGTGGCGTGGACCGTCGTCGTCGTGCTGCTGTGGTACGCGACGATGTCCGTCCGCCCGCGGCCCGGACCGCCTACTTCCGAGCTCGGCGACGAGCCACCCGCCATCGTGAACCTGCTGACCGAGGGCTTCCGAGTAACCCCTGAGGCGCCGCCGGCGACCTTGTTGGATCTCGCGGCGCGCGGACACGTGCGGATCGAGCTCGGAGGTGGCGGCAGCGACGTGGTGACCATCGGGCGTGCCGGCTCGGGCACGCTGACGCCCTACGAGCAGCACGTAACCACCCACGTGGAGCGTCTCGCACGTGGTGGGATCGTCCCGAGCACGGCACTGACCACGGGACGCAAGGAGGCCGCCCGCTCATGGTGGCGCGCGTTCCGCCGCGAGGTCATCGCAGAGGCGCACGCACGCGGGCTGGCCGTGCCTCGCTGGCGCGCGCGGACCCTGTCGATGCTCGTGGCGGTCTGGGTCTTCGCGGCCCTGGTGTTCTACGCCGGCATGCGGTTCAACCTCGAGGAGACTCGCATGACCGCCGGCGCGTCGGTGACGATGCTCGCGCTTGCGGCGTCGGCGGGAGTGGGGTTCTGGCTCGTTCGACCCCACGACCAGCGCGAGACCTTCCGGGGCCTGGAGGTCGCGGGGCGGTGGCTCGGGCTGCGCGCGCACCTTGCGGAGAACGAGGTGCTGCGGACGTTACCGCCGTCCGCGGTCGCGGTCTGGGGGCGGCACCTCGCGTACGCGGCCGCGATGGACCTCGCGCCCGGCGCGGTCACCCGACTCCCGCTCGGTGCCGAGGACGACCGGGTGGCGTGGAGCGACGAGGGCGGTCGCTGGCGGCAGGTGCGCATCAGATACCCGCGCCTGCGTCCCGGTTGGGGCGTGCACCCCGGGGTGGCGATCGCCGTGGGGTTCGCTGCGGGATCGCCCGCCGCGTTGCTGTTCTGGGCGTTGTGGCCGTTCGAGTATCCCGACCCTGGCTTCAGCGAGTTCTTCGCGCTGTGGGCCGGCCGGCTGCAGCTGGCGTTCGGGTGGGTCCTCGTGTTCGTCATCCTCGTTGCCGCGATCCTGATCGCGTTCGGCGTGACGGATCTGTCGGCGCGTCGGGTGGTGGACGGCACGGTCCTGCGCCTGCGCACTCGGCCCACGATGATGGGATCGATGGGGTACCGCCGCCGAGTCCGGTACTTCGCCGGGGTCGATGATGGAACCGTCGACACCATCGCGGCCGTCGCGATGCGACAGGACCTGTATGCGCGCCTCGCGCAGCGGGAGCGCGCGCGCCTGGTGGTGACAACGATGCTCGGCTACGTCAGTGAGGCCGAGCCACGGTGACCGATCCCGTCGACGAGACGCGCGCGGGTCCGGTCCTGCGCGTGCGGGCGAAACCGCGCGCGCGCCGCGACGCGGTCACCGGCGCCGACGAGTACGGCCTGCGGGTCGAGGTGCGCGCGGCGCCGGATCAGGGCAAGGCCAACGATGCGGTGTGCCGAACGGTCGCGCGCTGGCTGGGCGTGCGGCCGTCCGACCTGTCGATCGCCTCGGGTGGGGCCGCGCGCGACAAGCGGGTGCTGGTCTCAGGGCTCGAGCCGGCCGACCTACGCGCGCGTGTCGCCGAGCGGCTCGGCGGCGAGTGAGGCGCGCAGCTCGTCCTTCAACACCTTCCCGTTCGCGTTCTTCGGCAGTTCCGTGCGCAGCTCGAGCCGCTCGGGGAGCTTGTGTGTCGCGATCGCCCGCGCGCGCATGTGTTCGATCATGTCGTCGAACGCGAACGCGTGACCGGCTCGAGGGACCACGAACGCGCACACGCGCTCCCCGAGCCGTTCGTCGGGGTACCCGGCGACGGCGACCTCGGACACCCCGGGATGCTCGGCAAGCAGGGTCTCGAGCTCGAGCGCGCTGATGTTCTCGCCGCCGCGGATGATGATGTCCTTGAGGCGTCCTGTGACGCGCAGGCGGCCGCCCTCGTCGATCCGACCGAGATCGCCGGTGCGGAACCAGCCGTCGTCGGCGAACACCTCGGGGTCGAGCGCGGCGTTGCGGTAGCCGACCAGCATCTCGGGCGCGCGCGCCCAGATCTCACCGTCGACGATCCTGATCTCGGCATCGCCGATCGCGCGCCCGTCGGTCTCGAGCCGGGTCACCTCGTCGTCGTCGAGCAGCCCCGCGGTCAGCGTCGGCACCTCGGTCGATCCGTACGCGCGCTTCACCACACACCGGAGCCGCTCGCCGGCGCGCCGCACGGCCGCGGTGTGGATGCTGGCGCCCCCGGTCGAGAACAGCCGGAAGCTCGACAGGTCGGTGCCGGCCACGGCCGGATCGTCGGCCAGCGTCTGCAGGAACGTCGGCGGCCCGGTCATGAACGTGATGCGATGCTGGGCGATCGATGCGAGCGCGCGCGAGGGTTCCCAGCGATCCAACAACACCGTCGAGGTACCGAGCGCGAACGGCGCCAACAGGCCGTACGCGAGCCCGGCGATGTGGGAGACCGGCGGCCCGCACAGGTAGCGGTCGTCGGGGGTGAGGCGGTGGATGAGCGCGAACGAGTCGATCTCGCACAGCAGCGATCGGTGCGTGTGCAGGACACCCTTGGGCGCGCTCGTGGTGCCGCTCGTGTACAGCAACAGCGCCAGGTCGGCCGGGCGCGCGCTCGGCTCGGGCGCCTCGACCGGCTCGGCCAGCAGATCCTCGAGCGCGAGGCCGCCGCCACCGACGCCGATCACGGTCGGGATCGAAAGCTCGGCGGCGAGCTTGCGCGTGAGCCCGAGGTGATCGAAGCCGCGGTACCCGGCCGGTGTCACGAACACCCGGGGGCGGGCCTCCGCCACGATGTGGCGCAGCTCGAGCGCGCGAAGCGTCGGGTTCAGCGGGTTGGGGATCGCGCCGGCTCGAAGCGCTGCATGATGGACGACGGCGGCTTCCCAGCGGTTGGGGAGCTGCCACGAGACTACATCGCCCGGCTGGACGCCGGAAGCGCGCAGGTGCCCCGCGATCCGGCCGACACGCGCGGCGAACTCGGCGAAGGTCAGATGCGTATCCCCGTCGATCAGAGCGATCCGATCGGGTGCGCGCGCACACACCGCATCGAGCCGGGACACCAGCGTCTCGGGACCCCACGCCCCGGAGCGCCTGTACCGTTCCTGCACGTCGTGGGGGAGCACGTGCACACCCTATCCTCGGACCTCCCCGCGACCCTGCTAGTCTTTACACATATGGCGAAACCACGTAGAGGAAGGCCGCCCCGGCCCGGGGCGGGAACCGCGGGTGCGCGCGGCGGCGGTCGCGCAGGCTCGCGCGCGCGCAAGGCCATCTCGAAGGCCCAGCAGCGCGAGAAGCAGGCGCAGCGCACCGGGCCGGTGAAGGAAGAGGCGATCGAGATCGACGGAGTCGTGTCCGAGGCCCTGCCCAACGTGATGTTCAGGGTCGAGCTGGAGAACGGGCCGACCGTGCTCGGGCATATCTCCGGGAAGATGCGCAAGCACTACATCAAGCTCGTCCCCGGCGACCGAGTGAAGGTCGAGCTGTCACCGTACGACCTGTCGAGAGGGCGGATCACCTACCGGTACCGGTAGTGGACTTCGGCATCCAGACCGGCCAGCAGCATCGCTCCTACGACGAGCTCCTCGTGCTCTGGCGCGAGGCCGAACGCCACGGGTACGCGACGGGATGGCTCTACGACCACCTGGTGCCGGTCGGCGGCGACCTCGACGGCAATGTGTTCGAGGCCTGGACGCTGTTGACGTCGCTGCTGTCGCGCACCGAGCGCATCCGCGGCGGCATCCTGGTGACGTGCGTGATGTATCGGCATCCTTCGATGCTGGCGAAGCAAGCGGCGACGCTCGATCACGTCAGCGATGGCCGGGTCGAGGTCGGCGTCGGCTCATGCTGGAACTCGTGGGAGGCCGACCTCTACGGTATCCCCTTCCCCGGCGCCCGCGAGCGCAGCGACCGTCTGGTCGAGGCGATCGGGATACTTCGGGCGATGTGGGACGGCGCAGAGAAGCTCGAGGGCGAGCACTACAAGGTCTCGGCGGCGCACGCGTTCCCGAAGCCGGTCCAGCGGCCGCACCCGCCGATCTGGGTAGGCGGCATCGGCGCGCGTACCGCGCGCATCGCGGCCGAGCACGCCGACGGCTGGAACGCGATCTTCACCACGTTCTCGGAGTACTCCGAGGCGCTCGGGCGTGTCCGCGCCGCGTGCGAAGCGATCGGCCGGGACCCGGCATCGCTGCGGCTGTCGTTCGGGCAACGCGTCTCGGTCGACCGCGACGCGGCTCGAGCCGAGGAGCGCGCGCGCGCGCAATACGAACGTCACGGCGCGCCGTTCGACGACAACGTGCGCAGCAGGTTCATCTTCGGCAGCGCCCTGCAAGTGGCCGAGCAGATCGGGGCGCTGCGCGACCTCGGCGTCGAGCAGTTCATCTGCTGGCACGAGCCGCCGTTCGACGCCGACGCCCAAGAGCAGGTCCAGGAGTTCGCCGAGACCGTGATCCCGTTGCTTCGGTGAGCTCTACTTGACCCAGACGTCGAGCGTGTAGACCTGTTCGTCGTCCATCTGGATGTGCAGCGTCCGGCACGAGTCCTTCCACGAAGGCAGGGTCTTCCACACCAAGGAGAACTCGCCGTCCCGATACCGGACCGGGCTGCTGCCGGCCTGCTCGAGCCCCGTCCGGTCGTCGCCGTCACACGTGGCCGTCCAGCCGCCTTCGTAGGCGTCGGCGCCGGCACGTCCCGCGGTCCACGAGATCGGGATGGCGTTGCCGGCCGTGACCTTGCGTTTCCCGGGGAGGTCGAAGCCACCGAAGTCGTAGACGACGTCGTAGGTGTGCTCGACCGTCTTGGTGCGACCGGCGTGATCGGTCGCGGTCACCACGAAGGTGTGCGACCCGACCACGCCGGTCGCGAGCGCGTCGCCGTTGCCGATCGTGCCTTCGCACGTGGACAGGCCCGAGCCGGTCCCCGGATCCCAGCACGCGTAGGAAGCGTTGGCGGAACTTCCCACCACGTACACGGCACCCGCTCCAGGGCTCGAGACCTCGACCTGGGGATCGACCAGGTCCACGTCGTACGGCCCGTACGGTCCGGCGACGCTTTCGTTGCCGGCCACATCGGCGACCGTATGGTCGTCGGTCATGACCGTTCCCTCACCAGAGGTCGACAGGTAGAACGCCCCATCGCTGGGGTCTGCGAGCCCGCTGCCGTCGTCGGAGGCCGTGCACTCGAACGTCACGCCGCTCACGTACCAGTCGTTCGCTCCCGACGTTCCGTGCGGACCGGTGCAATCGACGGCCGGGGCCACCTTGTCGCTACCCTCGACCACGGTGACGGTGATGATGCTCGCCGTCCGATCCTCGAGCCGTTCTCCGGAACCGACCGGCGTCGTGGTGGTCGCACGCACGAACATGGTGTACGTCCCCGGCACGGTATCGGCGTGGGCGCTCACCGTTACGGGGACCTTGTGCGGCACGGGATCTCCCGGCCAGGTCACGTTACAGGAGGGATCTGCGTAGAAGGGGACCGGATCGGCCAGGGCGCCGGTGGTGACGCCCCCCGCCGCGCCGATCGCGTACGAGCCCGGAACCGCTGCGGTCGCCGGGTTCGAAGCGGTCGCGATGCAACGGATCATGCCGGTCGCGCTCAACGACATCGTGAACGTCGTGGAGCTTCCTTGCTCGACGGTCACCTCGTTCGTGGTTCCTTCGAGCTCGGCGGCATGTACCTCCGCTGCGTACGCGGCGGCGGCGAGCGCTATCGATGAGGCTGCGACGATGGTCAGCGCTCGGCGGAACCTCCTCCCCTGGACGGTCCAATCGACGGTCAATCCACGCCTCCCGCTCCAGCCGGGCCACTCCCTATTCACTAGTTCGGCTGGTTGACTGCATAAGTTGAACATCGGGAGCTTCCGGGAGAAGCGGTGTGGTTCCGGGCGAATCAGACGTGATGTTGGGTTGCGCGGGGTTGGGTTGCGCGCGGCGCTGGGGTGCGAGCGGGTCCAGCGTCGGGTGGTGCGCCACGTGTTCCGACCGCTTCCGGTGTCGATCTACTTTCGCATATGACTGCTAGATGACCTTGGAAGGTCTGGGCGGACGCGGCGCGCGCACCAGCTCCCGCGGGCAGCCCAGCCGCAACCCCGCGCGCAGACTCAGCGCAAACCCGCGAACAGGTCCGTCTCGAACTCGCCCGGTGGAACTCCGTTGTCGACCAGCGTGCGCGCCAGCACGTACTCCTCCCACGGCCAGATCTCGCGCCGCATCTCCAGCGGCACCGCGAACCAGAACGAGTCCGGATCGATCTGCGTTCGGTGCGCCAGCAACGCGCGGTCACGGACCTCCAAGTAGTCGCCCACATCGATGCGCGTCATCACCCGTGCATCCATGGCTGGATCCAGATCGGCGATCCGATCCTCGTACCAACTCTCCTTCCCAAGCGACACGAGCGCTTCGTGCATCGCCTTCACGTACCGCAGCGTCCAGCCCGAGTAGTACAGCTTCGGCGGTTGCCACGGCTCGCCGGCGTCGGGGAAACGTGCGGCGTCACCCGCAGCGTCGAAGGCCACGACGGAGATGTCGTGGACGCGAACGTGGTCGGGATGCGGGTAGTACGATTGCTCGTCCCCGTAAGTGATGATGACCTGGGGACGTTCCTCGCGGATCACGGCCACCAGTCGTTCGACAGCCTCATCGAACGGAGCGTTCGCGAACGCATCCGGGTGACGGTTGAACTCCGTGTCGGGCATGCCCGAGTCTCGGTAGCCGAGCAGGTGCACGGCGTCATAGCCGATCGCCTTCGCGCTCGAATCAAGCTCCGCCAGGCGCACGGCCTTCATGTCATCGGTCGGCCCGTCGTACCCGGGATTGAGGATCTCGCCGGCCTCACCCGCCGTACACGTGACCAGGACCGCGCGCGCACCCTCGGCAACGTATCTGGCAGCGCTCGGCGCCCCCTTGGACGCCTCGTCGTCGGGGTGCGCGTGCACCTGCATCAGGCACGATGGCTCGGCCATGGCCGAAGGCTACCGAGCGCCGCCTCCGCGCGCGACACCCGCGCTCGGAACCACCACCCGAGATGCGATATCCTCGCGCCGACCGCGGCAACACAAAGACCGATAGAGCCTCGATCCAAGGAGTTCACCATGGCGCAGCGGGCGCGCGCGCGAACCGCAGACGCAGGACAGATCCGCCGCTACTACGAGAAGCGCCGGGCGTTCGCGCCCCCGGCGCGCGTGCGTGAGGACGTCCTGACGCTGCTCGAAGAGCGCAAGGCGCTCCGGCGCACGGGTGAGGCGCTGATGATGGCCGCGATGCCGTACAGCGGCGACGCCAACCTCATGGCCGCGATCGATCAGTTCCGCGCGGTTCTGGACGGCGTGCCGGTCGAATGACGCCGTACCTCGGGAACCGTTAGCACCGCCAAGCCGCCGACGACGAGCACCGAGCCCAACGCCACCCCGAACTGGCCGGTCGCCAGCGCGACCACGACGAAGAAGCCACAGATCACCGCGGCCAGCAACACGCCGCGGACGGACGGGACGACCGGCGCGGCCCTCGCGTCGAACGCCTCGTCGAGGAACAGGATCGCGGCCGAGGTGAGCACCCAGCCGCCGAAGTTCGACCACGGGACGCCGAACCAGCCGCCGGATGCCTCGTACGAATACAGCGAGCCCATGAACCACTCGCTGCCGCGCAACGTCATAGGGTCGATCACGAGGTCGATCACGGCAGCCGTCAAAGCGCCGACCACGACCAACCGCGCGCCCGAATCAGCGCGCAACCCGACGCGCGCGACCGAGCGCGCCGCCCACACCGCGACCCCGAACGACAACGGCACGAACAGTGGGATGTTCGAAAGGTACAGCTCGTCGCCGCGCGTGTGTGCCACATACGTGTACTCACCGAACGGGAAGCCGTAATGCGTGCTGGTGTACTCGGCGATGCCTTCAACCACTGCCGCGATCAGCAGGAAGCGCAGCGCGCGCATCCATCCGCGCTCGGGCAGCGCCGCCCACAGGAACACCGCGATGAACCCGAACGCGTACCACCGCAGCGCGAGGGTCTCGAGGACGATCACTGGTCGTACCGGACCTCGAAGATCCGGTCGAGCCCGATCAGTGGCGCCCAGAGCTTGCCCTTCAGCTCCCGGACCTGATCGATCCACAGATGCTTGGTCTGTGTGTACTCCAGGATCCCGTCGATGCCAAGCTCCTTGCCGAGCCCGGACTGGCCGTACCCCCCGTAGGGCGCAGACGCGATCAAGGTCTGCCATTCGTTGATCCATACGGTGCCGGCTCGAAGACGACGAGCGATCGCCGTCGCCCGCGGGATGTCACGGCTCCACACGCCTGCGGTGAGCCCGTAGATGGTGTCGTTGGCCATCCGCACGACCTCATCGGCGTCGGTGTACGGGATCACGCACAGCACCGGTCCGAAGATCTCCTCCTGCGCGATCCGCATGTCGTTGCGGACGCCGGCGAACACGGTCGGTGCGAAATAGAACCCGTTGGCCAGGCCGTCGTCGGTGACGCGGTGCCCGCCGGTCACCAGCGTGGCGCCCTCCTTACGACCGAGCTCCACGTAGCGCTCGATCCGTTCGAGCTGGACCTTGGAGATGACCGGCCCGAGGTCGCTGTCCCACGACAGCGTCGGCCCGAGCCGCAGCTGCGCGGCCGCGGTCGCGATCCGATCGGTGACCTCGTCGGCCATCTTCGCCGGCACGAACAGGCGCGATCCCGCCTGGCACACCTGTCCCTGGTGCATGAAGATCCCCCAGAGCGACGTGGGGATCGCCAGATCCAGGTCGGCGTCATCCAGGAAGATGTTCGCGCCCTTGCCGCCGAGCTCGAGCGTCACCCGTTTGATGGTTGAACCGGCCAGCTGCGCGATCCGCCTCCCCGTTTCGGTCGAGCCGGTGAACGCCACGCGATCCACCATGGCGTTGGTGACCAGCTCCTCGCCGACATCGGCAGCGCCGCCGGGCAGGACGTTGAACGCGCCCGGCGGGACGTCGGAGTCGGCGAAGACCTGCGCCAGCTCCATGACCGAGCACGGGGTGTACGGCGACGGCTTGAGCACCACGGTGTTGCCCATCGCCAGCGCGGGGAACACCTTCCACACCGACAGCGTCAGGGGCGCGTTGAACGGCGAGATCGCCGACACCACCCCGTAGGGCTCGCGCACGCGGAGGTTCTGCGAGGGGTGGGGGAACTCGTTGTGGGGGAGCGGCTCGATCAGCGGGATCGATGCCGCCATCTCGGTGAGCTCGCGCGCGTGCAACGCAGCCCCGATCATCATCGAGGTGGCCATCCTGATCGTCATGCCCGCGTCGCGCGCCTCGATCTCTGCGATCTCGGCGAGGCGCTCCTGGAAGCGCTCGACCACGGCAAGCAGCGCGTCGCGTCGTGCCTCCGGCGAGAGGCCGGACCAGGTTCCGGCGTCGAAGGTCCGGCGCGCGGCCTCGATCGCGCGTCGCGCGTCCCGCTTCCCCGCGCGCGCGACCACCGCCACCACCTCGCCGTTGGACGGGTCGAGCGACTCGATCGTCTCCTCGGCGGCGGATGGCACGAACTTCCCGTCGATGTAGAGCCCGTATTCCTTCACGTTCCCTCCCTGTGCGCCCCAGTGTGCCCCGAGCCGGCCTGAGAAGGGAATCCGGGAGGGTCCGGCGGCGTTGGGTGTCGAATAGGATGCAGACGGCCGAGGGGGCCCCTTGCGTGCCGTCTCATCTACGAACGACGAGGGCTAGGTGGCGGACGAGAAAGATCTGAGCTGGCAAGAAGAGCTGCGCGCGAACGTGCGGCTCGTCGCGCTCACGTTCCAGGCGGCTCCGGTCCTGGCGTTCCTGATGTACACGACCACCGCGCTCGAGGGCGTGGTTCCTGCCCTCATGGTGCACCAGACGGGGCGCTTCATCGGCACCATCCGCGCCGCGATCGAGGGCGGCAGCGGGTCTGTAGCCGCGAGCCAGGCGCGCGGCGCTCTGATCGCCATCGGCGTCGCCATCGCCGCGAGCCAAGTCGTCAAGCCGATCAAGAGCGCGTTCCAGTACGGCGTGGGGCGCGCCTACCAAGCGATGCTCGCGCGCCGGGTGATGGAGGGGGTCACCGCCGTCCCCGGCATCGCGCACTTCGAGGACCCCGGCTTCCGCGACAAGATCGAGGTCCACGAGTGGATGGAGTGGGCGCCGACGCACAACATGTTCCAACTCGCGACCGTGGTCCAGCAGGCCGTTTCGGCGGTGTCGATGACCGTCGTGGTATCGCAGTTCGCCGGTTGGGCGGCAGGGTTGCTGGTCGGCACCTCGATCCCCGCGGGATGGGCCGCATTCAACCGCGTCCGCCACGCCGGGTTGGCCCTGTGGCAGGACACCCCCGACATCCGCCGCGCGAACTACTACCGAACCCTGGCCGTCGAGCTCGCGCCGGCCAAGGAGATCAGGGTGTTCGGACTGAAGGACTGGACGATCGGGCGGCAGGACCACCACTGGCTCGCCGGCTTCACCGAGACGTGGCGCCGGCGCCGGCAGGCGACCGTCTTGGTGACCTGGCTTCACATCCTGCAGCTGGCAGGGCTGGGCATCGTCTACTGGGCGGTGCTGTCGCGCGCGCTGGGCGATGTAGGTACGCCGGATGCGCGCGCGGGGCTGTTCGTGGCCGCGTCGCTGGGAGCGACCGGCGTCGTGCAGTCCACGACCGCGGTGTTCGCCGGCGCCGCCTGGATCCGGCGCATGAACTACATGCTTCCCTACGTGCTGCGGCTGTTCGACATCGCCGAGCGCGACCCGCGCATGGAGGTGACCGGCACCAGGGCCGCGCACGGGCTCGAACCGAACGGTATCCGCTTCGAAGGGGTGCGCTTCCGTTACCCGGGCACCGAGCGCTGGATCCTCGACGGCCTCGACCTCGTGATCGAGCCGGGCTCGTCGCTCGCGCTCGTCGGCGAGAACGGTGCCGGCAAGACCACGTTGATCAAGTTGCTGTGCCGGTTCTACGACCCCACCGAGGGGCGGATCACCCTCGACGGCATCGACATCCGCGAGTTCGATCTCGCCGAATACCGCCGCCGGATCGCGTGCATCTTCCAAGACTTCACTCGCTACGAGCTGCCGGCACGCGACAACATCGGGTTCGGCGCCGTCGAGCACCGCCACGAGGACGAGCTGCTGCGTGAGGCCGCGCGCAGGGTCGGGGTCCTCACCGAGATCGAGCGGTTCCCCGATGGGTGGGAGACGCCGCTCGCGCGCGAGTTCGCCGGTGTCGACCTCTCGGGCGGGCAGTGGCAGCGCATCGCGCTGGCGCGCGCGATCATGGCGCAGCTCGGCCACGACTCGGATCTGTTGATCCTGGACGAGCCCACCGCGTCGCTGGACGTCCGGCTCGAGCACGAGCTGTACGAGCACTTCGCCGAGCTCGCGCAGGACCGGACCACGATCCTCGTCTCGCACCGGTTCTCGACCGTGCGCATGGCGGGGCGGATCGTGTTCATGGAGGACGGTCGGGTCGTCGAGGACGGCTCGCACGAGGAGTTGGTCGCGCGCGGGGAGCGCTACGCCGAGCTGTACCGCCTGCAGGCCGAGCACTACATGGCCACAGGAGCGTTGGAATGAGCGAGGAAGACCGCCCGGTCGGGATGCACGCGGTCCTCGCGCGCCTCGCGCGCGTGTTCGGCGTCATCTTCGAGATGGCCTGGGCGGCCGCGAGGGCGCGCGCGGCAGCGATGTTCTCGCTCATGCTCGGCCTCGGCCTGATCGGTGCGATCGCGGCGTGGATCTCGAAGGGCGTCGTCGACGGGATCGTCGACGCCGATCGCGACAAGGCGATCGTCTACGGCGTCGTGTTCCTGTCGATCCAGGGCGCGCAGACGCTGATGAACGACATCCTGCAACTGTTGCAAGTCGACATGAGCGACCGGATCGGGCACGAGGTCGACAAGCGCCTGATGACCGTGGCCGCCGGCGCGCCCGGGCTCGATCACCTCGAACGATCCGATTTCGCCGACCGCATGAAGCAGGTGCGCGAGCGGCAGTGGATCCCCGCGCAGATCCTGCAGCAGATGGGGGCGGTCGCGTTCGTGGTCTTCGGGATGCTGGCTGCGCTGATCCTGCTGGGCACGATCCACCCGGTGCTGGTGGCGCTGCCGTTCGTGATGGTCCCGTCGGCGTGGCTGCAGTTCCGCGCGTACCGCCGGTGGTGGCAGAGCTTCGATCAGGCGGCGCCCGAACAACGCCTCGCCGATCACTTCCTTAAGCTGGCGACGCATCCGACCGGCGCCAAGGAGATCCGGCTGTTCGGGCTGCGCGCGCACATCCTGTCCGAGCACGAACGCCTGTCGCGCAGCTACGTGCGCGCGATGTTCCGCGCCCGCATGAAGCAGGCGGGCGGATCCACCTTCGGCGGGCTCCTGTACGGGATCGCGTTGACCGGCGCGATCGGATTCATCGGATCGCTCGCCCTGCAGGGGCGCGCGACGCCGGGCGACGTGGCGCTCGGGATCCAGGTGACGCGGCTGGCGCTGGGCCACGTCGAGATGGCGGCGGAACTGGTCGCCGGGCTCGCCGAGATGGCTTTCATGGGCTCGAAGTACCTGTGGCTGCTGCGCTACGAGCCGGCGCTGCGGGTGCGCGCGCGCGACGAAGCGGCGCCGGCGCCGGCCATGATCGATCACGGGGTGATTTTCGAGGACGTGTCGTTCGCCTACCCCGGCACCGAGAAGGTCGTGCTCGATCACGTGTCGTTGCACATCCCGGCGCATTCCACGATCGCGCTCGTCGGCGAGAACGGCGCGGGGAAGTCGTCGATGGTGAAGCTGCTCGCGCGCTTCTACGACCCGACCGAGGGGCGGATCGCCGTCGACGGGGTCGACCTGCGTGATATCGACCTCGACGCGTGGCGGGGCAACCTCGCGTCTTCGTTCCAGGACTTCGTGCGATTCGAATTCCTCGCCCGCGAGGCGGTGGGGGTGGGCGATCTGCTCAAGGTCGAGGACCGTGACCGGGTCGATGTGGCCGTGCACTTCGCCGGCGCCGATCGGGTGATCGCCAAGCTGCCCGAGGGCATGGACACCCAGCTCGGGCGTCAGTTCGTCGGCGGGATGGACCTGTCGGAAGGGGAATGGCAACGCGTCGCGCTCGCGCGCGGCTCGATGCGGGACACGCCCGCCCTGATCATCCTGGACGAGCCGACAGCGTCGCTGGACGCGCGCGCCGAGCACGAGGTTTTCGAGCGCTTCTCGGAGCTGGCTCGTCGCGCGCGCGACGGCCGGACGCCGGTGACCGTGCTGGTGAGCCACCGATTTTCGACCGTGCGGATGGCCGACCTGATCGTGGTGCTGCACGAGGGCCGGATCGAGGAGCTCGGCTCGCACGAGGAGCTGATGAACTCCGGTGGCCGCTACGCCGAGCTGTTCCGCATGCAGGCCTCACGCTACGACTGACGCCGGCCGGACGGCGCGCCCTCGAGCCGGGTAGCCTGTGCCCATCATGTGCCGGGCCGTGTGGGTCGCGGTGGTGGGGGGCTCCGAGGAAGCCTGCCACCGGCTCCGCCGTGCCGCGGGGCCGGACGCGCACGTGGTCGTGATGGCGACCGACCCGACCCCCCTGCTCGCGGAGGAAAAAGCGGCAGATGTGGTCGTCATCGACGCAGGAGCCGAGGGCGCAACGGCTCTGGCGCAGGGGTTGGCCGCGCGCTCGCCGAATACAGCGATCGTGTGGGTGGGCCCTTCGGCGCCTCCTGAGGCGCACCGAGGGGTCGCATGGGACGAGATCGACGCAACCCTGCCGGGAGCCATCACCAAGGCTCTGCTGGCGCGCGGGGGCGCTGGGAGGGACAAGTGACCACGACAAACAGCATCCGCGCCGTCGCCGCGCTGGCGCTGATCGGCGCTCTGACGAGCGCGTGCGGCGGCGGAGCCGGCCAGATCGCCCGCGTCGAAGCAGATGTGCCCGCCGCGACCGTCCTCAGCGAGGGGGACGCGAGGAAGTTCCGAGCCGAGAACCCGGTGCCGAGCATCGAGCCGGCCTCGGTGGAGTCGGAGCAGCCGAGCGCCGCGCCGCTTCCGTCCCGCTCGGCCGGACCCCCGGGGAACCCGACCGCCCCGAGCACCCTGGCAAACCCGCCGACCCCGGGCGTGTACGTTGCCGATGGGACGGTGGCGAGTCCGCAGTTCGGGAACCAGGAGTTCGAGATCACGATCCGGATCCAGGCCGTCGAGACCGTCCCGGGAGGCAAGCGTCAGATCCACATCTGGGAGACCGAGGGGAGCCAGCAGGAGTTCACCTACCTGTTCGCCGACGACCGGATCGTGCTCGAGCGTTTCAAGGGCTCGCTCGACCCGACCTCTCCACCGCAGGACTGCACGCTCCAGCCCCCGTCGATCCAGCTGCTGGCTCCGCTCGAGATCGGTCAGGCGTGGCAGACGAGCTCGAAGTGCAAGGGCGAGGACGGACCGACGCAGAAGGGGTCATCCGAGATCGTCCGCGCCGAGAAGGTCGCGGTGGGCGGCGGCCAGGTGGACACCTACGTGGTGGAATCGTCCGAGCCCGGCTCGGAAGGCTCGGCGTTCCAGTGGTTCGATCCGGCGTCGCGGCTGTTCGTGAAGTTCGCCATCGATTCGCCCGACTTCCTTTTCGAGTACACGTTGCGGAGCACGAGTCCGGCCTAAAGGCCACCGAACCCGACGGATAGCGAGAGGCCGGCGCCAGGCGCCGGCCTCTCGTTTGTACCTGCCGTCTAGCCGCCCTCGCCCCCGATGTCGGCGGGCGGGCGCACCATCCGCACGAAGTCCCGTTCGGCGCCGCACGCCGAACAGATGTGGCGGTCGTGATCGTGGACGTATGTCTTGGGTTGGTCGAGCAGGATCGTGCGCTCGCCGCACTCCTGGCATTCGAGCGCATCTGCAGGGATCGTGACACCTCGGAGCTGGAGGAACGACCTCAGTTGCCGGCGGACCGACTCGCGGACGGCCTCCGCGAGTTTGCGCTGCTCGTCGAGGTCGAGCACGAGCGCATGGGTTCCGGGGACGCCGATGCCGTCTAGGTCTTCGACCACGGTGGACCTCCCTTCCCTCGGGACCACGGTACCCCGACCGGTAGGTCGGAAGCCATGGCGAGCGTGTTACGGTTCGGTGACCCCGTCCGGTCTGTCCGGTTTCTAGGGCCGGTGGCGGGCCTGGGGCTCGATCTCGCTGTCGCGAACGTGTCCCTTTGACGGCCACCGGGTCGTCCGGGTTCCCGTACCCGCAGGGAGTCACGTTCTAACCCCTCGGAACCAGCCGACCTCGTAGTGGCTTGCGCTCGGACGCGCTCGGTGGCAGCCTTTGCGGGCCATGGACAAAGACTTCTTCTCGAGCTTCGACCAGCGCAAGGGCGAATTCGCCGGTCGAGTCGGCCTCGACACCAGCGAGGTGCGGGCCGAGATCCTGCTCGGCACCGGGCAGGTGTACGTGCTCGACGCGGTCGTGGATGCCCGCGACGGCTGGATCCAGATCGACGTCCGCGACGTCGAGGACGACGAGCTGGTTCGATCGATCGTCACGCCCTACTACCAGATCCAGCACGTCCGGTTCGTGAAGCAGCGGCCTCGAGTGGGACGCGCGGGCTTCGGCCTGTAGCGCCTATCGCTTCGCCGCGAACATCGCTGCGATCAAGTTGATGGCTTGGTGGCGTGCGGCCGGGTCGATGATCACGTTCACGACACTGGGGACCTTGGCGACGACGGCGTTGGCGACCGCGATCTCGAGCTGCTTGGACGTCTCGACCCGATCGCCCACGCCGCCGGCGAACTCCGCCAGCAACTCGTAGGGCGAGCGCGGAAGGTCGCTCGCGAGCGCGCGCCCGTGCAGCTCCTGTTGCAGATGCCGGACGATGCCCCAGCCTCCGTCGTTGCCGACGACGACCCCGACCGGAGCCTCGTGCCGCGCAGAGGTCTCGATCTCGATCGCGGTGAAGCCGAACGAGCCGTCCCCGACCAGGGCGAGCACCGGCCGCTCGGGGCGAGCGACCTTCATGCCGATGGCCCACGGCAGACCCATACCCAGCGCCCCCAGCGGGGACGTCGAGGAGGCGTGGAAGCTCGACGGTGTTCGAGCCGGGATCCCGTCGATCGCCCACAGCGCGAGCTCGCCGGCGTCGACGCAAACGGCGGCATCGTTGGGGAGCGCGCGCGCGACCTCGGCGATCATGCGACCGGGGTGGAGTGGCTGGGTGTTGATGCGCGCGCGTTTGGCGACCTCGAGCCTGCGCGCATCCTCGGCTTCGCGCAAGCGGCGGAGCCAATCCTCGGCCGCGACAGGCTCGGCGCCTTCCGCCAGGGCCTCTACCACATCGTTCGGGTTGGCGCAGATCTCGATCTCGGCCTTGCGCCCGAGCGTGAAGGCTTCGGGGTCGGCGTCGACGCGGATCAGGGTGCAGCCGGGATGGAACGCGCCGTTGCCGAGCAGGATGTCCAGGCGCGCGCCCAGCACGAGCACGACGTCGGCTTCGCCGAACATCAACTGCGCCGGTGGGGTCATCAGGTTCGGGAAGCCGAAGCACAGCTCGTGGTCGTCCGAGATCAGGCCGCGCGCGGCTCGAACGGTGAACACGGGGATGCGCGCGCGCTCGACGAGATCACGCAGCGCGTCGCCGGCGCCCGTCCACCAGCAGCCCTCACCGGCCAGGATCACAGGTCGCTTCGCGTCCGACAGCGCACGTCGCACCTCCGCGATCTGATCGGGAGCGGGGGTGAATCTCTTGAGCGTCTGATGGAAGACCTCCGCGTCGTCGGCGATCGCGTGCTGCACGTCCATGGGAAGTTCGAGCACGGAGACCCCGCCGCGCCGGGGCCGGCCATCGGTCGGCGCGCCCTTGAAGCCGCGTGCGGTCATGCTCCCGGCGGCGTTCGCGTGCTCCACGCGCGCGGCCCACGACACCGCCGAGCGGGCGATCGCGGCTTGATCCGCGTCGCCGGGGTGACCGCGACCCCGTTGGTCGGTTCCCACGCCCCCGGTGATACACAGCAACGGGATCCCGCTCGCGTTCGAGTCGGCGAGCGCCGTCATGGCGTTGGTGAGCGCAGGCGTGTTCGACACGACCACCACGCCGGGCTCGGCGGTCGCCAGCGCGTAGCCGGCAGCCATCCACGCGGCGCCGCGCTCGTCGCGCGCGTCCACGATCCGGATCCCCGCGTCGGCGCATGCCTCGAACAGCGGGTTGGTGTGGTCGCCGCACAGGCCGAAGACGACCCCGACGCCGTGCGACGCCAGCGTCTGTGCGACGAGGGTCGCGCCGGTGGTCAGTGCTCCGAGCCCTCCTCGATCACATCGTGTGGTTCCTCGCCGTTGGCGACGCGGTTGCAGTTCGCGGCGGCGGCCTGGAGGATCCGGAGCAGCGATTCGGCGGCAACCCCGGCCATGTGCGGCGACAGCACCACGTTGTCGAGTCCCAGCAGCTCGTCGTCGGGCGGCGGCGGCTCCGGCTCGAACACGTCGATCGCGGCGGCGCGGATCCGCTTGCGCTTCAGCGCGTCCACGAGCGCGTCGTGGTCGATCAGGTTCCCGCGTGCGGTGTTGACGATGATCGCTTCGTGTTTCATGAGCTCGAACTCGCGCGCGCCGATAAGCCCCTTGGTCTTCGCGCTCGAGGGGACGTGGAGCGTGACGATGTCGGCTTCGCGCAGCAGGTCGTCGAGATCGCGATACTCGACGCCGAGCTCGTGCTCGACGTCGGTCCCCGGACGGAAGGGATCGTGGTAGATCAGGGTCATGTCGAAGCCCCGACCCCTTTTGGCGACCTCGCGGCCGATCTTGCCGAGCCCAACGATGCCCAGGATCTTGCCGGCCAGCTCGAAGGTCCCCGCTTGCATCAGCGTGGTGTTGGCGAACTCGCCGCGCGCGAGCGCGTTGTGACCTTCGACGAGCCTGCGGCTCGCGGCGCCGGCGAGCAGGATCGCCCATTCGGCCACCGTGTGCGCCTCGGCTCCGCTCGACGCGACGGTCGCCACAGGCACGCCGGCCGCGCCCGCATCCTCGACGTTGACGTGGTCGTAGCCGTGACCCGGCACCTGAACCAGCCGAAGCTTGGAGCAGCGCTTGAACAAGGTTCCGTCAGCGGTCTGCAGCGCCGCGATCACGAAGTCGGCCTCGGCGGCGACGTCGTCGGGCACGTCTTCTTGATGGCGGTAGCCCTGGACCGTCCAGCCCTCTCCGAGCAGGTGCCCGAAGAACACCTGGGCCATCGATGGGTCGTGCGGCTCTGCAACCAGAACGATCGCGTTCATGCTCTTCCCCCTCGCTCGAGAGGCAGGATAGGAGGGGTGCCCGGCCGGATGCGAACGCGCTACGCGTCGAGGACCAGGAGCTCGAGAGTCACCGGGTTCTCGGTCCGATTGCCGACGGCGTCGATCGCCCAGGCGTAGGCCTCGTACGTGCCGGTTCCGACGCCGAAGATCTCCACCGACCAGGTGCCGTCCGCGCCGGTTGTGGTCGGATGTTCCGTCGCCTCGCCGGCCGGCAGCACCGGTTGGAGCACGACCACGACCTCGTCAGGACCGGAAGCAACCGCAACCTGGTCGCCGGGGTCGTCTTCTGCGGTCCCCTCGAGCACGACGGGGTCGGCGAGGAGGAACGGCGCGTACGGGAGAGGCGAGAGCGGCTCGGTCGTGAAGGAGGCTTGGGGAGGCGTCTGATCCTGGGTCGTCTCGACGGCGTTCGACCACGGACTCGCCGTGCAGATGTCCGAATCGATCGACCGCAGGTGGTAGAAGTAGGTGCGTTCCTCGAGCCCCAGGAATTCGTGCGAGGTTGCGTGGCGGCCGCGGGTCAGGGTTTGGATGGGCTCGACGAATGCGCCGGTCCCGTCGGTTTGGGGGGAAGCGGCGACCTCGATCTCGAACCCGCGATGGGGATCCTCCACGGTCCACGAGATCGTATTCGTGCTGCCGCGCATGAACGCCGGCGCCTCCACCGTCGGGGTCGCGCACACCGGCAGCGCCGCCGCCATCCGGAACGTGCCGGCGAGCGCCAGGAACACCGCGCCGACGGTGACGCGGCGCGTGCTGTGTGAAGTCGGAAAGGCCATGGCTCCCTTCACGCTTCTGCGGTCCCCGCCCGAGTCCCTGCCGCAGAAAGCGGTCTCCGGCGCTCGAGATGCGGGATTCTCCGGGCGAACCGGCAGAACGTCGTGCGCGCAGGGTGGGATGTGAGGTACTGACCCGGTGGTGATGGTTCGGTCCGTCAGTCCAGGCTCTTCGATCCGGACAGCGAGAGGGCGAAGTCGCCTCGTTCGTCGGTCCATCGCTCCAGAGGTTCGAGGCCGGCCGCGCGCAGCTCCTGCTCGGCACCCGCGGCGGTGAACTTGGCGCTGATCTCGGTGCGCATCTCCTCGCCCTTCTCGAACCGCACCTCGAGGTCGAGGTCGTCGAGGTGCACGACCTGCTCCTCGCGCGCGCGCAGCCGCATCTCGATCCAGGCCGCGTCGTCGTGCCACAGCGCGACGTGCTCGAACGCATCGGGGTCGAAGTCTCCGCTCAGCTCACGGTTGAGCACACGCAGCACATTCTTGTTGAACTCGGCGGTGACGCCTTGCGAGTCGTCGTAGGCACGCACGAGCCGGTCGCAGTCCTTGACCAGGTCCGTGCCGAGCAGGAACGTGTCTCCCGCGCGCATCGTGTGCGCGATGTCGGCGAGGAACCGTGCGCGCTCGGCCGGCTCGAGATTGCCGATGGTTCCGCCCAGGAACGCGATGATCCGCCGCCCGTCGCGTGGGATCTCGCCCAGGTGGTGCTCGAAGTCGCCGACGATCGCGTGCACCTCGATGCCGGGGTACTGCGACACGATGGCGTCTGCAGCGGCGCGCAGTGTCGCCTCGCTGATGTCGAACGGGATGAATCGCTCCAGCACTCCGGCGTCGCTGAGCGCGTCGAGCAGCATGCGCGTCTTCTCCGACGTGCCCGAGCCGAGCTCGACGAGGGTGTCGGCGCAGGAGGCGCGCGCGATCTCGGCCGCGCGCGCGGACAGGATCTCGCGCTCGCGCCTGGTCGGGTAGTACTCGGGCAGACGCGTGATCCGGTCGAACAGGTCCGAGCCGCGCTCGTCGTAGAACCATTTCGGCGACAGCGTCTTCGGCGTCGCCGTCAGTCCGGCGCGCGCATCCTCACGCAGCGCGCGCGCCAGATCCAGCGGGCCAAGGAAGACGTCGGTCCGGACGGTGTCGATCCTCATGCAGGCTCCCCTCACATCGCTTCGGTCGTGACGCCGTTACGGTCGCCGGCGATCGTGTGCACGTCCGGCACCTGGTTCCAGGCGCGGTCGTCGTCGAACGGCTCGGATGCAACCACGACTGAGCCGGCCGTCTGGCGCGTGAACAACGACGCGCCGAAGGTCGTCGCGGCGACCCGCTCGCCGTCGGTGAGCATCAGGTTCATCCGTCCCCCCGCGCACTCCTTCACGGTCTGCACGACGTCGGCGAGCGCGACGTTCGGCTCGAGCCCTGTGTGGAGCCGGTCGAGCACGAGGCCGAACAGCACGGCCGAGTCGGTGTTGACCTCGATGCGCGCGGCGTTGGGGGCAGAGACCAGCGCGCGGAGTTCCTCGCCGATCCCGTCGCGCCAGCCCTCGATCGCGCCGTTGTGCGCGAACAGCCACCGGCCGGCCGTGAACGGGTGCGCGCCCTCGATCCCGACCGGGAGCCCGGGGGTGGCGCTGCGGACCGCCGCGAGCACCGCGCTCGAGGAGATCATGCCCGCGATCGAGGCGAACGAGCGATCGTTCCACATCGGCTGGTCGCTGCGGTACACGGCGGGCTCGGGACGGCGCGTGCGGTCGTACCACCCAACGCCGAAGCCGTCGGCGTTCATGATCCCGTGGGTCTGGTGTCGCGGTGCCCACGACTGCTCGAGCAGGGAGTGTGAGGGCTTCAGCAGCAGGTCCTGCAGCGTGATGGCCGGTCCCAGGTGACACAGCATGCGACACACGGCTAGGCGTCCCTCGCGCAGCGGAAGCCGCAGAAGATCTGACGGCGGATCGGGAAGTCCCAGTTCCGGAAGGTGGCGCGAATGGCGGTCGGATGGGTGGCCCAGGATCCTCCGCGAAGCACCTTGTACTTCGGCCCGAAGAACACCTTCGAGTACTCCTCGTAGGGGAAGGCGCCGAAGCCCGGGTACGGCTCGAAGTCCGAGGACGTCCACTCCCACACGTCCCCGATCATCTGCAGGCAGCCCACCGCGCTCGCGCCGTCGGGATAGGCGCCGGCCGACGAGGGGCCGAAGAAGCGGTGCCCCAGGTTCGCGTGCTCGGAGACGGGGTCGGCATCGCCCCACGGAAAGCGTCGCTTCGTTCGCGTGGCCGGGTCCCAGGACGCGGCCTTCTCCCACTCGGCTTCGGTCGGCAGGCGCTTGCCCGCCCAACGCGCGTACGCGTCGGCCTCGTACCAGCACACGTGCTGCACGGGTTCGCCCGGCACCAGTGACCGGCGATGCCCGAAGCGATCGACCGACCACGATCCCGACCCGTGGTAGGCCCAGAACTGCGGACGCTCGAGCCCGGCCTTCTGCCGCCATGCCCATCCTTCCGCCGACCAGTGGCGCGCGTCCTGGTATCCGCCGGCTTCGACGAACCGCAGGAACTCGCCGTTGGTCACCGGCGTCGTGTCGATGAAGTAGGGCCCGAGGTTGAACACGTGGGAGCGGCGTTCGTTATCGAACGACCACTGGTCGTCGTCGGTCCCCATCACGAACGGACCGCCCTCCACCAGCACCTCGCCCACTGCGACGAACCGCCCGGGTGGCGTCGCCGGCAGCGGGATGTCCGGCGCCCACCCGCGGTACCCGTCGCCCTCCAGCAGTTGCAGCGCGGCGAGGATGGTTTCGTCGTGCATGTGCTCGTGCTGGATGACCATGCGGTACAGGTAACCGTCGCGGAGCAGCGGGTCGTCGGGGTCGAAAGCCACGCGCTCGAGCCCGTCGAACACGCGACCCCGCACGTCGTTCAGGTAGGTACGAGCCTGCCCCGGCGCCATGATCGGCAGCTTCATGCGCTCGGCGCGTGGTGTCAGCGCAGCGTCGTAGACGCCGTCGTACTCGGGCTCGACCCGATCGAAACCGAGCCGCCCGAGCAGCCAGATCTCTTCGTAGTTCCCGACATGCGCCAGGTCCCACACCACCGGCGACATCAACGCCGAGTGTTGCCGTGTCTGCACGTGGTCGGGGAGGGGGTCGAGGAGCCCGAGCGTGCGGGCGCGCCCGCGGTCGAGCTCGGTCGCAAGCGTCTGCGCTAAGTCCATGAACCCTCCGGGATCTCCTCGTCGAGCCGCACGAGCCGCCCGGCGGCGAGATGGTCGAGCGCGTCGTCCGCCGGCGTCCGGCCGCGCGCGACGTAGCGGTCGTGGTAGCGCGCGATCAGGTCGGCGGTGTCACCGTTGATGCCCAGGCGCGGCAGTGCCTCGCCCACGGCGGTGAAGCAATCGTCCGCAGCGCGCTGCAGGACCGGGTGCTCGAGCCCGAAGCGCGCGGCCTGGTGCCACAGGTCGGCGGCCGGCGTGCAGACACGCTCGGCGCGCGCGGCGGTCTCGGGGTCGTCGAGCAGCGTGGTAGTGACGGCGACGGCGACCTGCCACCACGGGTCGGGCAGCGAGTCGATCATCCGCAGTTCCAGCCAGCCCCGCAGACGGACCGGCGGGAACAGCGTCGTGAGGTGATACGCGAGATCGTCTTCGGTCGGCCAGCCGAGCTCGTGACCATCGGCCAGCCAGCGCGCGAACGGGAGATCTTCGGTGATCGGATCGAAGCGCTCCTCGCGCGTGCGGATGAACATCACGCGCGCGGCCAGGACGTAGCGGATCCAATCCTCGATCGCGCGCCCTTCGCCGACGGCCGGCCAGGTGCGCGACCGGTCCATCGCCCACCAGGTGGCCAGGCGTCCCGACCGCCAGCCCGGCTCCAGATCGACCGCGGTGGGCGAGTTCGCGAACGCCGCCCCCAGCACCGGACCGAGCGCGTGCGCTACACGCCATCGGCGGTCTGCGTCGCGCTCACTGCCCGCTTCGACGTTGATCTGGATCGCCGCGGTGCGGCACATCATGCGACGGCCGTCGGGGCCGGCGTGATCGAAGTACGCCTCCATCGCCCGGTAGCGGGGGGCGTCGATGACGCGTCGATGCGCGCGCAACGGATCCAGCCCCATCCCCACCAGGTCGATGCCCACCGATGCGAGCGCGTCACGGCATGCTGCGGAGTCGGTGCGCAGGGCATCACACGCGGCGATCGGGTCGGCGAAGGGGGGAGACGACAGCTCGAGCTGCCCGCCCGGCTCGAAGGTGGGGACGCAGCCGCCGGGCAGCGGAGTGGAGGCGACGATGGAGCGGACGACGTCGAAGGGTGCGGGCGTACGAGCATCGGCGTTCGGGACCGTGAGCCACTCGAGTTCCACACCCACGCGGCGCCGTTCGGATGCGATCAAGGAGTTCGCTTCGACGAATCGGCGAGCGCCGTCGTCGGTGAGCGTGGGCGCGATGGAAGGCATCGACCTTAAAGGTGTCCGAAGTGTGCGGCGACCCAGACGATGTTACGAGCCGGGCCGAGTGAGCGCCAGCGGTCATACATCAGGTGCTTCCTTCCCTCGGTTCATCCCTGTTTACCAAAGATGCGCGCGCGCCGCCGGTCGTGGTGCGCAACGCCTCGATGCACCAGAGCTATTCCCGGCTCGAGCCCCGCGGACCTACCTCGTAAGGATCTGTTCACCGAACGTTTCGAGCGCGGCGATGTAGCCGTCCAACGTGGGCCCTCGGAACCCCACGCGCACATGGGTCACACCGATGCTCCTCAATGCGTCGACCTGTCGTCGGATCGAGTCCGCGTCGATGGCCGATCCGTCTTCGGAGTAAACGCCGCGTCGGATCGGTACCGCCACGCTGAATCCATCGGGGAGGCCGAAAGAGGTGCGCGCGTGGTCGAGCATGCCGCCGATCTTGGCGGAGTCTCCGAGGAACGGGGTCCAGCCGTCGCCGTGCTCGACCCCTCGCCTGAGCGCGCGCATCGAGTTGCCGCCGACCCAGATCGGCGGACGGGGCTGTTGTACCGGCCGCGGGGATACGGCAACGTCGTGCGCTCGAACGAATTCGCCTTCGAACGATACCCATTCGGTCGTCCACGCAGCCTTGATCGCCTCGATCGCCTCGTCGGTCCAGTCGCCCCGGCGGGCGAACTCCGCGCCTATGATGGCGAACTCACGCTCGAGGTAGCCTGCTGCGACGCCCAGGATGATCCTGCCGTTCGACAATGCATCCAGCGAAGACGCCGCCTTCGCCGTGATGAACGGTGACCGGTACGGCAGCACGACGATGTCGGTGCAGAGCTTCACGCGCGAGGTGACGGCGCCCGCCCATGCCAGCGTCACCCACGGCTCGAACCACGTCTTGCCCGTGTTGCGTTCACCGACCCACTCCCGTGGCGCCATGGGGTGGTCCTGCGCACACAGGAAGTCGAACCCGGAGTCCTCGGCCGCGCGCGCGATCCTCGTGACGGTCTCGTGCGGGGAAGCGTCCACGGTTGCGTCGAGCTGCCCGAGCGGGAACCCCACCAGACCGACGGAAACCCCCAGCGCGTCCCCGGACATGCGGCGCATCATACGGTGGGGTAAGAGGGTACCGACAAGGCGATGATCGACCTCAAGGAACGCTGGAGGGTCTTCTGGGCGTGGGTGCGCGGCGAGCACCATGCTGGTCCCGCCGCGCACCTCGCCATCCGTCTCGGGCTCGTCGTGGTGCTGCTGATCACAGCCGCGCGCCTGATCGGCCCCGAGACCTACCGGTTGTCCGCGGGCACTCTGGAGGTGGCCGTCCGCCCCGCGGTGCCGGGCGGCGGTTTGACGCTCGGGCTGGGTCCCTTCGGGGAGTTGGTATGGGACATCCACAACTCGCCGCTGGACGTGCGAGCAGCGTTCGTCGTGGACCGCCGTGCGACCTCGCTGCCCGCAAGCCGCGAGTTCGAGGGCATCGCTGGGGACTTCTTGCTGTCGAAGCTGCCGTGGCTGCTGGTGCTGGCCGTTGCCGTCGCGTTGCTGGTGTACGAGGGGACCCGCCGCCGGCGCGCCGTCATCGCGGGGTTGACGATGATGGGCGTGCTCGCGATGACGATCGGGGTCGGGATGGCCGCGCTCGCGACGTTCAACCCTCGAGCGCTGGCCAACCCTTCGTACCGGGGCCCGATCGGCGACGCACCGCGCGTACTGCAGATCATCCGGGAGATCGGCGAGGACTTCGCGGGTGTGCAAGAGAATCTCGCCAAGGTCGTCGCGGGTCTCCAGCGCATCCACGCCGACATCGTCACCGAGCGCGCGGCGGAGTTCCCGGCCGACACCGTGCACCTGCTTGTGATCTCGGACGTCCACAACAACCCGCTCGGCCTCCTGATCGCCGAACAGCTGGTCGAGGATTTCGACATCGAGGTGATCCTCAACGCGGGGGACTTCACCGATCGCGGCACCGCGCCGGAGGCCGAACTGTTCGCTCGCGCCGCCAGGTTCGAGATCCCGCAGGTCATCGCGCCCGGCAACCACGAGGATCGAGCGGCACTCGAGCGTGTCGCCCAGATCGAAGGCGTCACCGTGCTCGACGCGGTCGGGGCTCGGGTCGAGGTCGAGGGCGTGACGGTGCTGGGCGCGCCCGATCCCAATTCCGGCTCGATCGCCGACGACCCGTTCAACGAACAGGCGGAGGAACAGATCCCCATCATCTGCGAGCAGCTGCGCGCCGCGTTCCAAGCGGAGCCCGCCGACGTGGTGCTGGTCCATGATCCCCGCCTCGGGGAGTGCACGGCCGCGTTCGCGCAGGAGCGGCAGATCCCGCTGGCGTTCGTGTGGGGACACACCCACATCGAGAAGTTCGAGGAGCGCGGAACCGTGATCAGCATGGGGCCCGGCACCAGCGGGGCGAACGGCATCAAGTCGGCGACCGAAGGCCGCTACGGGTTCGCCTTGCTCGAGCTCGATCGCGAGACGAAGCGCCCGACGTCGGTGTGTCAGTTCCTCTTCGATGGTCCCCAGCAGGCGCGCCAGGTGAGCTGTCACTTCCTCCACGACGAGGAAGAAAGCGGCTGACGGCTCGGAGCGCTACCCGTCTAGGTTCCAGAGACGCACGGCGTTGCCGGCCACGATCTTGTCGCGCTCGCTGGGGTCGACGCCCGAGAACATCTCGGCGATGACCTTGCGAGAGTACGGCCAATCGCAGCCGTGGTGCGGGTAGTCGGTGGACCACATCATGTTCTCTATTCCGACCGCGTGACGCTGATGCACACCGTTGAAATCCTGCATGAAGGTCGCGGCGAAGTTCTGGTACCAGTAGTGGCTCGGCGGCTCCTTGATGGCGATCTCGCCCCAGCCGCGGTTGCGCCAGTAGCGGTCGTCGAGCTGCTCGATGAAGTGCGGGATCCAACCGACGCCCGTCTCGATCAGGATCACGCGCAGGTCGGGGAACCGATCGAACACGCCCTGGAAGCAGAACTGGCCGATCGTCGGCGGCACCGCCGCGAACACCCCGGCCATCCCGCCGATCGCGCGCTGGTTCGCGTTCGGCGCGCCCTTCTTGACGCCGGCCGTCGCTTGCGAACCGGCCTGCTGCGCCTTCGTGCGCGCCTGGCGCCCGACCAGCGAGATATGGATCGTCACCGGCAACTCAGCGTCGAAGCAGGCCGCCCAGAATGCGTCGTCCTCGGCCGTGAGCTGATCGCCGCCCGTCGGCCAGCAGCTGATCACGACGCCCTTCGCGCCGCGCTCCTTGGCCTTTCCGACGTACTTCACCGCGTCGTCGATTCCGGTCGAGGGGATCTGGTACATCGGGAAGATCCGCTGCGGGTCGGCGGCGAACTCGTCGAACGCGAACGAGTTATAGGCGTCGACGCCGGCTCGAACCAGTTCGTCGTCGGGGTTCCCGAGCCAGTGACCGATCGTGCGTTGCGGCGGGAACGTGATCTCGGCGTCGATCCCGTCGATGTCCATGTCTTCCAGGCGCGCCTTGCCGTTGATGCAGCCGGGCCGCACCGAGTCGAAGGTGACGCCGTGCCAGCGGAACTCCTCGAACTTCTTGCCCGGGGTGGTTGTCAGCCCGATGGGGTCGGGGTTGGACGCGCCGGCGAACAGCCAGGCGTCGCCGCCCTCGTGATCCTTGACCAACGTGGGGGCGTGCTCCTGATACTTCTCGGGAAGGTGGTTCTTCCAGATGTCCGGGGGCTCGGTGATGTGGGTGTCGGCAGAGACGATCTTGTAGCGGCTCACTCGGCCACCTCCATGGACGCGCGACTTTCATGCGAGACTAGAAGCGAGCTGACGCTCGTGTCAACGTAGTAGGAGGCGCCATGCAGTGGAAGGGATCCGTCGTCGCGATCACGGGTGCGTCCCGTGGGATCGGGCGCGCGCTCGCCGTCGCCGCGGCCGCGAAGGGCGCGCGGCTCGGGCTGATCGCCCGGTCCAAGGAAGAGCTCGACGACACGCTCGCGGCCGCGGGGAGCCACGGGGTCGTCGCGGAGGCCGACGTCGGCGAGCGCGCGCAGATCGACGAGGCCCTCGGATCGATCGCGCGCGCGCTCGGACCGATCGACATCCTGGTCAACAACGCCGGGATCGGCTCGTACGGCCGCGTATCAGACAACGACGTCGAGCTGTTCGAGCGCGTGATGCGCGTGAACTACCTAGGCTCCTTGTACGCGATCAAAGCCGTCCTGCCCACGATGCTCGAGCGCGGCCACGGTCACATCGTGAACGTCTCGTCGATCGCCGGCCGGATCGGGGCGCCGTTCGAGGGCGCCTACTCGGCGTCGAAGTTCGCGCTGGACGGCTTGAGCGAGACGCTCGGGTTCGAGCTCGCCGGCAAAGGGATCGGGGTCAGCGTGATCTACCCGGGACCGGTGGCGACCGACTTCTTCGAGGCGCGAGGCACGCCGTTCCAGCGCAAGCGACCGAAGCCCGTGTCGGCCGAGGTTGTGGCCGGCACGATCATCGCCGCCGTCGAGAACGGGCGCTCGGAGACCTTGATCCCACGCTGGCTGCGGTTCCCCGTCCTCATCAAAGCGATGATCCCGCGCGCGTTCCGCAAGGGCACGCTGCGCGATTTCCGCCGCGAGTTGCGGTGAGCTCAGGCTCCACCAGACAGCAGGGCCAGCGTCACCGACGGCCAGGGGAGACCGGCCGATACAGGCAGGGCGCAGTCGTACAGGGTTTGGATATGCGGCGGCTGCGAGGTCGGCTCGCCCCCGCCGGGGCCGGCGTTCCCGGTGAAGCACACGTCCGCTCCGACCCCGTCCCACGCAAGGTCGGCTTCCGTCGAGCTCGCGATGGTGTTGGCGACCAGGCGGTGGGAGAAGCTCGGGCCGAGGATCCCGGTGACGGCGATCCCGAACCGGTGACCCTTGATCGTGTTGGCCTCGACGACGTCGAGCCGGCTGCCGTCGAGCCACACCCCGGTCCCCGTCGGGATATCAAGCTGCCCCGACAGCGGAGGAGGCTTGACCGAAGCGTTGGTGTTGTCCGCGATCGTGTTGCCGTAGATGTGCGCACCGCGCTGCGGCGCATCGAGCTGGATGGTCGTGTCTCGCAACGGGACCGACCGCAAGGCTATCCCGGTGGCGTTGTCGGTGAACGTGGAGTCGCGTACGACGAGACCGGAGGCATTCACGCCCGAGAAGCCCGCCAGGTTCCGCTGTGCGGTGACGCGTTCGAGGAGACCGTCGCAGCCTTCACACGCGTCCACAGAGAAGCCGGCCGTGTCGTGGCCCGACGCGTACGAGTCGCGGATGGTGAGGCCCCGCACGCCCTCGGCTCGGATCCCGAATCGGTCATTCAGCTCCGCGCGCACGTCTTGGATCGTGACGCGCGCGGCGCCCAGCGCGACGATCCCCGCGAAGGTGTGCTTGCGAACGCTGAGGTTTCGGATCGTCACGCCGTCTGCCTGGATCGAGATGCCGATCCCGCGCGACGAGGCGCCTTCGATCGACACCGCTCCAGGGCCCGAGCCGATCCCGACGATCTCGACTCCCGGGGTCGTCACGCGCACGCTCTCGTGGTAGAGCCCGGAAGCGAGCTCGATGCGCGTGCCGGCGGGCGCGTCCTCGAGCGCCGCTGGGATCGTGGGGAAGGCCGACGGCACGCTTCGGATCTCGGGCGGGTCGTCGCTGGGTGGCGGCGGTGTGCTGCCCGTGCCCACGATGATGACGCCGAACATGTTCCCGCGATGCACTTTGCAGTGGTAGTAGAGGGTCTCGTTCTCGGTGAACGTGTGCTGGACGGCTTCACCCTGATTCAGAAGCCGGTTGGAGTGGAAGTCGAACCGGCCGTCCTCAGCCGTGACGGTATGGCCGCCTTCGATCACCCGCCAGGTCACGGTCTCGCCCACATCGATGCGCAGCTGCTGGGGGTCGAAGTAGTTGTTGCGCACGCGCACCTCGTGCGAGCCGATGTGCGCCCGAGCGCTCAGCGACGGGAGCGCCGCGAGCGCGACGGCCGCGAACAAGAGGGAGCGACGCATCTAGTGGTGCCCGTGGCTCGAGAACGGAACGGGAACGGCCGGTAACGGTGTCCCATCGGATGTCAGCACGTGCAAGAAGGTGGTCATGCCGCGATCGGAGTGCGACTGTACGTGACAATGCAGCATCCAATTCCCCGGGCCGACCTCCTCGCCGGCCACGATCTGGAACCCGAACGTGTCGGCGGGTCCCACGGTCCGGTTGTCGATGACCCGCGTATCGTCGACCTGCGAGGTCAACATGCCGGTTCGGTTGTCGGCCCAGTTGTGGCCGTGCAGGTGGAACGTGTGGAAGTCGTCACCGAAGCCGACGACGACGAACTCGACCCGCTCGCCTTGCACGGCGACCAAGCAGGTGCTCGACGCGTCCTCGAGCGTGGGTTGCTTATCCTGGCAGTCGGGGTGCTTCTGCAGGTTCAGCGTCGCGTTCGGACCCATGCCCACGACGTAGGAGCGTTGCGGTCGGATGTCCTCAGGTCGGCGGACCACGAGTCCGCCGAACAGGCCCGACGCTGCCCCTCCGGTCCCGTGCGCGGTGCCGATGACGTGGTCGTGGTACCACCAGTACCCAGCGGTGCCCTGGCTCAGGATCCTGCCCCCCACGACCACCTTCGGGGCGGCGTACCAGACGTAGGTGCGCGCTTCGCCGGAGCGCACCCACGAGTTGGTCTCGAACGTTCCGTCCGAGGCTTGCGTGTACTTCACGCCGTGCACGTGCAGCGATACGCCGAGCGGCATGTCGGGGTCACGGCTGCCGAGGATCGGATCGTCGCGGAGCTCGCGCAGGGTCTCTCTGGGCACGTCGTTGACGACCGTGATCGCCACGCAATCGCCCTCGACCATCTCGATCAGGGGTCCGGGGATGGACGCCGAGTTCGGCGTCAGGCCCCACCCCAGCCGCGGCGAACCGTCGGCCGCGCGCGTCAGCTCCTCGGCGTAGAGGGTGAAGCTCCGGTTCGGCTCGATGCAGGACGCGGGTGCGTCGCGCGCGGTTCGAGCGATCTGCGCCGGCACGACGGAAACGGAGATGAGCGCGCCCAGCACGACCAGGCGCGCGCGTACGAACCGTCGGAGCGTCATACGGATCCGCATCACCTTTCGGCGCGCCCGCGCCTGTTCCTGCCGGTTGTGGGCCGCCGAGAAGCCGCGCGCGGTCGTTCTGCCCGTTTCGTCCCGAGCCGGTTATGCGGTGCAGGCCTCCGCCTGCTCGGCGGTCTCGACGGCGGTCACGAGATCCCCCTGCAGGCAGATGATGGCCGATGCCATGTTGTCCTCATAGGTCGACTCGACCACATGATCGGTTGCCGGGTCGTCGTCGAGCGCGTTGGGGTTCGCGATCTGCTCGAGCTCGTAGAGTCCGTCGGAGAGGCCGGTGATGTCGATGTACTGATCGGCGAGGTTCCATCCGTAGACGTCCGCCCATCCGATGTCGATCCCCATCACCATCCAGACGTTCTCGTTCTCGGTCTCTTGCGGGATGTTGCACTGGGGGAAGGTGTAGTTGCGCGGTCCGTTGCCGGTCGCGCCCCAGTAGTCGAGCCCGGGGATGTGCGAGCCGTCGAACAGCATCACGTCGATCAAGCAGAAGCCGACCTTGTTGCCGATGCGTGCCGGAGTGCCGCCGTCGGTCCGGCCTGTGTCCCAGTCATAGCCGTAGAGCCGAGAGGAGCCGAACCCGCGGTAGTGGACGTGTCCGTGGGCGAGATGCAGCTCGTATTCGTCCACCTGGATGTCCCGTGAGCCGCCGAGGTCGTCGAAGATGCGCTGGAACAGGCGATGCTGGGATGGCTCCGGGTCCGCTGCGTTCTGCATCGCGAAGCGCAGCTCCAGCATGCCGTCTCCGGCGTTGCCGATGGCCTGGTTGAACCGGAGGCAACGCGTGACACCGTCCTCTACCGTCTCCTCCGGGTAGCACGACAGCAGCGGGTTCTCCGGCTCGGGGATCAGGTTGAGGGCCGTGGCGATGTGGAAGTCCCACGGCGGCAACGCGACCAGGTTCGGAAGCAGGTCGTCGCCGTCGCCGGGCGCGCGCGCCGGCTCGACCTGGATCAGCCCCTCGTAGGCCTTCGACCCATCCAGTACGGTGGAAGCCACGACCCGAACGAGGTAGTCGCCGTCCGCAGGCGCCTCGAGGAACAGACTCTCGGCGTTGGAGTCCACGGCGGCCGCTTGGGCGACGGGGAAGCCGTCGGCGTCGAACACGTACAGGTCGAGGTCCGTCTCGCCGTCGTAGGGCGCCCACAGGATCGCGATCTCGAGCCCGCCAGGGTTGGCCGCCCAGTACCCGTCGCCGAGCGCCAGCGTGAAGGCGAACTCGTCGCACAGGCCCACATCGCATTGGGCCGACAGCACCGGAGGGGGAGCCGTCGGAGTCGAGACCGTGCCCGCCCACGTGAGCGTGGTCTGTTCGGGCGTGACGGTTCCGCTGGCGGGATCCGCGGCGCGCACACCCACGAGGCCGGACGAGACGAGCAAGGCGGTTACGAACAGGGCGGTCCTTCGCATATACGCTCCCTCCCGCCGGTCGGATTCGACGCGAGGGGGCCGGTGCCCTCCCTCCGAGCTGCCTTGACCCTCGCCGCGCGGTCGGGCAGCATCGGGCATATCAGACGAAGGAGGAGCACGTGCACAGGCCCAAGAAGCTGATCGTGTCGGTCCTGATGGTGATCTCGGCCGGTGTATTCCTAGCCCCAGCGACGAGTTCACAAGCGATGGAGTGCGTCGGCGTCAAAGGCGTTGCGCAGTACTGCCCAGGGCGGCACTGCATCAAGGAACCGTGCCTCACTTCTCCGTAGACGTCTAGGCCCGCTGCTCGAGCAGGCGCGCGACCCGGTCGCGGTGGAAGGTGGCGTCGCCGAAGGCGACCTCGTCGAGCTTGACGCGCTTGAAGTACAGATGCGCGTCGTGCTCCCACGTGAACCCGATGCCGCCGTGGATCTGGATGCATGACTGCGTCACGCGGCGCGCGGCGTCCGACGCGTAGGCCTTCGCCATCGAGGCCGCGAGCGCTGCGTCTGGATGGTCGCGCTCGATCGCCCATGCGGCGTAGTACACGGCGTTGCGGAGCGACTCCACCTCGACATGCATGTCGGCCGCGCGGTGCTTGACGGCCTGGAACGAGCCGATCGGGCGCCCGAACTGCTCACGTTCCTTCGCGTAGTCGACGGCGAGCTCGGTCGAGCGTTCGGCGCACCCAAGCATCTCGGCGGCCAGCAGCACGCAGGCTCGGTCGTAGGCCCGGTGCAGGACCTCACGTCCACCCTTCGCCAGCGGCTCGGCGTCGGTGCCGGCGAATGACAGGTGCGCGGTCTTGCGCGTCTCGTCCATGGTCGGGGCCCCTATGCGCGCGGACGGCTCGGCGAGGAACAGGCCCGGCTCGTCGTCCGCGCTGTGGGCGACCACGACGACGTGCTCGGCGATGTGGCCATCGAGCACGAACCGGCGTTCGCCGTGCAGCCGCCCCCCACGCTCTTCGACGTCACCGAGGTGGGCCAGGGTCGCACGCGCTTCGCCGGCAACGATCGAGGGCAGCAGGCGGGCGCGCTGCTCGTCGCTGCCGGCCTCTGCGATCGCCAATCCCCCGATCATCGTGGATAGGAAGGGCCCCGGCAGCACGACTCGCCCCATCTCGGTCACGACCAGTGCGAGCGCCACGAAGCCCAGGTCCAGACCGCCGTGCTCTTCGGGGAACGGCAGCGCCATCCACCCGAGGTCGGCCATCCGCTTCCACACCTCGTCGGTGTAGCCTCGCTCGTCGTCCATCATCGCGCGCGCGTAGGTCGTCGGCGCCTCGCGTTCGAGGAAGCGGCGCGCCGTGTCGCGCAGCTCGCGCTGGGTGTCGTCGAGATCGAAGTCCATGGTTTGGAGGCTGGTTGCGCGCGCGAGTATAACGGCGCGCGGGAGGAGACCATGATCCGAGGCGAAGGAACCGAGGTCATCCGCGGCGTGACGCCGAAGGAGGTCTGGGAGTTCGTCCTGGACCCTGCGCAGTACACCAAGGCCGACACCAAGATCATCTGGGTGGACAAGATCGCCGACACGCGCGGCGGGATGATCGGGCTCGAGCGCGGCAAGTTCTTCGGGTTCAAGGGCTCGGTCGTGACGCGCTACCAGTGGGCCGACGATTTCTCGAGGATCGACGTGAAGCTCGTGCACGGTCTCCTCGACTCCCTGCACGCGTGGTTCGAGATCACCCCGGTCGAGCACGGGACAAGGATCCACCACGTCGAGACCATCGGTATGGCGTTCGGGCCGATCGGCACGCTTCTCGAGCGCGTGTGGAACAACACGTTCCGGGGATCGGTGCGCCAAGAGGTGGCGGAGATCAAGCGGTTGATGGAAGCCGGCGAACGAGGGACGTGGCCGCAGTGAGCGACCTCCTGATCGTTCGGGACGAGCACGGCGTCCGATGGCTGACGCTGAACCGGCCCGAGCGCAAGAACTCGATCTCGCCGGACCTGCGCGAAGATCTGCTCGCCGCGCTCGACGAGGCGCGCAGCGACGAGAACATCCGCTGCATCGTGATCACCGGCGCCGGCGACGCGTTCTGCGCAGGCGTGGATCTCGCGCGCTCGAACGCGACCAAGGATGCGTCCGAAGCCAAGCGCGCGCCGGACCTGCGTGGCGTTCGCGAGGCGATGAAGCGCGGTGTCCAGCGCGTGATCAGCGCGATATGGGAGCTGGACAAGCCGGTGATCGCGTCGGTGAACGGGGTGGCGGCCGGCGGCGGCGCGCAGCTGGCATTGGTCTGCGACCTGGTGCTCGCGGCCGAGTCGGCGCGGTTCATCGAGATCTTCGCCAAGCGCGGGCTCGCGCTCGATTCCGGCGGCGGCTGGCTGCTGCCGCGCCTGGTCGGCATGGGCAAGGCGAAGGAGCTGGTGTTCTTCGGCGAGCCGGTCCCGGCGCCCGAAGCCGAGCGCATCGGCCTGGTGAACAAGGTGGTGCCCGACGATTCGCTGGAAGCGACGACGCGCGAGTGGGCCGAGAAGCTCGCGGCCGGTGCGACACGCGCCATCGGGATGTCGAAGCTGTTGCTCAACCACGCGTTCGAAACGGACCTGCAGACGTTCTTCGACGAGGAGGCCTCGACGCAAGCGGTGGTCAGCCAGACCGAAGACTTCAAAGAAGGCGTGCGCGCGTTCATCGAGAAGCGCGCGCCCGAGTTCAAGAACCGTTAGCTCGGACGCTGCCCGAAGGTTGCCTCGAACCAGATCGCGCTGATCGTGTCCACCACGGTCTCGCGCTTGAATGGGCCCCCGCGCACGAGCCAGAAGTAACAGACGCGCTCGAGCATCGACACCAACGCGACGGCTGCGGTCCCTGGGTGAACCGGATGGCGCTGTCCGGCTTCGACCGCGCGCTCGATGGGGTGCGCCACGCGCGCGGCGAACTGCGCGAGCACTTCGCGGCCGAGCGCGTCGAAGCGCGTGTCCTGCTCGGAGTCGGCTGCGATCCACGCATTGATGATCGGCGCGTGGTGCTCGTACTCGTCGACGAAGCGGTCAACCCAGGCGCGCAGCTGCTGGTAGCCCTCTTCCGATGCGTCGATGCCTTCGAGTTCGTCGCCGAGGGCGTACATGTGCTCGGCGGTCTCGGTTGCCAGCGCCTCGAGGATGTCCTGCTTGTTCTGGAAGTAGAGGTAGAAGGCGCCGTGGCTCGTGCCGGCCCTCTCGGTGATGTCGTCCACCCGGGTAGCGGTGTAGCCGCGCTCGCGGAAGATCGCGCGCGCTGCATCCAACAGGCGCGCGCGGGTGCGCTCCCCCTGCTCCCCGAGCGACCGGGCTTCGGTCTTCGCGGCCTTCTTCGACATCGGCGTCCATCATAGGTGTTCAGGGTTGAACGGTTCCGGGCCGTAGACTTGGCGTCGATGATCGAACTGACCGAAACTCAGGAGGCGCTCCGCGCGCAGGCTCAAGAGCTGACCGAGCGCGAGTTCCGCCCGCGTGCGCAACGCTGGGACGAGAACGAGGAGTTCCCCGAGGAGAACTGGAAGATCCTCGCCGACCAGGGCCTGTGCGGTCTGACGGTCCCCGAGTCCTACGGCGGGCTCGGCCAGGGCGACTTCGAAGGCGTGCTCGTGCTCGAAGAGATCGCGCGTCATTGCCTGACGACCGCGGTGCTGCTGCAGTTGTTCCTGAACGGGCCGCCGCGCGGCATCGCCGGGCAGGGGAGCGACGAGCAGAAGCAGCGGTTCCTTCCCCGCGTCGCCTCGGGCGAGATGTTGATCGGCATCGGGATGTCCGAGCCGGATGCGGGCTCGGCCGCGCTCGAGATGCGCGCGCGCGTCGTGCGCGCGAACGGCTCGTGGAAGCTCGAGGGCTACAAGAACTTCGTCACCGCCGGCCATCATGCGCGGGCGTACTTCGTCGTGACGCGCTTCCCCGAGCAGGGCGAGCGCGCGATCGGCGCGGTGCTCGTGCCGCGCGATGCGGCCGGCGTCACGGTCACGAAGATCCACGACAAGATGGGCCTGCGCGGGATGGCCGAGGCCGAGGTCGCCTTCGACGACGTGACCGTCCCCGACGAGGACGTCCTGATCATGGGCAAGCCCGACGGCTCGACTTTCAAGCACATCATCGGGGAGTTCAACCACGAGCGCTGCGGCAACGCGGCGATGTGTACCGGCGCCGCGGCCGGCGCCCTCGACGAGGCGCTGCGCTATGCGCAGGAGCGCACCGTCGGCGCGCGGCGACTGATCGAGGTGCAAGCCATCGCATTCAAGCTCGCCGAGATGGCGACCAAGGTGGATGCCGCGCGGTTGATGATGTGGCGCGCGGCGCGCTCGGCCGTCGACGGGCACCCGCCGGACGCGCTGTTGACGGCGGAAGCGAAGTGGTACGCCAATACGATCGCGCAGGAGGTCTGCAACGAGGCGATCCAGATCCTCGGCGGGTACGGGTACTCACGCGAGTTCCCGGTCGAGCGCATGTTCCGCGACGTGCGCGGCCTGGCGATCGGCGCAGGCACAATCGAGATCCAGAAGAACCTGATCGCGCGGCTGCTCGACCGCCGCGGGCCCCGGGCGCGCTGAGTCGTGGGGAATGCGAGTTCTGGACGACCGACGCGTCCGCGAAGATGCCCGCCATGATGCGCGGTGCGACGACGCTGGTGCTCCCGCCGCTGGCCGACGCAGGTGTCGTTGAGCAGGTGTCGGGAGAGAAGGACGTGATCCTGGGGGACGGGAGCGACCGGACAGGCCCCTATGATGGGCCACCATGCCGGCTCGAGCACGATCACGACGGCGCGCGCGCGTCGCGTTCGTGCTGGGCGGCGGCGGTCATAACGGCGCCGCCGAGGTCGGCATGTTACAGGCGTTGTTCGAACGCGACGTCCACCCCGACCTCGTCGTCGGCACGTCGGTCGGAGCGTTCAACGGCGCCGCGGTCGCCGCGGATCCCAGCTTGAGCGCGGTCGAGCGCCTGCGTGAGGCCTGGGTCGGCCTCAACGACGACGCGATCTTCGGAGGCTCGATCTTCGCCGGCGCGGCGAACCTGTTCCGCAGTCGCACGCATATGCATTCCAACCAGTCGTTGCGGCGCGCGCTCGAGGGGACGGTTCCAGAGCGCTTCGAGGACCTGAAGGTTCCGTTCCAGTGCGTCGCCGCGTCGATCGAGCGCGCGTCTGAGCACTGGTTCTCGGAAGGCCCGCTCGTGGATGCGATCCTCGCATCGGCCGCGGTCCCCGGTGTGCTACCGCCGGTCCAACTGAACGGTGAGCACTTCGTCGACGGTGGCATCGTCAACAGCATCCCGATCTCGCGCGCGGTCGAGCTCGGCGCGACCGAGATCTACGTGCTGCAAGTGGGCCGCGTCGAGAGCCCGCTGTCGGCGCCCAAGACGCCGCTGCAGGTGGGCCTGGTCGCGTTCGAGATTGCGCGGCGGCACCGGTTCGCGCGCGACCTCGCCGCGCTGCCGGATGGGGTCGTCGCGCACGTGCTGCCCACGGGCGAGCCGAAAGCTCCGAGCATCCGACAACTGAATTACCGTGATTTCAAGGCGGTGGGGCGCCGCATCGAGCGCGCGTACCGCGCCACGCTCGACTACTTGAGGGCTTTCCCGACCACCTGACCGGTATCCTCTGGCGAAGGGGGTGTGCGTTGGATCGTCTACCGCCGGTGCTCGTTCGGCGACTCGTGCTCGTGCCGCTCGCCCTCCTGCTCTGCGTGGCGTTCCTCGCGGTGTCGCCGCTCGTGCTGGCGGCGGCGGCTGTGGCAGATCTCTTCCTTCCCGGGAACTGGCGCACCCTGCGCCTCGCTGCGTTCGTCGTCTCCTACATCGCGCTCGAAGTCGTCAGCTTCGTCGTGCTGTTCGTTCTATGGATCGCGAGCGGTTTCGGCCTCGGGCTCAGGTCACGCGGCATGGTCCGAGCGCATTACGCGTACATGCGCTGGTGGCTCCGAACGACGGATCGCGTCGTGAAGAAGCTGTTCAAGCTGCGTATCTACATCGAAGAGCGACCTGTTCCTCGAGCCGGACCCATCCTGGTGTTCTGCCGTCACGCGGGCCCGGGGAACTCGCTGTTGCTGATCGGGACGCTCCTGGTCGGATACCGCCGTCGTCCCAGGATCGTGATGCTGGCGAAGCTGCAGTGGGAACCGCTGTACGACATCATGCTCAACCGGCTGCCGAACCGGTTCATCCGCCACGACCCGGCTCGACGCCATGTCTACATCGACACCATCGGCGAACTCGCGAGCGGACTCGGCGATGAGGACGCGTTCGTGCTGTTCCCCGAGGGCAAGGACTTCACCCCTCGGGTGCGGGTGCGCGCGATCGACTACCTGCGCCGCAAGGGGCACGATCTCGCCGCCGAGCGCGCGGAGCGGATGGCCTACGTGCTCCCGCCGCGGCACAACGGTGTGATGGCGGCGATCAAGGGTGCGCCGGACGCCGATGTCGTCTTCGTCGCGCACTCGGTGCTGGAGGACGTCGGCTCGTTCATGGCGCTGTGGAGCAGGATCCCGTTCGAGCAGCCGATCCACGCGCGCTACTGGCGGATCCCTCCGGGCGAAGTGCCCCAGGATCAAGACCAGCTGATCGAGTGGCTCTACGCGTGGTGGGAGCGGATCGACGGCTGGATCGCAGAGCGGGTCGCGCCTCCGGCGGAGGAGACAGGGTGAAGGTGGGGAGCGGTTGACCGCCTACCTACGGTAGCGTACGTTACGGTACCGTAGGTTTTACCGCCGCTCCGGGAGGGCAGCCAATGACTATGACCGAGCGCACGCTCGAGAAAACCCCCGCGGGAGACATCGAGATCAGAGGCATCGTCCGCCTGAGCGCGCGCGAGCTGCGGCTGCAGCGGCGGATCACGCTGTTGCTCACCGTATCCCCCCTGCTGGGGGTCGGACTGGCCATCTGGTGGCTCTGGGGCGTGGGGATCTCGCCGCTGGACTTCGGCCTGTTCCTCGGCTTCTACACGGCCACGGGCTTGGGCATCACGGTCGGGTTCCACCGGTTGTTCACCCACCGAGCGTTCCATGCGGTGAAGCCGGTACGTGTCGCGCTCGCGGTGATGGGCTCGATGGCGGTCGAGGGCTCGGCGATCCAGTGGTGCGCCACGCATCGCCGCCACCACGCCTACGCCGATCAGTACGGCGACCCGCACTCGCCTCACCTGGCCAAGGCTGCGGGATTCAAGGGGGTGCTGATCGGCCTGTGGCATGCGCACGTCGGTTGGTTCTTCTCCCAGGAACGTTCCGACCCGCGCGAGTGGACGCCGGATCTGCTCGCCGACCCCGCGATAGTTCGGGTGGACCGCCGCTTCGGTCGCCTCACCCTCGTGTCGTTCTTCCTGCCGCCGCTCATCGGGCTCGTCGCGACGGGCACGCTCGGCGGCATGGTGAGCGCGTTCCTGTGGGGCTCGATCGTGCGGATCTTCCTGCTGCACCACGTGACCTGGAGCATCAACTCCATCTGCCATTTCTACGGCAAGGAGGCATACCAGGCCCGCGACGAGAGCCGGAACGTGTGGCCGATGTCGGCGATCAGCTTCGGCGAGAGCTGGCACAACAACCATCACGCGTTCCCGTGGTCGGCCCGGCTCGGACTGCGCATTTGGCAGGTGGATCCGGGCTGGTACCTCATCCGCACGCTCAAGGCCTTGCGTCTGGTCAGCAAGGTGAAGGTCCCGAGCGTCAAACAGATGATCGCCAAGCGGATCCGCTGATCCGGGTGCCCGACGACCCGGACGATGCCGTGGTCATCAGGCTCCCCGAGCCGGGCGCCGAACGTCCGCGCGTGCGGATGTCCGGGCAGGAGCGGCGCGCGCAGCTGATCCAGGTCGGTCGCAAGGTCTTCGCCGAACGCGGGTACGAAGCGGCGAGCGTCGAGGAGATCGCCGAGCGCGCGAAGGTCTCGAAGCCGGTCGTGTACGAGCACTTCGGAGGCAAGGAAGGGCTCTACGCGGTCATCGTCGACCACCAGGTGCAACTGCTTCTCGCACGTATCACGCGCGCGCTCGAGGCGAACCATCCGCGGGCGGCGCTCGAACAGGCAGCCTACGCGTTCCTGTCCTACATCGAAGAGGAACAGGACGGATTCCGGATCCTCGTGCGCGACGCGCCGGTCGCCGGTGTCCAGGGCTCGTTACCGAGCGTCATCGGCGACATCGCCGCGAGCGTTGAAGGGCTCCTCGCCGAGGAGTTCAAGGCGCGCGGTTACTCGACGAAGATCGCGCCGTTGATGGCGCGCGCGCTCGTGGGGATGGTCGCGCTCACCGGGGAGTGGTGGCTCGACGCAGGGAAACCCTCGCGCGAGGCGGTCGCCGAGCATCTGGTGAACCTCGCGTGGAACGGGCTGAAGGATCTCGACCCCGATCCCGTGAAGACCGCGCGCGCGCGCCGCAAGAACCGATAGACGGGTACCCTTCGCGCGTGGACCCCGAGCTGCGCGAATGGATCGAGCGGCGTTTCTCTGTGCCCGAGCCACGCTCGAACAAGGTCACGACCATCCGTCACGCGATCGCCGAGCACGTCCGTCCGCGTGACACGATCCACCTGGGGATGACCCACGCGCGCGGCAGCGTCGGGTTCTTCGAGCTGGTCCGTCGCTTCGCCGGCACCGATCCCGGGTTCACGCTGTGCGCTGTTCAGATGACCTCGGTCCTGGCGCCCCTGGTCCATTCCGGCCTCGCACGCAAGATCGTCACGTCCTGGGCCGGCGACTCGTACCGGACGCCGGGACCGAACGGCGTCTACCAGCGCGCGTGGTCGGACGGTCTGCCCTTCGAGCACTGGTCGATCCTGACCTTCGTCCAGCGCCTCGCCGCGGGCGCGCGCGGGCACGGCGTCGCGGCGACCCGCTCGCTGGTCGGCTCGACCATGGCGGACGAGAACGACGTGCGCGTGCTCGACGACGGCACGGCGTTGATCCCAGCGCTCGTCCCAGACGTGTCGATCTTCCACGCACCGGCGGCGGATGCGGCCGGCAACGTGCTGTTCAGCCCGCCGTTGTTCGAGAACGTCTACGGGGCGCTCGCCGCTCGCCGGGGCGCGATCGTGACGGTGGACCGCGTGGTCGACACCGAGATCATCCGAGAGCACGCCCACATGACGCTGCTTCCCTCGAGCCGGGTGCTCGCCGTCGTCGAAGCGCCGATGGGTGCGCATCCCGGCGGGCTGTTGCCTACCGGGATCGGCGGCGTCCAGGGGTACGCCGAGGACTACGACTTCTGGGTCCAGATGCGTGAAGCTGCCCGCGATCCATCGGCGATGGAGGCGTGGGTGAAGGAGTGGATCGTCGAGACCGAGTCGCACGGCCGCTACCTGGAGATGCTCGGGCGCGACCGGATCGACGAGCTCAAGGGGCGCACCGCGCGCGATCCGCTGGTCGACCTCAGGGCCGCCATGCCGGACCTGGATGCGCCTCCGACCGAGATCGAGCGCGCGATCTGTACGGCGGCGCGGACGTTGGGCGATCGCATCAAGTCCGAGCGTTACACGGCGATGCTTGCCGGCGCCGGCAACGCGAACCTCGCGGCGTGGCTGGCGGCGTACGATCTGGCCGAGGACGGCATCGGTATCGACCTCGTCGCCGAGATGGGTTTGGTCGGGTACTGGCCTCGCCCCGGCGAGCCGATCCTGTTCAACCAGCGGAACTTCCCGACCTGCACGATGCTGGCCGACATAGACCGCACACTGTCGATCGTGATCGGTGGGCCGCAGGCGCGCTCGATCGGCGCGCTCGGCGCGGCGCAGATCGACAAGGCCGGCAACATCAACTCGACGCTGGTGCCGGGCGAGTACCTGCTGATGGGGTCCGGGGGTGCGAACGACGTCGTCACGTGCGCGACCGAGTCGGTCGTCATCGCCGCGCAGTCGAAAGACCGGTTCGTCGAACGGGTGCCCTACGTCACCGGTCCCGGCGAGCGGGTGCGCGCGGTGATCTCGACCGGGGGTGTGTTCGAGAAGGACCAGGGCGAGCTGATCCTGACGGGGATCTACGACGATGACGTCGAGCCGGTCCGGGAGCAGTGCGGCTGGGACCTGCGCGTCGCGGGGAACCTCCAGCGGCTCGACCCGCCGAACGATTCCGAGATCCGGGCCCTTCGGCTGATGGATCCGCAGGGCTGGTTCCGCACCTAGTTCCCTTTTCTGCCGCACACTGGCGCAGCGCCGGCAGGAGAATGGCGGCCGAACGGCGAAAATCCGACCGAACGTGCCGTTCACGAGGAGGAACCCCATGCGCAGTCGGTCGATCCTGATCCTCGTCACACTCGTCATCGCCCTGTTATCGACCCTGGCCGCATCGGCCCACAACAGCGATGGCGGCAACTGCACCGGTTCCGGACACAAGCACACGGCGTCGGGGTCGTGCAAGGACACCGATAACTGGGATACCGACTGCGGAGACAAGGGCGCGGCGCCGGCGTCGGCCGGTAGCATCCGAGTCTACGGGAACCAGACCAGCGACGGCGCAGAGGGCGAGGTCTGCAATGACGAGGGCGCCGGCACCACACACGGTCAGGTCGTGCTGAAGGTGGACACCGAAGATCAGTACGCGCGCTTCACCCTCAACAGCGACCAGGGGCAGAAGCCCAACGTGAGCGCCGGCTACATCAACGTCCAGGTCGGCCCCGGCGCCGACCAGACCGGCGTGTGGTGCAGTTCCGCGACCGAGGATGGCGATGGGTATGCGAAGCCCGTCAACGACCCGGGCACCGAGGGCGGCACGCCCGACAAGTGGGCGGAGTGCATCCCGACGCAGTAACGGCTCGACAGGTGGAGGGGAGGCCGCGCGCAGGCGCGGCCTCTCTCATCTCTCGACCGATCGCCGCAGCTCGTACTTCTTGACCTTGCCCTGAAGCGTGGTCGGTAGCGACTCCACGATCTCGAGCCGTTCAGGCGTCTTCTGCTTCGCGACGCCCTCGGCCTTGAAGTGCGCGAGAACTTCGTCCAGCGTGGGAGACTCGTCCCCGGCTGGCACGACGAACGCGCACACCTTCTCGCCGTACTTCGCGTCCGACACCGGTGTCACGGCCGCCTGCGCGATCTTGGGGTGACGAGCCAGCACCTCCTCGACCTCGCGCGCGCTGATGTTCTCGCCGCCCCGGATGATGATGTCCTTCTTCCGGTCGGTGATCGTAATGTAGCCGTCGGCGTCCATCACGCCGATATCGCCGGTGCGGAACCAGCCGTCCTCGGTGAACACGTCGGCATCCATGGCCGGGTCCATGTAGCCGAGGAACAGGTCGGGCCCGCGGGACAGGATCTCGCCCGGCTCGCCCCTGGGAACGTCGTTGTCGTCGTCGTCTACCAGGCGAATCTCGACGTCGAGCATGGGGCGGCCGTCGGTGTGCGCGCGCTTGACGAGCGGATCGTCGAGCGTGCCCATCGTGATCGACGGGTGCTCGGTGCATCCGTACGAGCGGAACGACCACCATCCGATCGAGGCGGCTTGCTCGATCAGCTGCGGGGACACGTTCGCCCCCCCGACGCCGAACAGCTTTAGCGACGACGTGTCGACCTCGTTGAACTTCGGGTCGTTGATCATCACCTGCATGAAGATCGGCGCGCCGCCCGATCGCGTGACGTGGTGCTCGACGATCAGGTCGAGCATGTACCCGGGATCGAACCCGTCGACCAGGACGAGTTTCTCGTAGCCGCACAGGAACGGCGCGATCAGCGCCGAGTAGATCCCAGCGATGTGACCGATGGGGTTCGGTGACATGAACACGTCGGTCTCGTCGCCGCCGCTCGCTGCGACGACCGCGCGCAGCTCGCTGAACAGCGTGTTGTGCGAATGCACGACCCCTTTCGGGTCCTGGGTCGTGCCGGACGTGTACGCGAGGATGTGGGGCTCGTCGGGGGAGACCTCGGGGCGCGGGAAGGCGGTCGTGCCGCGAGCCTCCAGGTCGGCGAACGCCAGGCAGTCGTCGGGCGTGTTCTCGCCCACGACGACCACGTGCTCGAGTGCCGGACACTCCGGACGGACCGCGGCGGCGATCGACAGGTAGTCGATCCCCATGGTCGTTTCCGGGCACATGAACACCTTCGCGCCGGACTGGCGCAGGATGAATCCGACCTCCTTCGCTTGGTAGATGTGGATGATCGGCACGACGATCACGCCCAGCGCCGTGCACGCGTGGTAGGTGATGCATCCCTCGATCCAGTTGGGCATCTCCATCGCCAGCACGTCGCCCTTGCGCAGGCCGAGCGCGTGCAGGGCGCCAGCGAGCCGGAGGCCGCGCTCGTGCAGCTCCCGGTAGGACAGGTCCGCCGGCCGTTCCTTCGACGCGACGACGAAACGGGACTCCGGCCATCTCCCTTGGCAGGCCTCGTCGAGAACCTGGTTGAACGAGCGCTGCCCCCACAGGCCGCGCGTGCGGTAGTCGTCGAAGATCGCCTTACGCGCCGTCTGGCGCGGGAAGTTCTGATCGAGCACGGTTGCCACCCCCGCCATGTTGATGTTGTGCGCGATGCTATCGCGATGCCGCACAACTAGATAGGCTGCGAGTTTGTGCCGGCGTCCGAAGGAACGTTCTACGCGCGCGATCGCGACGCGTGGCGGCGCTGGCTCGAACGGAACCACGAGGGATCGGCGGGCGTGTGGCTCATCTTCTACAAGAAGGCTTCGGGCAAGCGTTCGGTCCCGTATGACGAGGCGGTCGAGGAAGCGCTGTGCTTCGGCTGGATCGACGGGAAGGTACAGCAGGTCGACGAGGACGCCTACCGGCAGCGGTTCTCCCGGCGCCGGCCGAAGAGCACCTGGGCGGCATCGAACAAGGAGCGCGTCGCGCGCCTGATCCGCGAGGGGCGTATGTCGCCGGCAGGGCTCGCAGCGATCCAACGCGCGAAGCTCGACGGCTCGTGGACGTCACTGGATGCCGTCGATGCGATGACGATGCCCGACGACCTGGGGAGGGCCCTGGCGCACAACAAGCGCGCGGCACGGAACTTCGAGTCGTTCAGCCCCTCCGCACGCAAAGCCTTCCTGTACTGGATCGGCACGGCGAAGCGACCCGAGACGCGTGCGAAGCGCATCGCCGAAACCGTGCGCCGTGCCGCAGCGAACCAGAAGCTGGGCTGACGGTCAGTCCTGCGGGCACTCCTCGTCGGTCATGCGGTAGATCTCGGTCCCGTTGGGGCACAGAGCCGCCTCGGGGTCCCCGTCTGTGCTGGCGCAGAACATCACGAGGTGATTGGCTTCGTAGATGCCAGCGCCGAACTCCGCGCGCGGCGTGCGGCCGCTCTCCACGTCGTCGTAGTCCACATGCGCGTAGATCGCGCCGTTGTGCTGCTGCTCTGGCGTGTCGCTGTCGCCGGTCTCGTCGGTGGGGGGGTTGGCGCCGAGCATGCGATGGTCACCCTGGACGACCACAGACACCTGATCCGGGCCGTCGTTGGTGCCGAAGAAAGGCGGGATCTGATCGATGCCCGTGTAGGGCTCGATGATGGTCACGATCTGGCGCGGGAAGCTGGTGTCGTGGCCGACACCCACCACCATGTGATCGGGCTCGCCGTCTCCGTTCCAATCGGCGGAGCGCTTCGCGTCCCATGCGCAGTTCGGGTTGTGCCGGGTGTCGTGGCGCGGGTCGTGATCGGCTTGCCCGAGCGCCGGAACGAGCCCTACGGCGCCGACGATCATCAGAACGGTCATCTTGCGGATCATGATCTCCCCTCCAGACGAGTATCAGGAGCTATTCGCCACGACCGGTCCAACCCCTGCTTGTGCTCCGATGCGATTCGCGCTCGCACCGCGCGCTGTGCCACGGTTGCGTCGGACAACCCACCAGGGAGGACTGCCATGCTCGGCGGAGTCATCGTTGCCAAGTGGCTGAAGTCACAAGGCGTCCAGAAGGTGTTCGTGCTCGTGGGCGAGCATGTGCTTCCCATCATCGACGGATGCGCCGATGAGGGCATCGAGGTGATCGGGTGCCGGCACGAGCAGGGGGCGGTCCTGGCCGCCGAGGCATACGCGCGCGTCACCGGCTCGCCCGGCGTGGCGATGGTGACCGCGGGACCGGGCGTGACCAACGCGGTGACCGGACTGGCCGTCGCGAACACATCCGGTTCTCCGGTGTTGTTGTTGGCGGGGCGCACCTCGCAGTCGAGGCGGTACACGGGCACGTTCCAGGACATCGAGGGACGCGCCATCGTCACAGGCGTGACCAAGTGGGCCGAAGGCTGCTTCGAGACCGAGCGCATCGCTTATTACCTCGACATGGCGTGGCGGCGGATGCGCGGCGGCAGGCCGGGCGCGGTGTTCCTCGAGATCCCACACAACGTGCTGAAGGGGGACGCCGACGTCGAGATCGCACCCGTCACGATGCCCGAGCCGCCGGGCGGATCACCCAAGGCCATCGCGCGCGCGGTCGCGATGCTGGACGAAGCGGAGAAGCCGATCCTCGTCGCCGGCGGCGGTGCGTTCTGGTCGGGCGCAGGCGACGCCCTCAAGGCGTTCTGCGAGCGCACCCGGATCCCCGTCACAACGCTGAACGCCGCGCGGGGACTCGTTCCCGACGGCGACGACATCTCGCTGGGGCCGCTGTCCGAGGGGGGTCTGGTGCTCGGGCAATCCGACGTCGTCGTGCTCGTCGGGACGAAGCTGGATGCCAGCGTCACCCAAGGAGGCGCGCCCCTGTTCCAGGGCAACGACCGCTTGATCCAGATCGACATCGAGCCGTGGTCGGTCGGTCTGAACCGCACGCCGGAACTCGCGATCCTGGGCGACGCGCGCGTGGTAGTCGAACAGATGACTGAGGCCTGGGACGGCAAGCCGAAGGACGAGTGGTTGAAGCAGGCCAAGGAGTTCGGCGCGCTGCTGCACCAAGGCTGGATCGATCAGACCGCGCCGCTGGAAGGATCGCCGGTGCCTCCCGGGCGGGTGGCGGCCGAGATCGTGAAGGAAGCCGGGCGCGACGCGATCCTGGTGTCCGACGGCGGGGACATCCACACGTGGTGCTACACCACCTTCCCGGCCTACCGCCCGGGATCGTTCATGGGAACCCACGACGCACTCGGAACGATCGGCGTGGGCGTTCCGTACGCGCTCGGGGCGAAGGCGGCTGCGCCGGACCGCACCGTCGTGCTGGCGATCGGGGACGGCTCGTTCGGTTTCGGGATGGCCGAGCTCGAGACCGCCGCGCGCGCGGGACTCCCGATCGTGTGCGTCGTGGCGAACAACGGGTCGTGGGGCAACATCCGTCACGAGCAGGGTAAGCAGTTCGGCAAGCAGACCGGCGCGACGGAACTCGGGCAGTGGGCCTACGAGATGGTTGCCGAGGCGTTCGGCGGCCACGGTGAGCGCGTCGATAACACCGACGATCTTGGTCCGGCGATCCGCCGGGCGATCGATTCAGGGAAGGTGGCGGTCGTCAACGTCATCACCCAGCCCGGGGTGGTGAGCCCCGTGACCGAGATGGTCGGCTCGATGATGGCGATGCTGTAACCGCGCGCGCGTTACGCTCCGCGCATGGCGGCCGCTGCCGGCATCCGCGAGATCCTGTCCGATCCGCCCGTGCGGGTCGTAACCCTGTGCGTGTTCGTCATCATGCTGGGCTTCGGGATCGTCGCTCCCGTGCTGCCGCTGTTCGCATTGTCGTTCGGGGTGGACTACGCCGATGCCGGCTTGCTGGTCTCCTCGTTCGCGATCGCGCGCCTCGTCTGCGACCCGATCGCCGGCCCGATCGTCGACCGGGTCGGCGAGCGTATCGCGGCGACCGGTGGGATCCTGGTGGTCGCCGCATCGTCGGTCGCGACGGGGCTCGCGCCGACCTTCCCGCTCGCGGTGGTGATGCGGGGCACAGGCGGCGCCGGCAGCGCGGTCCTGTTCGCGGCGCTGTACTCGTACCTGCTGAAGGTGGTGCCGAAGGAGCGGATGGCGCGGACCTCGGGCGTGTTCTACGGCTCGTTCAACCTCGGGATCATCGCCGGCAGCCCACTGGGAGGCCTGATCGGCGATCGGTTCGGGCTCGACGCACCGCTGTACGCCTACGCGGTCGTGCTCGTGATGGCCGCGGGGCTGTACCTGCGCTTCGTCCCGGATCCCCGCCCGATGGCCACGGGCGAGGCGGCCGCATCCACGATGGAGCGGGGACTGCGTGCGACCGTGCGCGCGTCGATCGCGCTGATGCGGCGGCGGCCGGTGGTCACGACGATGTTCGTCAACTTCGCCTACCTGTGGATGGTCGCCGCGTTCTACGACACGCTCGTGCCGCTGTACGGGGACCAGCGCCTGTTGATGTCCACCGCGGCGATCGGGGGCGCCTTCTCGGTCGCGCTCGTGGCCGAGATCATCATCCTGTATCCGGCCGGCGCGGCGGCCGATCGGCTCGGCCGGAAGCCGGTGCTCACCTGGTCCCTCCTCGCGCTCGCTCTAGCGATATCGGTGGTCGGCCTGGCAGGGAACGTGGCGATGTTCTTGGTACTGCTCGGACTGGTCGGGTTCGCTTCGGGCGCCGCCGGTGTCGTGCCCACGGCGATGCTGTCGGATGTGGCGCCCACGGAACGTTCGGGGACCGCCGTCGGTATCTACCGGTTCTTCGGCGACCTGGGTTTCGTGTTCGGTCCGCTGGCGGCCGGCTGGACCGCCGAGCACCTGGGATTAGGCTTTTCGTTCCCGATCATGGTCGCCCCCCTCGCCGTTGCGTTCCTCCTTGTGCTGGCGACGCCCGAGACGCTGGCGAAGCGCTCTGAGGGTACGCAACTATCATGAGGACATGACCTTCGCATCCGACTACCTGGACCAGATCGTCAAGGGCACTGCCGAGCCGCCGCCCATGGTGACGACGCTTAAGCTTCCTCCCATCGAAGGATGGGAGCCCGGCAGGGTGTGGGGGACCTGGGAGGTCGATCCGGCCGTGTTCCACGCGATGGGCGCGGTGTTCGGCGGGTACCTCGCGGCGCTCGCCGACTCGTTCGTATCGCTGGCGATGTTCTCGACCATGCCCGACGATGAGGTCTTCACGACGGCGGACCTGCGGATCTCATTCTTCCGGCCGGTCACCGGCGGCAAACTCGATATCGTCGCCGAGGTTCTCAATCGCACCCGGCGCATGGCCCACGTGGAGGCGGTGTTCGTGAACGATCGGGACAAGATCGTAGCGAAGGCCACGGCGACCAAGGTCATCACGAAGATCGCGGAAGGCGATCGCAGTGGAGCGGGGGCCTGAGGCTGACGCGCGTCGCGGCTACAGCTTGGACGGCTGGATGACGGGACCGATCACCAACGGCGTATCGCATGTGGGGGGACACCCGTCCGGACGCGAGTAGCGCGCGAACGAGCGGTACCACAGCACCACGTTGGTGAATTGGATGCTTTCCCCGTTCCGGAACGTTCCGGGCGAGGTGTACACGGGGCCGAGATCGTGGTTGCCCTCTCCATCCTTGAATCGCAACGCGAACACCAGCGGACGCCGGTCGCTCTCACGCGGACGCAGGTACCGCGCGCGCCCGGTCGCCCCGTCGTACACGAGCCATTCCGCTCCGTTCCGATGGGTCCCTTCGTCCCGGCAGTTGCATTCCTTCCGCGGCGCGATCCAGTTGCCTTCGTAGAAGTGTTGGAAGAAGTCGCGACCCTTCCCATCGACGTCCAGGTCGATGCGGAGGTCGACCTGGTACTCCTGGGTCGGCTCGAGCCCGGGCCCGTAGGCGTTGACCCGCGAGCGGATCTGCCCGGACGACATGAAGGTGTACCGGATGTCGTACCGGTAGGTGAACGCGTCCGGCCAATCCGGCTCCCTGAACGAAGCGCGGACGTCGATGCGCCGGGCGTCGCTGGCCGAGCGCAGTGACCCCGGCTTGTACGGGATGTTGGCGCCGGAACCCTTGCCCAGTTGATCGTTCATCGTCGGGTTCGCCGAATAGAACACCCGGATCTGCGGGATCGAGATCCGCTTGAAGACCGTGCTCCCCTTGAAGGAGGCGTTGGTGATCGCGAGGCCGTCGGTCGCCGTGAGGACGACGTTGAACTTCCAGCCGTTCTTGTCGATCGTCGTGGAGGCGGCGCGTGCGATCGGTCGTTCCACGACGACAGGTTGCCCGATCGCCACCAGGACAGCGATCGCGCCCGCCGCGGTCAGACGGCGCCCCGTCATCGTTGCCACCCCCAACGACAGGTAGGCGTGCACCGGATGCGGGTTCGGTCGAGCACGCGCTCCGCGCTCAGGTCCACCAGCACGTTCAGGGTTCGGCCGATGCCGGTTTCCGACACGTTGCCGAACGTGAAGATCACCGTCGCGCAGCGATGGCGGTTGCACGTACCGCTCGGCCACATCGGCTTGGCGAGGACCGCCGGATGTCCGTGCCGCCTCGTACCTACCAGCGCGCGCACGCGTTGATCGCGTTCCGCCAATCGGTGGGCGCGCCGGCGTTCGGCGAGGCTCAGGGGCGGCTGTCCTCGGCCCGGCTCGAGGCGAAGGACCTGCGCGCGCGCCGGATCGACGAACACGTCGAGCAGACGGTCGGTATCGTAGGAGTACAAGGTCACATCGATGCAGGCGACATCGATGCAGGGATCACCGACCGGCACGTCGTCCGGCTCGAACGGGCCGTGATCACGAACGAGCACGATGCGCGTGCGCCCTCCAGCGATCCATGCCCGAACCTCGGAGTGTTCGAGCGCGATCGCGCGCGCGCGCGCGATCGCCGCGTGCGTCAGGGACCGTCCATCCGGCAGCGAGCTGTACGTCAGGTCGTCATGATCGCCCGTCGGCTCATCCGTGAAATCATCCGCCAACAGTTGCGGGGCAGGAGCTCGCGTGCCGTGGTTGCCTGCGGATACGAACCCCGCCGCCATCGCGACGATCACTGCGCTGATGCCGAGCAGGATCGTGGGACGGGGTCGTCGTGGCATCGATCCTCGCGCTCGTGTCCGGGGCCGTGCCTGGATTCAACAAGGCAGAGCAGGACGTGTCAACGATCTGTCGCAGGCAGGACCGACCAGTCAGGAGAACGCGCCGTGTGCATCGAGGCGGCGGTACTCCTCTGGTGTGAGGCCGAGGATGCCGCAGAAGACATCCTCGTTGTCGCGCCCCAGTGTCGGGCCCGACCCCGTGAACGAAGGCGGGGAGTCCGCCAGCCTGATCCCGAGCGATTCATACGGCTGCACACCGATCACCGGATGCTCCATGGGGTGGAGATGCGTGCGATGGTGGAGTTGCGTGTCGCTGATCAGGTCCTCCATGTCGGCGACGGGCGTCGCCTCGATCCCACGCGCGCGCAACGCCTGCGCGAGTCCGTTGCGATCGCGCGCGCGCGTCCATGCCCCCAGCGCCGCGTCGAGTTCCTCGACGTGCTCGAGCCGGCCTGCGACGCCGTCGAGGCGGCGGTCGTCGATCCCTGCCTCGACCGCGAGCGCACGCCACTGGTCGTCGGACCAGACGGCGATCGCGATCCAGCGATCGTCCCCCGCGCATGGGTAGATGCCGTGCGGTGCGGTGCGCGCCGACCGACTCCCTCGTCGCCCCGGCGGAGCACCCGTGGCTTGGTGCTCGACCAGCATCTCGGACAGGCAGTATTCGGCCGCCTCGACCTGCGACAGGTCCAGGTGGCACCCGAGCCCCGTCCGATCGCGCCGCCACAGCGCCGCGAGGACGGCCACGGCGGCGAACCGCGGCGACAGGGAGTCGGTGATGGTGCCGTGCGGCCCGAGGGGCTCGCGATCGGGCCATCCGGTTAGGTGATTGAACCCCGACAGCGCCGAGCCCTGTCCTCCGAAGCCGGGGTAGTCGCGCTCGGGGCCGGTCTGGCCGTGCAAGCACGTCGAGACCATCACGAGCCCCGGCTTGTGCGCGGCGAGCGCCTCGTATCCCAGGCCCAGCCGATCCATCGCTCCGGGCGCGAAGTTCTCGGCGACGACGTCGGCGCGATCGACCAGGCGGATGGCGAGCGCCACGCCTTCGCGGTGCTTGAGGTTCAACGTCACCGCCAGCTTGTTGCAGTTGAACGCGGCGAACATCGGCGAGGCGTCGAGGCTGGGTTGCGTGGCGGTGATGCCGTACAGGCGCAGGAAATCGGGGCGCGCGCGCGACTCCACTCGGATCACCGTGGCGCCGTGATCGGCGAAGTACCTCGTCGCCAGCGGCCCTGCCGCGCCCGACCCGAACTCCAGGACCGTGATGCCGTCGAGCGCGTTCACAGCTCGGCCA